>Ga0206922_1025_pt1 | contig 45350 bp, 36 predicted proteins | sample Alteio_BWOrgHeat_63_FD_152976 | JGI IMG/M metagenome (GOLD analysis project Ga0206922, IMG submission 152976) | Enriched cells from forest soil in Barre Woods Harvard Forest LTER site, Petersham, Massachusetts, United States -... | ecosystem: Environmental > Terrestrial > Soil > Temperate forest >... | reverse complement strand
GAATCATTGTTATAGGCCAGGTCGTTCCCTTCCAGCGTCAGTCCGTCTATCTTCAGGTGGCTGTAATCCATGCCTTTTTTTTGCCGGGGCTGGTTATTATCGTCATACCGGAATGCTGTATTTTTTAACTGAAGGTCTTTGACACCGTAAGCATTTTTGTTAAGGTCTGTTGTCTTTACATCTGCGACCAGCTGCCCGATGGCCAGATTGATATTCATGGCGCTGACCGCAGTTTGGTAATCCAGCTGGTCATCCGTCAGCTGGATTTTCCCCAATTGCAACGACAAGGGAGCGGAGGCGCTGTCCGATGCGCTGGCCTTTTTTACCGCAGCCGCCAATAAAGGATGGTCTTGTCTGATGGTGGCGCGCAGACCATTCAGATCAAAATGCGATACACTATACACCGCTGCGATGGGGTCAAATCGATCCAGCTCCGTTTTGCTATGTTCTATCCAGACGACTATATCATTGCCCGTCACCACATCTTTATAGACCAATCGTATCTTGTCCAACAGCAGCTCTCCCAAAAAGATCTTCATGGGCGCCGACTTTTTTTCCGGTTCTTTCTTTGCGGGTGGTCCGGCAAAGGCATCGATGATGAACTGGTAATTAAATGCGGTATCCGGCAGCTGTCTTTTTACTTTCACCGTAAGATCCTGCAACTTCACCGCTGCAATATGCAGATCATTGTGCAATAATCCCCACATATGGACATTGACATCTATGAGACCGGCCGATAGCAGCGTATCCTGCTGCCTGTCCCCTACGTAGATGTTCTTCAACACAACATCTTCAGGAAATTTGATATAAAGGCCGCCGATGATGACATGGGTATTGAGCTTGCGGGAAAGATATTTCTCAGCCTTGCCACGGATGATATTCTGTACATAAGGCGTCTGTACCAGGAAAATGACGATGATAAGAATGATCACAATGGTCAGCACTACCCTTATAAAAATCCTGACCAGCCGGCGGATTACGGATCTTTTCGGTCTATTTGTCGGCTGGGGGCTCAGCATAAATTAATTTTCAAGCTAATATTTAAGTTAAAGTATTACCTCAATCTGACAAAATACAGACCATTTTAATCTGCGGGGCAGAAAGTCCCACTTGGACGTTCAATTTAGCGAAATCGCTGTTTTTCAGGTGATTTGTTCCGTTTTTTCCCCAAAGACGTACCTTTTTTTCTACATGGACCATGGGTATTTCTTCGCATTCAGGCAGCATTTGAACCTGTTTGATTTTTGGCGTTTGATTTGTCAGATGATTACTACATAAAAACCGGAGTGCCATGCTCAAGCAAGTCCAATCGCAAAAGCAACAACACACGATCCTGCCTCAGCAGATAGAATTACTGAATCTTTTTCATTTGAATACCCTGGCGCTTGAACAACGCATACAGGATGAATTAAATGAGAATCCGGTACTCGAGGAGAGCTCATCGGGTGAGGATGCCTTATCCGATAAGTTCAGCAAGGATACCGTGCAGGATTTTCAAAATTGGGAAGAATATGGATACGATGATATTCCCGATTACAAGACAGAATATAAAAATTATCTCTCTACGGAGAAAGTACCGGAGCGGCCTATGGCGGAGCTGCCCGATCTCCGCGAGGAATTGAAACGGCAATGCAGGTTCCTGGAAATACCGGAAGATAAACATTTTCTTATCGACTTCCTCATTGATTCGTTAAATGAGACCGGCTTTCTCGAGCAGGACCTTGATGAGCTGGCTTCACAGATCTCCTTTTCAAAAAAGACATGGGTTGAAGCAGCGGAACTGGAAGATGCGCTTTTCTATATCAGGGAATTGGACCCGATAGGCGCCGGATGCAGGACTGTACAGGAATATATGCTGCTACAGCTGAAGAAGATGAATACAAAAAGACCCGATGTGCGAACGGCCATCCTTCTGCTGGAAGAACATTTCCATGAGCTGCGCAGCTGTAATCTGGAAAAGATCAGGCGACAGCTGGGATTGGAAGAAGATGAGCTAAAGATCGTGCTGGACCTCCTGGCTCACTTGAAAACAAGGCCCTTTACCCAGGAGACCACCAGCACCCAGCCCAATCCATCTATCCTGCCGGATTTTATCGTAACAGATGAAGGGGAAAAGCTGGAAATCTCCCTTTATCGCCAGCGATCGACCAGCCTGCATATCAGCCAGTCCTGGGTGGAAATGGTGCAAAATGCCTCCCAGGATGCCAATGTAGATAAATCCGCCCGGCAATATCTGCGCAGCAAGCTTTCCTCCGCCCAATGGTTCATCAATGCCATCCAGCAAAGAGAATCCAATATGCTGAAGATCATGCGGGCCATTCTCGACATGCAATATGAGTATTTTAAATTCGGGGATATCCTTTTGCTGCAGCCCATGAAGCTGAAAGACATTGCAGACAAGGTAAAGGTGGATATCTCCACCGTCTCCCGGCTCACCTGTAATAAATATGCTGAAACGCCCTTTGGTACGGTCCTGTTGAAAGATCTCTTCACCGAAGGTATTGTCAATAAAGAAGGGAACAGCATCAGCAATAAGGTCATTCAAAGTATTATCAGTGATCTGATCATGAATGAGAATAAGCGTTCACCTTATACTGACCGGCAGATCGTGACCGTGCTTGCCAATCGGGGGTATTCCATTGCCCGAAGGACCGTTGCGAAATACCGGGAGCTATTAAATATTCCTGTGGCGCAGATACGAGGATTGTGGAGAAACGGCGCAGCCATTTAAAAAAAGGCTGCCTCTAACAAGAGACAGCCTGATAAATACATTGAACAAGTAACCCGATCAGAGATCAGAACCCGAATCCCAGGTAAATAGCTACCCCTGCATTCTTTGAGCTCTTGGTAAGGTCCCCGGAAAGATTACCGGATTTACCAATATTGCTAAGCCCATAATTATAACGCGCACCCAGTGTAACATTCCCAAAGTCAAATCCCGCACCGCCTGCCAGACCAAAATCCCAGCGATTGAAATTATCAGTATTCAGGTCCGTAGCGCCTTCGATGGAACCATCATTGTTGACATCCTTTACATTTGCATTGACAAGGTAGGCCGCATATCCACCGGCGTGAATGTTAAAGTTCTTGCAGATGTTCACTACAGCCAGCACGGGCAGCTCAACATACCCTAAATTAAAACGATATTCTCCGTCGCCCTGCACAAAATTGCTGTACGTGTCTTTGGCTCCCTTTACACTGTACAATAGCTCAGGCTGGATGGAAAACCCTGTCGTTACGGGCAGTTTCGCAAAGACGCCTGCATTAAAACCGGCCTTCATATGCTCGCTGGATACATTGTCGATGTAGAGACTGGTCAGCTGGAAGGAACCCTTGATCCCAAATTTAGCGCTCGGCGAAGGCTCTGCGGCTGTCTGCTGTTCCTGCGCACGGGTAGTCATCGTAGTGACTAATAAAACTCCTGTAAATAAAACACTTAGTTGGCGAATCATAGATTTTGCTTTCATAACAGATCATTTATTTACATTTTCGTTACTCAATTGTTATGCCCCCGGAAGGATCTGGCATAGAAGTTCGTGTTTACCTTTGTATAAAAACAACAAATCATGAGATCCATCTGGACGGGGTCCATCGGCTTTGGCCTGGTAAACATCCCCATTAAACTGTATAGCGCCACACAGGAAAGCGCGCTGGACCTTGATATGCTGGACAAGAAAGACCATGCAAATATCAAGTTCAAAAGAGTGAATGAAAAAACGGGAAAAGAGGTGGCCTGGGACAACATTGTAAAAGGGTATAACCTGGATGGGCGGTACGTTGTATTGTCGGACGAAGACTTTGCAAAAGCAAGCCCCGAAAAAACAAAGATCATAGAGATACAGGAGTTCATCGATGAAAAGGAAGTAGATGGCATGTATTACGAAACATTCTATTACCTGGAACCGGAGAAGTCAGGCGCTAAAGCCTATGTGTTATTAAGAGATGCCCTTCATAAATCCAACAAGGCCGGATTCGGCAGCTTTGTGTTAAGGAATAAAGAGAACCTTTGTCTTATAAAGGCGGTGGATGACGTACTGGTGTTGTATAAGGTGCGCTGGCAACAGGAGATCCGGTCGACGGAAGACCTGAATATACCCAAAGGGACCAGCAAACCGGCGGAAATAAAAATGGCTTTACAGTTGATCAACCAGCTTTCTGGGCCTTTTGACATCTCCAAATATAAGGACACCTATAGCGGTGAATTGATGAAACTGATCAAGGCCAAGGCAAAGGGCCGTAAACCCGCCCAGCCTGTCATGCGGGTGGTGCATTCAAAGAATAAGGACCTGTTGTCCCAGCTGAAAGCCAGCCTCAACGGAAACGGGCACAAGCGGAAGGCCTCATGATGTTTCTATCTCCCGCGCTTCGCCTTTGAGAATAAAAACAGCCGTATCTGAAGGTTTGATACCACCTCCATGATCCAGTGCATAGATCTTTGTAAATTCCGCCCCAAAGTAGAGGATCATGGAGGAATAATATACCCAGATCAATATCACTATGATACTGGCTGCAGCGCCATAGGTGATACCCAGATTGGAATTACCCAGGTACAAACCGATCAGGAATTTCCCCAATATAAACAGCACACCGGTAAAAACAGCCCCGATAAAAGCGTCTTTCCAGCGGATGATAGCATCCGGCAAGACCTTAAATATGATGGTGAATAAAAGAATAATGGCCGCCAGCGTCAGCACCATATTCAATGTGTAGAAAAAATAAACAGTGAAATGAGAAAAATATTTTTTCAGATAGTCGCTGAGAAGATCCATTAATGAATTGATCACCAGTGAGACCATCGCAATAAAGCCAAATCCGATGATGAGCGAAAAAGACAGCAGGCGATTCATGATCAGCTTCAGCCATCCTTTTTTTGGCTTAGCCATGATGGACCACATATAATTGACGGAACCCTGGATCTCGGTAAAAACACCGGTAGCGCCAATCACCAGGATGATCCCGCCGATGATGGCGCCGGCGACAGTATGATGGGAATGTTGGATATTCTTTATGATCTCCTGTATCTGAATGGCAGCGTTACTTCCCACCAGGTCTTTTATCTGTGCATAGACCTTCCCGGAAACAGCCTGTTGTCCCCAAAAGATGCCCGTCAGGGAGATGACGACTATCAACAGGGGCGCAAGGGCGAAGATGGTGGAATAAGACAGAGAGGCCGCCAGTTTAAAGACATTATCATTATTAAACTCCACAGCTGCCTTTTTGATGACCTTCCAGTAAACCGATGGCTTCTTCATATGGATCGTATAAGGAAGACCATGCCAGTTTGCTGCCACGGATAAACAGGTATAGGTAACATTATGTAGACTTTATTCCACACTTTAGGACAAACAAGGTTGTTAAACCGTTGAATTATGGCCTGAAAAAAACTGGCAAGCATTTTTCATAAGTATCAGCATGAGCATGAACATTCCTAACTTAAAACATTAAATTATGAGCGGCTTACTTTATTTGATCGCTGTAATACTCATCATAGGATGGATCCTGGGAGTTTTTGTATATAGCGTCGGCGGATTGATACATGTATTGATCGTATTGGCAATTATATCTCTTATACTGGGCATCATCAGGAGGGCATGATGTTGCCTGTATCTTTTTGGGGGTAAAGGGTTGGTCTATGATGACCCTTTAGGGCCGGTCGAAAGACCGGCTTTTTTTTGGCTTGAAGGTTGTAATTTAGGGGTATGCCGGATCATTTTTTTCTGCAGCTGGACCGTCTGCCTGATCTTATATGGGATGCCCTTTTGATAGGAATAGCCATCGCCATCGGGCTGATCCTGAAATTCCTGCTCTCTCTTTTTTTCCGGAAGAAGCCATCCGGAAAGCCCACCTTTTCCTATACCCGATCGATCTTACTGAGACTGGGGAAACCGTTCAGCTATTTTATGCCCCTGCTGACCCTCAAGCTCATGCTGCCGCTGATGAAGGTGCGGGCGGACCTTTATCCGTCAATAAACAAGGTGGTTGGCATACTGCTGGCTCTTTCCTTTGCCAATGTGCTCGTAGGGGTAGTGAAGATCTTCGAGGATTATGCGGTCCATACCTTTGATATAGCAAAGGCTGACAACCTGAAGGAACGGAAGATCCGGACGCAGCTGCAATTTATCCGGCGGCTGGCCATCGGTCTTATCTTCATTATCACCGTTTGCGCCATCCTGCTGAGCTTTAATAACTTGCGGACGCTGGGCACCAGCCTGCTCACCGGCGTGGGCGTAGGCGGCATCATTATCGGCTTTGCCGCTCAGAAGTCATTAGGCAATCTCCTGGCAGGCTTTCAGATAGCCTTTACCCAGCCTTTACGCATCGACGATGTACTGGTTGTAGAAGGAGAATGGGGGCGTGTGGAAGAGATCACCCTCACTTATGTGGTCCTCAATATATGGGACCAGCGGCGGCTTATTCTACCCATTAATTATTTTATAGAAAAACCTTTTCAAAACTGGACAAGGAACAGCGCGGATATACTAGGCACCGTTTTTATCTACCTTGACTTTAGTATCCCATTGGATCCGCTGCGGAAAGAATTCACGCGGTTATTGGAAGCTAATCCCTTATGGGACAAACGCATCAATGTCATGCAGGTCACAAATATTACGGAAAAGACCATGGAGATACGAGCCCTCATGAGCGCCAGCAGCTCGGGCAATGCATTTGATCTTCGCTGTGATATCCGGGAGGGATTGATCACATTCGTACAGAATAAGTATCCCCATAGCTTCCCGCTTGTCCGGGCTACGCTTGCTCAATCCTCCGGTATCTCGTGATCCTGGTCGTCAATGCTGTATTCATTATTCTCTTCATCCTCCTCTCCTATTTCTTCATCGGCATCATCCTCTTCTGCACCAGGTATATCGAGATCATCACCGGAGAGATCCCTGCCAAAGCTTTTTTCGTTGAGCGGGGCGCCATCTTCATCCGTGTTGTCCAGCGCACTGTCCAGCAAAGGCTGATCTTCGCTGTCTGCACGCCTGTACTCCACGTCTTCCAGTACATGCCGTTCCTGGGGCGTAACGTCTGCATCATTGGAAGACACTAATTCATCGTCATCTCCCAGGATATCATCTCCTTCCTCATCTGCGGAAGAGGCGGTAGTATCCGCCAGCTCACCCAGCCTGGGCGGTCTGACATGCTCCTGTCCGGGAATGTCCTTTACATCAGGCAGCTCTATGCTGTCCTTTTCGGTGGTTTTATCTTTCCGGGCCATATAATTTCTTTTTTTTAGTAAGTTAACCAAATCCCCTCTTTCTTACATGTTATTAAATGGATATGCAATGGAGATGCCGCCAAAAAGACAACAGATAAAATACAAGGTAAAAGGTCCAGGAACTACATAATCAAAAAAAATAATATGCATTAGTACGGTTTTATTCAATAAATCGGGCTAAGCATTAGAAAATAGAGAATTTTACATATATAATAATGATAATATTTAGAATATTTATTAAATTCGTCTTTAGGATAAGGTCTAAATCAGAGTCGACTCATTACCCGGTATGTTCATACCGGGTTTTATTTTTATCGTCTGAGAACAAAAAACCCCGGGAGAGGTCCCCGGGGTGGAAAGATCATTTATTTATTCTGCTGAATAGGCCAGCTTACCGGCCGGCTGGAAGTTGAAATATTGTCTTGCGTTGTAATAACAAATGTCTTTTACAACATTCCCGATCCACTCCAGGTCATTGGGTAATTCCCCGTTGGTGACCTCCTCCCCGAAGAGATTACAAAGGATGCGGCGGAAATATTCATGACGGGGGAAGGAAAGAAAGCTCCTGGAATCCGTCAGCATACCTACAAATTTGCTCAGCAGCCCCATATTGGACAGTGCGTTGATCTGGCGGGTCATCCCATCTTTCTGATCGAGGAACCACCAGGCTGATCCGTATTGTACCTTTCCTGCAATGGAACCATCATTAAAATTGCCGATCATGGTAGCCATAAGCTCATTATCAGCAGGGTTCAGGTTATAAAGAATGGTCTTTGCCAGCTTATCCTCCTTATCCAGCCTGTTAAGGAATTTTGCAATGGCCCGGCCCTGCGAAAAATCCCCGATGGAATCCCATCCCGTATCCGCCCCCAGCCGCTGCATCATCCGGCTATTGTTATTCCGCAATGCGCCAAGGTGAAATTGTTGTACCCATTCTTTTTCCCAGTCCCATTCCGCAAAATGCACCAGCATGGCAGATTTGAATTTGCGTCGTTCCATGTCGCTCAATTCCTTTCCAGCGCGTATTTTGTTAAAAACGGCCTCTACTTCCCAGCCCGTGAATTCTTCCACATATATCTCCTCCAGACCGTGGTCTGATACTGTGCAGCCCATCGAAGCAAAAAAGTCATGCCGGTTCTGCAAGGCAAATAAATAATCGTTGAAGTTGGAAATAGCCACGTTGGTAGCCGCCTCCAGCCTTTTTATATACGCATTGAAATTTTCCGGGCTGTCCACATTCATGGCATTATCAGGGCGGAAAGCGGGCAGCACCGGGATCTCGAATCCATCATTTTTCAGCTTCTGGTGAAACTCCAGGCTGTCTACGGGATCATCTGTCGTGCAGACGGCGCTTACGTTCATCTTCCGCAGCAGATTGCGCACGGAATAATCCTTCGTCTGGATCTTTGCGGAACATGTCTCATAGATCTTTTTAGCCGTGCTTTCATTCAATACTTCCTGTACATCGAAATATCGTTGTAATTCCAGGTGTGTCCAGTGATAAAGGGGATTACGGAGCGTATAGGGAACGGTTCCGGCCCACTTTTCAAATTTTTCGTAATCGTTGCGATTCCCGGTACAATAGCTCTCTTCTACGCCATTCGTCCGCATGGCGCGCCACTTATAATGATCTCCGTATAGCCACGCCTGCGTGATATTTTTGAATTGGTGGTCTTCCGCTATCTGTTGTGGGGGAAGGTGACAGTGATAATCGATGATCGGCATCTCCTTCGCATAATCATGGTACAGAACCTGTGCGGCCTTGCTCTGCAGTAAAAAATTCTCATCCAGGAAATTTTTCATATCCTCCTCATTTATTTTTTATATTCAATTAGCCATTTCACAAAATCATCGGCCGCCCTGAAATTCTCATAATTGGCCGGCAGCTTACGGCCATCTGTATACTCATTATAGAACCAGGGATCGCCAACGGCGAACACCGCCCCTTTCCCAATCTTCGACACGGCCATGATCACATTCCCGTTATCCGTAAAAACAGATTGAGCAGGATCCTCCAGCTTCAGGGTGCTTAATTCTTTTATGTAAATTTTATGCGTTGTTTTGAATATACCATCCTGCCCCGTCATGGTAAAGGCGCCCATTTCATAATTATTTCCTGTAACCTTATGGTAACAATCCCAGTTAAAGTGGACGCCCATCCTTTCTGCCAGCTTATTAAAATGGGTGAATTCGCAATTGGCGGAGTCATTGCTCATTAATACCAACATGCCGCCCGCCTTTACCCAGTCATAAATGGCCTGTATATCAGCCTCATCGGGATAATTGGGGGAAGGGCTTTCTTTCTCATTATCCGGGTCGACGATGATATAAACAGATGCCCTGTCCAGCTGATGACCCTTCGGCGCAACGGGCAGGGAATCCGTACGCATACCATAACGGCGAAAAACATGACCAAAAATGGAAAAACCACTGTTGGCCTGGTCTTCCCAGACATAATGATATCGCACGCTGGCGCCGGTGATGTCCTTTTTGTGTTCATTATTGAAATAATAGTCCAGCAGCACGGTCCGGCCATGTCCTTCGACAATCGTAGGCTGCTGTTCCATTTCATCGGCAGCCAGCAAAAAAGCGCCTATTCCCTTGGGATCATTGGTCACCACCTTCTCACCGGTGTAATATTGATAGCTGCCATCACGATAAGGCTCCCCACCCAGACCGCTGACGCTGACCGTACCCTGGAGGGCCGTCTGGCCATCGGGACCTGTAGTGATGAATTTCTTCAGGATGCCGGCATATCCTTTTTCTGCGGTGGCAGTATACCAGGCAGGCAGGTAGCCCTGCCTTACGCCTTTCGCAAGGGTATATACAAACATAGCGCTGGCGGAAGCCTCTTCGTAATTGCCGGCAACGTATGGCTTATCCAGCACATCCCACCAAAGATGGGAGGCTTTATCCTGGTATTTTTTTACAGCGGCGGCATAGCGGCCCAGTATATCCAGCAGCTGCTGACGGCCAGGATGGTTGGCTGGAAAATAGTCCAGTGCGTCCACCAGCGCCATACCATACCAGCCCATGGCCCGGGCCCAGAAATTTGGGGAATGTCCCGTGGCCTTGTCGGCCCATTTCTCCTGGCGGGACTCGTCCCAGCCATGATATAGCAATCCCGTCTTCGGATCACGGGCGTGCTGTTCTATTAATACAAACTGGCGGGCGATGTCATTAAAGGCCGTGTCCTCGTGAAAAAGGGCTGCATATTCCGCATAAAAAGGCTGGGCCATGTATAACCCATCCAGCCATACCTGTTCCGTGTACCTTTTTTTATGCCAGAAGCTCCCTTCATTTGTACGCGGCTGCTCTTTCAATTGTCTGCGCAGCAGACTGGCAGCCTTGTAATATTTTTCCTGGTTGGTGACATTGTAACACAACAGCGCCAGCCGTCCGCAGAGGATATTATCCAGGTTATAGTCTTCCAGCTTATAGGTGAGGATATTCCCGTCCTTGTCCACCAGCCGGTCCATAAATTGCTGGATATATTTAAAATAACGGGCGTCCCCTGTGTTATACCAAAGCCCTTCCATTCCCTTCCATATTACGCCTTCGTCGTAGACCCAGCGGGCCGGTTTACTTTCATCCCCGGGGTTCCAGGTGGACATAACAGTAGCCGCCATATGGGCAGCATCATTTTGTGCGTACAGATCACAGCATGCCAGGAGGCATACCATACTGATGATTTTTTTCATTTTTGGCTTTTGTACACTGCAAGATCAGCAAACCGTGTCATCGTACGCTGATTATTTACGCAAACGTTACCGTAAAAAGTTGCAATTATTTTATAGAAATGACTCTTTTTTCTTCATTACTTTTATAGGCGGCATCGATGATGCGTATGATCTCAATGGCCTGCTCCGCGGTGACGGGCACCGGGGCGTTATTACGAATGGCCCCATACAGTTGGTTATAGAATTCCCCATAGTTCCCTACCAGGGAAGGCAAATATTCCCGGATCACTTTACCGTCTTTTTCCGTATGCAGCAATCCCTTGCCGCTGTCCGGCTCTACTCCCCAGTCCGGACCTTCCGGCATGGCGCCCGCCAACAGCCGCTGCTCCTGCGGGTCGGCCTTTGGTTTTAAAAAAGTGCCCAGATCCCCATAAAGGCTGAACGCAGGAATAGGCTCACGTACCAGGTAGCTGGACTTTAATCTCACCCTGAGATTACGCGCTGCGGGATAAAAAAGCAGGAGCTCCATATAATCATCCACTTTGGAAATGGGGCGAATGATCCCGATGTCCGCAAAAACAGCAGCTGGTTTACCAAAAAACTGTAGCACGTTGTCCAGTAAATGAGAACCCAGATCATAGAGCAGCCCCCGGCCGGGTCCCGGCGTTTCCTTATGCACTTTTGGGCTCAACGCAGTCGTATACCGGTCATAATGGATCTCGGCCTCCACGATATGTCCCAGCACCCCTCCATCCACTATTTGCTGCACGGTTTTGGAATCACTGTCATAGCGCCGGCTCTGAAAGACGGATAGCTTCAGACCTTTGGCCTCCGCCAGCCGGGCCAGCTCCTCCCCTTCCTCCACCGTCACGGTAAAAGGCTTTTCCACGACGACGTGCTTACCTGCATTCAATACGGCTTTGGTATACTCATAATGGGTATAATTGGGTGTATTCACCACTACCAGCTCAATGTCCTTATCAGCCAGTATGTCCTCAAAGTTTCTGTATACTTTGACATATGGATAAATAGCAGTTGATAATTCCTTGCTTCTTTCCCAGACAGCGTATAATTCAAAGCCAGGGTTCAGGTGCAAAAAAGGAGCGTGAAATACGCGACCGGACATACCGAATGAACATAGGGCCGTCTTAACAGGTATCATGATCTTTAATTTATTTTCAGGACGTCGGCAGCGCCATAATTGAAAACTGCCTTTTTGCCTGCCTTTGACAGATCCGTATCCGTCACCCGGATATCCGCACATCTGTCGCCGTTGATGCTGAACAGGGCTGGAACATGCGGATCATATGCGATGCCTTTAAAACGAAGGTCTTTGCTGTTCTCCACATAGATCAGGGGATCCGGACCTGTTTCATTCGTCACCAGCCGGATGTTCTCCAGGCTTATATGCTGCGCCTCGGTCAGTTCCACGCCTTTAGCTGTTTTTAGCACCATATCCGAGAGATAGATGTCCTTAATGCTCATCTCCGGCAGGCCACGCACAAAGATACCTTCTTCAGCGCCATCACAAACAATATCGCTGATATGAATATCCCTGAATTGCGGTGTCGCCTCCGTTACGGGAGGCAGCGGATCTGCGGGTTTACCATAGGTTTCCGACAGGGGGGCGGCCTTGGCGAAATAATACATGTCCAGAAAAACGGCCTGGTGTACGATGTCCCGCATATTGATGTGTTTCACATAGATCTTCTCTACTACCCCTCCTCTGCCCCGCACGGTCTTAAAACGCAGACCGATATCCGTGCCGATGAAACTACAGTTATATACAAATATATTTCGGGCGCCGCCGGACATTTCGCTGCCGATGACAAATCCTCCATGGGCCCGGTAAACAATATTATTACGAACGATCATGTTCTCCGTGGGCCTGCCCCTTTTACGGCCCTCTTCGTCCCGGCCGGATTTGACACAGATGCCGTCATCCCCCGCGTCAAAAGTACTGTTCTCCAGCAGGACATTCTTACAGGACTCAACGTCGATGCCATCTCCATTGGCCGCATTCCAGGGATTCCGTACGTGTACGTCGTGTACGGTCAGGTCCTCGCAAAGCAGGGTATGCAGACACCAGGCCGGGGAATTCTGAAAGGCGGGCCCATCCAGCAGCACTTTTTTACAATTGGATAATACCAGCAGGTTAGGCCGGAGAAAATCCCGGATATCTTCAAATGAAGAAAGCTCCATGCCCGGTTTCAGCACACCCGCCTCCTTTGTCCGATAGCCCTTTAAGGCCTTCTCCGAAGGGAACCAGGTCTTGCCGTCTTCCGTGACAACGCCACCGGAAGCGACTTTCTTTTTCCATTCTTCCGCGGTGAGCCTTTCTTTGGAGATCCAGCGCCAGCTATCCCCGTTGCCGTCGATGATCCCGCCGCCTGTAATGGCAATGTTTTCCAGGTCGGTTCCTGAAAGCGGGGACTGGCATCTTGCAGCAGGGTGTCCTTCCCAGTTGCCCGCAACAATGGGGTATTGATCCTTGTCGGCCGTGAACTGGAGGATGGCAGCCCGGTCCACATGAAAATTGACATTTGATCGTAACACGATGGGGCCCGTACTCCAAAGTCCTTGAGGGACGAGGACCACGCCTCCCCCCTTTTTACTGCAATCCGTGATAGCTGCGTTGATAGCGGCGGTATTGAGCGTGATGCCATCCGGCTTAGCCCCATAATGGAGGATATTGAACGTGTCGGAAGGGAATCGCGGTGCTGTTATCACCGGGAGATGATCCCATGAATAGTCCTGGGCAGTTGCTGTCATCAGGGTAGTTACACCGGCCATGGCCAGTAGAAAGATCTTTCTTCTCATATTATTCAATTTTTCTGGCATAGGACCGGCAGCCAGTCGCCGAAGATATTCTTTAAATTGATCTGTTGTATTTCTCCCGTTGTCAATTGACGCGCCCACGATACACGGGCTGTACTGTCCGATGAAGGTCCGTAATCCTGGTATTCCGCGTACCGGGTCGTCTTGTAATTATCCGTTTTATTCCAGTTGCTCCAGCCTTCGGGTCGGATATGCTCCCCGATATAACAATGGATATAATACACCGAAGCATAGGGTCGCCAGGGCCTCCCCAGGTAAGCCAGATGGATGGAGCTGTCACCCCTGAGCGTACAGTTATAAAAGATGAACCCATAGGCATGTTCAGCGGGGGTGGAAGCCGCTGTCACATAGGAGTTCTTTTTGCTAAAGATCTGACAGCCTTCAAACCAGGCAGTGGCCGCCCCGAAAATAAAATCCGTAGTGCCCTCGATATAACAATGCCGGTAATATTGATGGCTTTCCGGGCTGCTCAAAAAAAGGACATCCTGGTCCCCTATAAACCGGCACTCATCAAAAGATGCGCGGTCTCCCTGTACCTGGAGGGCAACCGCCTGTCCGGCGGCAGGCCCCGCATCATTCCGGAAACAGATGTTGCAGGCGGAGAAGTCATCTGCGGCTATCCGGCAGCTAAAGGAAGTCCGTGTATTGATGGTATCTCCCCGGGGAGACAGTTTTCCCGTGTGATCATCATAGGTGAGGATCGTCGTTAAAGGGTCCTCGCCTTTTAGCGTCACCCGGTTCTTTGTACTTTCCAGCTGTAACTTCTCTCTGTAGACGCCTTTGCGGATAAAAATAGTAATGGGGCTTGTGTTGTTCAGGGGGACAGCATCGAAGGCTGCCTGCACGGTTGTAAAATCGCCCGTACCATCGGCGCTTACTATCCATTTTTTATCCTGGGCTTTTGCAAAGCTGATGATCAGCATGCCAGCCATAAGGAAAAATATACTTTTCATTACATCCACTTTTTTTGCCATTCCGGGTATTTATCAAGGACCTTTTGTGGGTCATATGTATACCAGCCATACCCATCCCTTCTTTCCCTGTCCACTTCAGCCAGTGAGTAGACCACCTTACTGTCCCGGTTACAGAAAAGAGGCCGGTGTGTTTTCAGCTCATAATAACGCGTCCAGATGGGAGGCGCTGAAGAGTCCGTTACGACGATCCTGTCGGAGACAGAAACCCGGAAAGGGGTGACCATCCGCGGAGCCGGTATCGTCTTTACCCGGATATTAAAGATCTCGGAAGCGCGGAACCAGGTCACGGCATTTTCAATCGCATTTTTTATCTCCGGTGAGGGGTGGTCGATGCTCATTAAGAAAAGCACGAGGTCCGCGCTTTCCTTGTTACAGATGGAGGGTGGCTCAAATTTGCGCGCCCAGGCGGGTTCCAGACTTACTTCATCGTGCTGCTGACACCAGGCGGTGAGTTTGCCGTCATCCCTGATCTGGGTTTTGAGGATACAGCCCAGACCTTTTTCATACGCCTTGTCCAGCTTTTGCCGATGTTTTTCATCGACAAAAGCGTATTGAGGAGCGTTGTCCCTGATATCTTTTAACACCTCCATGATACCTTGAAAAGCGCCATCGTTGTAGGTGATATGGCGACTATAACCAGACTCCAGCGGATAATACTGGGGCCAGCCACCGTTCTTATACTGTGCGTCCAGGATATAATCCAGCCCTCTTAAAGCGCCGGTCTTATATTTTTCCTCTTTTGTCGCGGTGTATACGATGGCCAATGCGGCTATCTGATTATAGGTGCTGCCATTATCAAATGTCGTATTGAGCTGATCTCTTGCGGCGGCCACCGTATCCTTCTGACCGGGTGTCAAAATAGCGAAAACATCATAATTCTTAGGCCAGCCACCATTGCTCTTCTGGAACAGTAAGATATTGTCCCCGATATTCGTCAGCTTTGTAGGTTTATATCTTGGCCGATCCGGCAGGGCATTGATGAGGTTCTTCGCGTCATAGATGGCATACCAGTGGCCGGCGTTGTCGGCAAAAGGTTTAGGGTCTATTTGTGTAAGGGGGGGAGGGGCACTGTCTACTGTTGGCTTATTGGTACCGCTGACAATGTGATCGGTCAAACCGCTGTGGAGCTGCCTGATGTCGTGGAGCACGAGTTCGGCCATTTTGCGGGCGCCCAGCACACTGAAATGGGTATCATCCTGTTTCCCATCGGGATAATTGGGATGTTCGCCGGGCTGCAGGTAATTGAATAATGATTTAGATGTTTCGGGTCCGAGCTGCTGCAACAGATCCTGGCTTTCCTTATCCAGGTCTATCAGGGGAACATTTTGCGCTGCCGCCACTTTACGCACCAGCGCGGCATAAACAGCATGGGTTTCCTGGATCTTTCCTGCCGAATCGAATTTGCGTCGGGCGACGGGAGTAATGAGGACAGGCTGGGCTTTTTTGCCCCGGGCATCCGTTATGAAACGGATGAGGTTGTCGGTAAACTGAGTTTCCGTGGTATAGGTTTTTTTGGTGGGGACCTCATCATTATGCCCAAACTGAATGAGCACATAGTCTCCGGCTTTAAGGTCCTGCATAATGGAATCCCATCGTCCTTCTGCAATAAAGGACCCAGTACTGCGGCCATTTTTTGCACGGTTGTCAACAACGATGGTCTCGTCAAAGAAATGCTCAAAAGGCATACCCCATCCTGTTTCGGGGTATGCCTTTTCTTCTTTATCGGCCATTGTTGAATCTCCAACGAGATATACTTTTGTTTTCTCCTGTCGCAGCAGTATAAATGATAACAAGGGCAACAAGGACAGCGACAATACTGTACGAATCATATGTGTATTTTGTTTTTAGTATCCATAATCCTGTGTCAGCACACCACTGCTGGCTGTAAGCGTACTTGAATACAAGGGGTACAGCTCGCTGTGGTTGGGCTTGAATGCAAAAGCATATATGCTGGTATATGTTGAATTGATCCCGCTATAGCCTATCCAGCTGACCTTTGTGGTACCTGCCGGGGCCGTTGCCGGCGCCGGGTTGTACAATGAATTATTCCAGATGGCTGAGTTATCAGCCGTAGAGGTATTGATATAGTACATGGTCTTTGGCAGGTTAGCGCTCATACAGTAACCGGGTGGCGGGGCCATATAGCTGGGCGGGTTCATGGCTACCGGTGTGCTGGCGCCCATATTGGCCAGGTTGGCCCTGGTCTCTGTAATGGCCGTTGCCAGCAGGTTCCAGCGAATAAGGTCATATTTCCGGATGCCTTCCCCCCCGAACTCCAGGTATCTTTCCCGTACAAGGTATTTAAAAAATCCGTCATAATCAGTAGGTACAGCCGGCACCAGGGCCGCATTTCCGCCGTGGGCTCTTTTTTCTACTTCTGTTACCGCGTTGATGGCAGTATCGGAGGGGCCATGATAAAGTTCATTATCTGCTTCGGCGAACATGAGCAGTACATCGGAAAAACGGATGAGGATCCAATTGACGCCGGATTGGAGGCCGGCCAGGGTCGGGTTGACAGGGTTGCTCCACCATTGCCTTCTGAATTTGCCATCATAGAAACTATTGATATTATGTCCTACGCTGGTCACGAGGTCTGTCTTTGTTTCATAGGGAGCGCCTGTTACATCCCTTCTGATGTCCATGGAATCGAAAGAATAGAAATAATTAGGCAGGATGGCCAAGGCCCCACCCCCTACACCGGCATCCTTTGTCCCGTTATAGACGCCGATGCGTCCATCGGTGGAACCGGTATTCCCTCCTTCTGCTACCTGGAAGACCAGCTCGCCATTGGGCTCATTGGCGTTGCGTCCGCAGACATAGCTCTGCCAGACGGCCTTATAGTTGGGGTTCAGCGTATGTTCGTCTCTCCGGGCCAGCATATCCGCGCATTCATCGTGCGCGATCTGGTAGTATTTCAGATAGTCAGCGGGGCGGGCCATGACCTGGCCGTACATGCTGCTGGCCCTTCTCAGGGAATAACCTCCGCGGGTGAGCGCGATCCTGGCCCGCAGCGCTTTAACAGCGCCTTTTGTGATACGTTCATCCGCCGCGTCTCCCAGGGCGCCGATCTCTGTTCTCCAGGGAACGAGGTCTTCAGCTGTTTTCAGATCGTTGAGAATATGATCGTAGATGGTATCCCGATCTGTTTTGGGCAGGAAGAGCGTAGGCTGTTCGGCGGAGGGGATCCAAGGCGCCGGGAGATCACCCCAGCACCGGACCAGGTCAAAGTAGAATTCGGCCCGGAGGGTGAGCACTTCTCCATATAGTCTTTTCAGCTCACCCACAACAGCTGCCGATCCATTGGTATAGAGATCCATTTTGGGGATCTGTTCGATACAGATATTAGCTCTTTCGATGCCGGAGTACATATTATTATATGCTGCTGCCAGCCCTGCATTGGTAGATGTGACATTGTAGCGCGCCAGGTCCCTGCGTTCTCCATCCTGGGTACCGTTTGCGCCCATCATCTCGTCCGTATCGTAGGGATAATACATGCTGAAGTAAAGGCCAAAGGAATTTGCGCCTGAAAAATTATTATATACGCCGATGACGGCGGATTTGGCGTAGGCCAGGTTACTGAAGACATACCCTTCGCTAAAGGAAGATACGGGATCAGGGGACAAATATCTTTTACAAGAGCTCAGGAGCATGCTGCTACCAAGTATGACGGTCAGTATAATTTGCGTGGGAGATTTCAATAATTGTCTCATACAATAGGTTTAAAAAGTGACATTCAGACCAGCGACAAAAGTGCGTGCCTTTGGATAGGCGGAATAATCGACACCAGCAGTGACGGGGCTTGAGCGCCGGGTGCTTACATCGGGGTCGTATCCCGTGTACCCTGTGATGGTAAGAGCGTTATTCACCGTAACAAAACTGCGGATATTGGAAATATGCAATTTCGATACAGTGGACCGGGGCAGGGTATAGCCTATCGTGACGTTGTTCAACCGGAGGAAAGAGCCGTTCTCCATCGCAAAGGACTGGCTGTTGTCCCATTCGACACCTTGTGTCGGGATCCAGTATTTGGCGTTGGCGTTCAGCTTTGTGAGCACATCCGGAGAGGCCCCAATGGCGCCTACATTTGCGAGAGCGTATTGCACCTGGGCACCGGTAGTGGGGTCAACCGTGCGGTAACGCTGATTAAATATTTTTAACAGATTGGCGCCATTGGAATAAGTGCTGGTGAATTCCAGCTTATTGTAGTTGGCGACGGTGTTGCCATAGCAGAAGTTGAAGAAGATGCTCATGTCAAATGATTTATAATACAATTGCTGACCAAAGCCGCCGATGAATTTGGGTAATGCGTGGCCGATGATGGTATAATCGCTGGCGTCTACTTTTCCGTCCCCATTGATGTCCTTGAATTTCTGAGTGCCGGGCTCAACGAGGACAGAAGAGATGGAGGAAGTGGGGACTCCTTTCTTTAACGTATACAATGTCGTAGCCCAGGGATACAGCGGGTTGGTATACGGCACATTGTCGAAATCGGTGATCTTATAATAGCCGTCATTGACAAGACCGTACATGGTACCCACCTGCTGTCCTACTTTTACGATAAAATCCGCCGGCTGCTGGGCTGAATTGAAATACCCCGAGTTAACGGTGAACTGATTTTGAGCGCCCAGGCTTTTGACTATATTCCTGTTAAAGGAGATATTAAAATTCCCTGTCCAGCGGAGCTTGCTGGTTTGCATGATGGTCCCCGTCAGCTGGACCTCCTCTCCCGTGTTTTGGGTTGCGCCCACATTCTGGAACTGGGTGGTGTAACCGGAATTGGAAGGGATCGTATTGTTTAGGAGCAGGTTGCTGGTGCTGTTCACATAGAAGTCCAGGCTAACAGAGAGCCGGTTCTTCAGGAGGGTAGCGTCCAGACCAATGTTACGGGAGATCTGTGATTCCCAGCGCAGGTTAGGGTTACCCAGACCCGAAGTAGAGGAACCAAATACAAAGGCGTCATTGAGATAATAAGGCCGTCCGGCGGCATAGAAGTTCCCGAATGAGTATGGCGTGATCCTGTTATTACCGACTTCGCCGATGCTGGCCCGCAGCTTCAGATCAGAAAAGAGGTCCTGGCTCTGCATAAAATGCTCATCAGAGATACGCCAGGCTACGGAGGCCGAGGGGAAGTAACCCCATTTGTGCAGGGGACCGAAGATGGAACTCCCATCCGCCCGGAAGTTGCCTACCAGGAAGTACCGGTTCTTATAGTTATAGCTCAACCGGCCAAAGAAAGACAGGTTTTGGACGGGGACTTCCGAGGAGGTGGGCGGCAGGATGGTCTGGGCCAGGGCATAGTTGGCAAAAGCCTGTTCGGGAGAGGTTCCTACGGGAATACCATGTAATTCGAGGTAGTTGGCCGTGGTAAAGGTCCGGTATGTCTCCTGGCCCACCAGCACATTGATGCTGTGTTCAGACCCCATAATATTCTTCTTTGTATATTCCAGCACATTGGAATTGTCGATGGTCCGAACCCCACCGTTGGTGATCGTTGCAATGGGCTGGATACCCCCGTTGGCCCTTGAGTTAGGGGTAATGGTATCGTCGAATGTGCGCATGACCGTATTGTTGAAGTCGATGGCGGCTACTGTGTGAAAGTTCAGGTCCTGGGTGAGGTTCCAGATCACCGTGGTATTCAGATCAAGTACATTCTGCGCTGTTTTCCTGTACTCGGCCTGTAACAAGGCATGAGGGTTGACAAGAGACAACCCGTTGTTATTGGAAGTAGCGTACTCACCCAGATCAAAAGCATAAATATCCTGTCCCGGTGTCAGGATAGGCTGGTAACGAACGATCTGTCGCAAACTGTTCAGACCGCCGCTGCCGGGGTCTGCGGTTCCGGGACCGTCTATCTGGTTGTTGTTGTAGCGCACATTGAAGGCTACCCGAAGCTTCTCATTCACCCTGTGATCCAGCCTGAAATTCACCAGTCCTCTTTTATAGTCTGTGAATTGAAGGATACCGTTCTGATCGTTGTAGGTGACGCTGAGATTATACTGCGTTTGCTGGGTGCCCCCGGACATGCTGATATTGTGCGTCTGGAAAAAGGCATAGCGGCCCAGCATCTGGTGCTGCCAGTCGACACCCTGCACATTTTTGAAAGAGTCGATGCGGTTATAGCTGTCCCCTGTGTGATAATACCGGCTGATCACGGAAGTATCATTGGGCTGGAGCTTGGATCTTTCATACATCATCTCGACATAATCAAAAGGCCCCATGACGGGCAGCTCTTTGGCCAGTTTCTGGAACCCCATGGTCGTGTTATAGGTCAGCAAGGTCCGACCGTTGGTGTTCCTGCCGCCTTTTGTAGTGATGATCACGACGCCATTGGAACCGCGAGCTCCATAGATGGACGTAGAGGCGGCATCTTTTAACACGTCGATGGACTCGATGTCCTGCGGCGCCAATACGCTGAGCGCATTGTCTACCTGAACGCCATCCACAATATACAATGGAGAGCCGGTTTGGGTGATGGAAGAGCGGCCCCGGATATAGATATCGGCCTGGGCGCCCGGCCGGCCATCAGAGACGGTGAGCTGGACACCGGCCAGTCTGCCTTCCAACGCATCGGCTGCCGACACGGAAGGAACGTCTTTCAGGTCTTTGGCTGTTACCGAAGAAACGGCGCCGGTGAGATCCCGGCGGCGAACAGTTTGATACCCAATGATCACAACATCTTCCAGGGATTGCACCTGCTTTTTTAACCTTGCGATGACCGGGGTCCCTGGTGTAAGAGAAAGATTGATCGTCCCATAGCCTGAATGAGAGATCTGTAGGTGATGCGCTTTGCTGTCAGCAGGAAGATACAACAAAAAAGTGCCGTCTGTTTCTGTGGAAGCTCCTCTGGCTGTACCGGATAAGATAACGGACGCATCCGATATCCCAGCTCCTGTACTGTCGTCGATGACCCTGCCCCGGATAGGAGTAGGCGCTGTTTGCGCCTGAAGCGACAGTTGAATAGCTGCCGCCAGGAGAAGAAGGATAAGATTCTTCATATAGCAGTTTGAGTTTTTGATTTATTACAATCGTTACTCAATGCTAAATAGATATTTTCGAAAAAAGGATACTCTTAAGGGCTTTATTTACGCAATCGTTCCCGATAACGATACCACAACGCCCGACCAGCCCGAGGTGAGTGAATGCCTGCAAATCCCATTCCATTCGCCCCTATTCCCGGATTCTCCCCGATTTTCCATGGCATAATTTTTTTGACCACATTCCTTAAAACTTACAATTATGCCTTACGCAAAATACCAGACTTGTATCGACGCCTGCAATTATTGTGCAGCAGCCTGTCACCAATGTGTGAATGCCTGTCTTAATGAGCAGGATGTAGCCAGCCTGAAAGAATGTATTGCACTGGACCTGGAATGCGCTGCCATTTGCCGTTCAGCGGCCGAGGTAATGACGCTGGACGGTGCATTTGTAGAGACTATCTGCCAACTTTGCGCAGATGCATGTACCGCCTGTGCTGCAGAATGTGAAAAACATGCAGAAATGGGTATGGAACATTGCCGCATCTGTGCAGATGCCTGCCAGAAATGTGCAGAAGAATGTATCCATGTGTCCGCTTTGGTGTAATTCATGTTTCTTTTTGGTGAAATTATCTGCCAGGGCTGTGTGGGGCCGGCCCTGGCACGGTTTTTTTGCATTCCTGAGATATGGAAACAACTACTCAGACTGCAAAGGCTACCTCTGCCGCACAAGACATCGAACAGCTATGTATCGACACCGTAAGGGTACTCTCTGTGGATGCCGTACAAAAAGCTAATTCAGGTCACCCCGGGATGCCCATGGGCGCCGCTCCTATGGGACATGTATTGTGGGCGAAAAGCATGCGGTATAACCCCGGCGATCCCCATTGGCCTAACCGGGACCGTTTTGTTCTTTCGGCAGGACATGGGTGTATGTTACAATACAGCTATTTATATCTCACTGGCTATAATATAACACTGGACGATATTCAACACTTCCGGCAGTTGCACAGCAAGACGGCCGGGCATCCGGAATATGGATTGCTGGATGGTATAGAGGTCACCACGGGTCCTTTAGGACAGGGGTTTGCCAATGGCATAGGTTTCGCCATTGCCCAACGCCATTTGGCGGCAAGATTTAATAAACCCGGATTTGAGCTTTTTGACTATAAGATCTATGCCATCTGCAGCGATGGGGATATGATGGAGGGTATCAGTTCAGAAGCGGCTTCCCTGGCGGGTCATCTGGAACTGGGAAATGTGATCTATCTCTATGACGACAATCATATTTCCATTGAAGGAAATACGAATCTGGCTTTTAATGAAGATGTCGCGAAACGTTTTGAAGCTTACGGATGGCATGTACAGGTGATAGCCGATGGCAATGATGTGGCCGCTATCGCCCGGGCGGTAAAAAATGCACGGGAAGAAACACAACGTCCCTCCCTCATCAAGGTGCGGACGCATATTGCCTATGGCAGCCCCAACAAAGTGGATACGGCAGGAGCGCATGGCTCTCCCCTCGGAGAGGAAGAGGTGCGGCTGGTGAAGGAATTTTTTGGTTTTGATCCGTCGGAATCCTTTGTCATACCGGGGAAAGTCCTTGAGTATTACCGGGCTATAGGTGCAAAAGGTATACAACTGGAAAAGGACTGGGATCAATTATTTGAAGCCTACAAAAAAGAATACCCGGACCTCGCCAGGGAATATGAACAGGGCCGCCAGGATGAACTACCGACCGGCTGGGAAAAGAAACTGCCCACATTCACACCCGGCGATGGCAAGGAAGGTAAAATGGCTACCCGGCAGGCTTCTGGCAAAGTGATCAATAACCTGGCGGAGGTGATCCCGGGTCTTATTGGCGGCGCTGCTGATCTGGCCCCTTCCACTGAGACGAATATGAAGGCTTTTGCTTCCTTTACGGCGGAGAACCCCGGCGGTCGTAATTTTCATTTTGGCATCCGGGAACATGCCATGGGCGCTATCCTGAATGGTATGGCGCTGACAAAAGGCATCATTCCTTTTGGCGCAACATTTCTCATTTTCTCGGATTATATGCGCCCCCCCATCAGGCTGGCGGCCATTATGAAGATCAGGCCTATTTTTATTTATACGCATGACAGCATCGGTCTGGGTGAGGATGGCACGACCCACCAGCCGGTGGAGCAGCTGGCCTCCCTACGGGCCATTCCCAATATCACCCTGATCAGACCGGCGGATGCCAATGAGTCGGCCCAGGCCTGGAAGGTCGCCCTGGAGCACAAGGGAGGTCCCGTTATCCTGGTCTTCACCCGGCAGGGAGTGCCTGTCCTCGACCAGGATAAATATGCAAAGGCCACCGGGCTGGCCAAAGGGGCTTATATCCTTTCCGAGGCTGCCGGCAGTCCGCAGCTGATCCTGATCGCCACCGGTTCCGAAGTGGAGCTGGCCCTGAATGGTCAGGAAGCCCTGCAAAAAGAAGGCATTATGGCAAGGGTAGTAAGCATGCCATCCTGGGAACTATTCGAGAAACAGGCTGAAAGCTATAAAGAAACGGTCCTGCCCCGGAGCCTGAAAAAAAGGCTTGCCATCGAGGCAGCCGCTCCCATGGGCTGGTATAAATATGTAACGGACGAAGGGGATGTGCTGGGTATGACCCGGTTTGGTGAGTCGGCGCCAGCCAAAGATCTCTTTAAGGAATTTGGGTTTACCCCCGAAAATGTCGTAAAACAGGCCAAAGCCTTACTCAGCCGTTAACCTGCGAGGTTTTCCTTAATAATGTCCCAGTATTCCTTTCCATATCCCACCAGGAGCTCACTCCCTGCAGGGATATTCTTCATGGCATAGATGAACACGCGGAGTCCTTCTATCTGGTAAGTACAGTTGTTGAGTACCCCTTCCTCGCGTACGAGACCCTTTGCATCATTGGCATAGCGGGCGAGCGCGTCCTTTGTCTTCCAGGCGTCGATGACATGATTCCGGGTCACGTAGTAGATATACCCGTTCATACCATCCTTGCTATCCACTTCCTTCCAGGTGGTGATCTCGCCTTTATATTCTACGATCTTTTTTCCCCTGGCGATGGGCTTGCTGGTGAATAATCCCTTACCAGCCCCTTTCAGGCCGGACTTTTTAACATACAATTGCTTTTCCAATAGTGGCATGATAGAAAGAATATAAATTTTAAGCAAATGTAGGGGACAAAACACCTCAATTCAAAACAAGTATCGCTTTTCCGGATATTCCTTTCAGCGCAACACAGCCGGGAATGGGGCTGGCACAGAAATGGTGCGGTTACTTCCAAAACGATTTAATCATGGAAACAAAACAAACACAAACGGGAACTGCCCAGAATTCCAAGCTACGGGTATTTTTTGTTGAGCAGCTTCAGGATATATATTGGGCCGAACAAAAGCTTGTAAAAGTGCTTCCGAAAATGGAAGAGGCTGCCAGCGGCACTGAATTAAAACAGGCTTTTAACAGCCATTTACAGGAAACAAAAAATCATGTATCCCGTCTGGAAAAAGTATTCGAGCTCATAGGTGAACCGGCAGAGGCAAAGAAATGCCATGCCATCGCCGGGATTGCCGATGAAGGTGAAGAAATTATAGACGAAACGGATGAAAATACAGCGCAGCGGGATGTAGGGTTGATCTTTGCAGGACAAAAGGCCGAGCACTATGAGATAGCCACCTACGGCGGTCTTATTCAGCTGGCTAAAACATTAGGCTACCCAGATGTGGCAGAAGTGTTGAGCATAACATTGGCGGAAGAGAAGAATGCGGATAGTAAGCTGACACATATTGCTGAAAATGGGGTCAATGTACAGGCCAGGGAAGAAGTGCAGGAAGCGTGATAGCGAGATCAGCTTCTACGGTAAAGGGCGCTTTGGCAAGCGCCTTTTGCTTTTTATATTCAGATCACCAGCAAATGCTGACAAACAGTAAAGCTGAAAACAGTACGGAGACGCCCGTTCAGCTGCACTTCCATCGACTTGTCAAAACCATGCAGCGTCAACACCTCGATGGTCGATCCAAGGTTCAGCCCCAGCGTATTGAGATAGGTGAGGAAGCTGACATCATGATCCAGCACACCCGTCAGCTTATACTTTTTACCCGGCTCACAGCCCGACAAGGGATAAGCTTTATAAAACGGCAGCTTGCCATTTGCATCCGGGATCGGCTCACCATGCGGATCAAATTTCGGATGCCCCAGCATTTCGTCGATCCGGTTAAAAAAACGATCAGACTGAATATGTTCTATCTGTTCGGCAATATCATGCACCTCCTCCCATCCCATCCCCATTACATCCTTTAGAAACAGTTCTGTCAGCCGGTGCTTGCGCAGGATCAGCAGGGCTAACCGTCGCCCTTTCTCCGTCAGCTCAATCGCCTTGTATTTTTCGTATTTGATCAACCTTTTCCCCGCCAGGTTCTTCATCATGCTATTCACCGTCGGCATTTTGATGCCCAGCTGCAAAGCGATGCGTTTCACCGTAATAGGCTCTTCTGTTTGAGAAAGCCGCTGTAAGGCCTTGAGATAATTCTCTTCCGTAAGCGTTGTCATCTACTAAAGATAGCCCTTCCGGTATAAAATAAGGCTATTCTCAAAATAAATTTGTTAGAATGATCTAACTTTATAATTTTACAAACAAAACTATACCATGCTAAGGAAAGTGATCATGCTGCTGCTCCTGCTGTCCCGCCTCCTTCCTCTTTATGCACAGGACAGGTCCGTAACCGATTCAGCAGTCAGTGCCGATACACTGAATGAAGTGGTTGTAACGGGTGTGTCGAGAGCCACACCCCTGAGGGAAAATCCTGTAGCTATCACCCGTATCTCTGCAAAGTCCATTGACAGATCTGTCGAAACCAATATAATCGATGTGCTGGTCCAGCATACACCTGGATTGAATGCAGTAAAGACAGGCCCCAATATCTCCAAACCTTTTATAAGAGGGCTGGGTTATAACAGGGTATTGACGCTGTATGACGGTATTCGCCAGGAAGGACAACAGTGGGGGGATGAGCATGGCATTGAAGTGGATGCCTATAACATCGATCATGCAGAGGTCATCAAAGGACCGGCCAGCCTCCTTTATGGCTCCGATGCGCTGGCTGGTGTGGTAAGCCTCTTTCCTTACCTGCCTTCAGAAAAAGACGGCCAGCTGCACGGACGGTTCCTCAGCGAATACCAGGACAACAACGGTCTCTTTGGCAACGGGCTCCGTCTATCATATAGCAATAGCCATTGGTCATATGCCATTCGCGGATCATTCCGCCAGGCCAGGAATTATACGGATCGCATCGACGGCAGGGTCTATAACACGGGGTTCAGGGAAAATAACCTTTCCTGGACCACGGGTTATACAGCTTCAAAAGGATATACATATTTCAATGCTACGCTCTATGATGACCTCCAGGGCATCCCCGATGGAAGCCGCGACTCGCTTACACGAAAATTCACCCGCCAGGTCTTCGAAGGCTCAGCAGACGATCTGAAGAACCGCCCCATTGTACCGGATGACGTATTGAATTCCTATGTCCTCAGCCCCCTCCATCAGCACATCCGGCATTACCGCCTCTATACCAATAACCACTATCAGGCAGGCAACAGCGTTATTGACGCTACACTCGGATTTCAGCAGAATATTCGCAGGGAATATAGCCATCCGACAGCGCCGGCACAGGCCGGGCTGTTTGTAAGGCTCAATACCATTAACTATGGCCTCCTATGGCAAATGCCTGAACGACGCCATATCAACATTGCATTGGGAGCCAATGGTATGTACCAGAATAATCAAAGCAGGAACGCTACTGACTTCCCCATCCCGGATTATCATTTATTTGATAAAGGTATTTTCCTCTATGGCAAATGGAAAGGAGGACCGGTCACGCTCAGCGGTGGCATACGTTATGACGCAAGATCTGTAAAGGGAGGAGACTTCTATACCGCCATAGATCCCGGCACCGGTTTCACCCGGCAGGTGTCTTTGCCGGATACAGCAGGCGCCACATTGCAATTTCCTGCCCTCGATAAAAATTTCAGTGGGACCTCGCTCAGTTTTGGTCTGACTTATCAACTGACGGGTAAGATCAGTCTGAAGGTCAACCTCGCAAGAGGATACCGCAGTCCTAACCTGACAGAATTATCCTCCAATGGTCTGGACCCCGGCGCTCATATCATTTACCTGGGCAACCGCGATTTCTCACCAGAGTTCAGCTTCCAGCAGGACCTGGGGATCAATGCCTATTTTGATGACCTTACTTTCTCGTCAAGCCTCTTTATCAATAATATAAGGCATTATATTTACCTGCGCCAGCAAACCGGTGTCAACGGTAACCCACTTACTGACGCCCAGGGCAATAAGACCTTTCAATACCAGCAGGCTTCCGCACGCCTCTACGGAGCAGAAGCCGCGGCCGACCTTCATCCCAAAATATGGAAAGGGTTTCAGTGGAATAATACATTTGCCGTGGTATATGGGATCAATACCCAAAACAGCTTACGGGGTAAAGGCATTGCAGGAGAATACCTTCCCCTCATCCCCCCGCTGCAATGGCTCAGTCATATCAGCCAGGAGATCCGGACAGGATCCGCGACATTCACTACACTAAGGCCCGGCGCCGGATTAGAATACAACGGCGCGCAAAACCGCTACATGGGTCTTTATAACACAGAGACTTATACAGGAAGTTATACCCTGGTGGACCTTTCGCTGAGCCTTACGGTCCGCTATGCCAAAAACCATTCGCTGGAGTTCCTGGCGCAGGTGAATAACCTTTTTGATGAGGCGTACCAAAGCCACCTCAGCCGGCTGAAATACTTTGAATACTATACGCACTCCCCCAATGGCCACCTGGGCATCTATGGCATGGGAAGGAATAGCTGTATAAAAATGATCCTTGGATTTTGATGTAACACCTGTTTCACAAAATAGAACTATCGGAATCCGTAAAAACATAAAAAATATACTAGCTCCCAAAACACTGGCTTTCCATAGAAATTTTTATAGCTTTGTTCTAACCCAACTGAGACAAGCTGCGTCCCGACTATCCATATAAGATCTTCTCTGATGAACGTAAACACTATGTCCTTCTTATGGCGACACTCGCCGAAGATGCGGATCTGCTCCCCTGCTTCTCCATTTGAAGCATCTATACCACATTGTACTTCTTTAGGTTCATTCTTATAACGATGACTGTATATGAGTATAATACATGACTTCCCGGAAGCCAGGCCAGACAATAGCAACGATCAAAAGTTCATCTTTAAATTAGATATCCCTGATGATCTGTTGTTTAAAAGGCTCCGGGAAGGAGATAGGGCGATGTTTGATCTCCTGTTCAAAAAAGCTTACCAGAAGATCTGTTTCTATGTATACAAATGCCTTGGACCAGACCCCGACCTGGAATTTATTGTCAATGGCACTTTCATAAAAATATGGGAGAACAGGGCAGCGTTCAAGAGCATAGATCATTTATGGAGATTCATGTATGTCGTCACCCGTAATGAATGTGTTTCCAGGCTTCGCAAACAAAAAAGAACACAGAAGGCGTTGGAGGAAATAGCGTTGCTTATAGATCCGGACACCGAACAGCCTGATCTTGAGCTGGTATATACGGACATCGTGGATGTGATCTTTTCTTCCATTAACGAATTGCCGGCTGTTTATGGAAACATCCTTCGGAAGACCGTACTGGAAGGAAAACCACACAGCGAAATTGCTGAAGACCTTAGTATAACGTCTAATCTTGTCACTGTCAAGAAGTTCCGGGCCCTTACCCTACTTCGTTCCATGCTTGTTCAGCTGGGTATTTCTTTTTGATCAAAAAAAAAAATTGGATTATACTGTAATGTTAGGATGGTCTCTGCGTAGTACAATATATACCCCCTTATGCAAGAAGAAAGAATAAAAATACTCGTCAGTAAGCATCTTAGTCAAAACCTGACAAAGACAGAGCGCGAGGAGCTGGAAATACTTACCCATCGTTTCCCAGCGCTACGCCAGCTGTTGGACAGTCTGGATGATGAAGAGGCCCTGGGGATGGATCTGCGTCAATGGGCCAGGCCTGATGTGGATCAAAACCTTCATCGCACATGGGATCATATTCACCGGAAAGAAGCGCCGGCCATACGTCACCGGCGGATAAAGACCATTTTAATGAGTCTTGCCGCAGCAGCTGTACTGGGAGCCGTCATCATCGGGTTACAATCCCTGCCCGGAACGGGCAATGATGCTGTCGCCGTTGTTTCGAATGCCACTACTAATAATAACAATGCTGCTCCTGCCGCGGAAACACATGCCACCCTTACCCTCATTGACATGAGCGCTATCCAGGTGGACAGCCTCAGTGCAGGAAAGATCACGGAACAAAACAGCAGCCAGGTAATAAAACAGGACAATGGCGCCATAGCATATATCCCTGTCCACAACAATATGCAAAATCCTCTCCTTTATAATACATTGACTGTCCCATCCGGAGGACAGGCCAGCCTTATCCTTCCTGATCAAACCAAGGTATGGCTGAACAATATGTCCAGCCTGCGATATCCGGTGGCCTTCAAGGGAACCTCCCGGGAAGTATTCCTGAAAGGAGAAGCCTATTTTGAAGTCAGCCAGGACTCTTCCAAACCTTTTCATGTACAGGTAAATGGGATGAAGATAGACGTGCTGGGCACCCATTTTACCATTACCGCCTATGCCAATGAACGGGGAGAAGTAAAAACTACGCTGCTGGAAGGAAAGTTACGCGTGAACACACCATCAGGCCCCCAGCTGTTGCATCCCGGAGAACAGCTGATCATCAATGGAAAGGATCAACAGCTATTAAAGGATGTCGATGCGGACGAAGCCCTTGCCTGGAAGGATGGCTATTTTCATTTCTCGCATGCCGATATTCATGCAGCATTACGTCAGTTAAGCCGCTGGTATGGGCTGACGGTGGACAATCGTGCCCCCGACATTGTACATATTTATGACGGAGAGATCAGCCGGAGCCTTTCGATAACCGATGTTTTGAAAAACCTGGAAAACGACGACGTACACTTTAGGGTTGAGAACAAAAAGATCATTGTCACAAGATAGTAACCATAACTGTTAAACCATCCTACTGAGCACAGACAGCCAGTGAAGCCTCCAGGCTTCCTGGTTGCTCTTCGTGTATTGCTTTGTCATACTTTTTATTCCACCAAAACTCACCCATGAACGCCAGACTCGTCGTTGCGTTATCTTTATTTTTCTCTCTGCAAGCTGCCGCACAAACGGAAACTTTCTCCTTTCCCGCTGGTAACGCAAAAGTTAAAGACGTTCTTAACGCCATCCATAAACAGACAGCGCTCACTTTTATGTATGTGGATACGATAAAGATCGGCGATAGCATTATTAACGTAGCCTCAAACCATATGACGGTGGCATCGATCCTTTCAGTCATTGAAAAACGGCTTTCTGTCCGTTGCATCCTGAACAAAACCGTCATTGCCATTCACAGAGTAAATACACGGACCATCAACGCCTTCATCAGGGATGAGGAACAGCGTCCATTGCCGGATGTCAACGTCGGGTTGAAGGATCTGTCTTTCCATACCACAACGGACCAGGATGGTTTCTTTTCTCTGAAGGATGTTCCTCACGGATCAACGCTGCAGCTGACCTATGTAGGGAAAGATACCGTCACGCTGCTCATCGACAGCGCCTTTCCTTCTATTATCATAATGAAGAACAGGCATCGGGTCATGGCTGTGGCTGTCGTTGAGCTCAATACAGGCTATCAGAAAATACCTGTGGGATCCGCTAATGGATCCTTCTCCCTTGTCGATAACGATCTGTTTAACCGCAACCCTTCTGCTTTTCTGCAGGACCGTCTCGAGAATACAACATCGGGGCTTTATACACCGCATGGCGGAGCCATTCCGGGGAAAAATTTATCCGGGTCTGTCCCGGTGCTCAGAGGGCCCAGCACCATCAATGCCAATGCCGGTGTGCTCATCGTAGTAGATAATTTTCCTTATGAGGGTGATCTGCGTAATATCAACCCGGATGATATAGAAAATGTGACCGTTCTCAAAGATGCAGCAGCAGCATCCATCTATGGCGTCCGTGCGGGTAATGGGGTTATTGTTGTTACAACGAAAAAAGGAAGGGGCGCGGGGATGCATATAACATTCAACAGCAGCCTGGGCTTCCAGGGCAGGCCTGATGTTCATAATATCCATACTATCTCTCCCCGGGACTATATCGGGTTGGAAAAACAGCTTTTCGATTCAGGCTTTTATAACAGCGTATTAGCCGATCCCACAAGTTCTGCCCCCATAACGCCAGTTGTCACCCTGCTCAACGATGCGCGTAACAGACCTGCCATGATGGCAACAGACAATGCGATGATCGACTCTCTGGGCGCCCACGATGTACGTGATGATATCCGGAAATACTTTTATCGCAACAGCTTTCTCCACCGGCATTCTCTGCAGATCAGCGGCAGCAATAACATCGCTGATTATTATTTGTCGGGTGGCTGGGACCACTCGATGCCCAGTCTGGCAGGCTCTCAATATGATCGTTTTACATTCCGGCTGCAAAGCGGGGTGACATTAACTCCCCGTTTAAAGATGGACGCTGGCATACAATATACAGGAAGCACGACCCGACAGGGCGATAACCCGGGGGATAGCTATTCATATCCATTTAAGGGAAAGGATTTCTATCCCTATGCAAGATTCGTCGGTCCGGATGGCCAACCATTGCCCATCTATACCATTTACAATGCTGGTTTTGTTCAAAAGGCACAACAGGAAGGCTTGCTCAATTGGGCCTATTCACCCGTTGGAGATATCGGCGCGGTACAGAATGTAACCACCACCAATGATCTGTTACTGAATACCAGTCTGCATTATAAGATGCTTTCCATACTGAACCTGGAAATGAAGTACCAGTATGAGCAACAGCAGATGGCCAATAATGCTCTCTACGGCGCTGGTTCCTTTTATACCAGAGACCTTGAGAACAGCTTCACACAAATAGACCCCGCAAGCGGTAACCTCTCTTATCCCGTTCCCCTGGGCAGCATACTGGATATGAACCAGCAAAAGCTCGTATCCCAGCAGGGAAGAATACAATTGAACTTTAGGAAAGCAGACGGGCATAAAGGGATATGGAATGCCCTGGCCGGCGGAGAAGTGCGCAGTCTCACCACCAGCGGGCATACAGAACGGTATTACGGTTATGACCCGGGCACCCTTTCAGTTAACCCTGCCATCAATTATGCAACGCTTTATGCCACGAATCCGGGCGGTGATTCCGGTTATATACCCGGCAATCAATACCCGATGATGAAAACGGATCATTTTATCAGCGCTTTTGCCAACGGCACTTACACCTACAATCAGCGGTATGGCATTTCCGGCAGCATCCGGGAGGATGAGGCTAATTTGTTTGGAGCAAAAACCAATCAGAAAGGCATTCCGCTCTGGTCAGCCGGTGTATCCTGGCAGGCCAGCAAGGAGGATTTCTTTCCTGCAGACCAGCTGCCGCTATTGAAACTCCGGGTCACCTATGGTTCCAGCGGTAATATCTCCCGGCTGGCATCCGCCTATACTACAGCTACCATTACACCAGGTAATCTCACCGGGAACCCCTATAATATCGCCATGCTGCAAACATTATTAAATGAAAACCTGCGTTGGGAACAAACCAGCCTGTTCAACATCAGCATAGACTTCGCCACCCGGAAGAACATCCTTTCCGGTACCATTGAATATTATCTGAAGGACTCAAAATATTTAATGGCGCCCGCGCCTGTCGATCCCACTTATGGTCTCATCATAAACCCTGGTAGCCCCAGCCTGGCATATTCCAACAGCGCCGGGATGAGAGGAAAGGGTCTCGACGCGGACCTTACCACTCGTAATATCAATAGACGTTTCACCTGGACAACACATTATCTCTTTAGTTATACCACTGATAAAGTCACCCGTTATTTGTCGCCTGCAGGGCTTGGAAACACCTACCTGGACCCTTACACGGCTAATCCCGTTCTTGGTAAACCGCTTAACGGACTCTACAGCTTCCAATACCAGGGACTGGATCAGAACGGAAATCCCAAAGGCAGCTATAATAACAATAAATCCAGCACAGCATACAACGCTATTTATAATAACACCAGCCTTGACAGTATGGTCTACAATGGGCCTACCCGCCCCCGCTTCTTTGGCGCACTGCGTAATACCTTCAGCCTTGGCCGGTTCTCCCTCTCCTGTAACATCAGCTACAGGCTGGGATATTATTTTAGAAAAGACGGATTGAGCTATAATGATCTTTTTAATAACTGGAACGGCAGCAGCGACTATTCCATGCGCTGGCAAAAACCGGGAGACGAGAAATACACCAATGTTCCTTCTTTTGTTTATCCTGCCAATGCCAACAGGGATAACTTTTACACCCATTCCAGCATCCTGGTATTAAAGGCTGATAATATCCGGCTGGATGACATCAATTGCAGCTATGAATTCCGGCATATACGGTTTTATATTTATTGCTCCAATCCCGGTCTGGTATGGACAGCCAATAAACAACACATAGATCCTTATTATAACAATATTTCCCGGGAAAGCGCTTCGTATATACTGGGCATGAACCTAACCCTATAAATCAAATTATCATGATAAAAATAACTCAACTATATATTCTTTCGCTACTGCTGTTCACCGCGCTCTCCTCCTGTCGGAAATCTGCCTTCCTGAATGCCAAACCAGATCAGTCACTGGTGATCCCCCAGACATTGGAAGACTGTCAGGACCTGCTGAATAATGACGTGGTAATGAATGGCGTGGGCAATTCCGGTTACCCCAGCCTGGGACAAACAGGCTGCGACGATTATTACGTTAGTTCAGCATGGTACAATGGCTATAGCACGGAAGAACAACAAGCCATCATCTGGGCACAGGATATTTACAAGGGAGGAGCCGTCAACGATTGGGATCTCACATACCGGACCGTATTATACGCCAACGAAGCACTGAGCACACTGGCAGGACTACATCCTACGGATGACCAGCAAATCGCCTGGAATAATGCCAAAGGCGGCGCCCTGTTCTTCAGGGCCTTTTCCTTTTATTCACTGGCACAGATCTTTGCTCCCGTTTATGACAGCGGCAGCGCCAGCCGGGATGCAGGCATCTGTCTGCGTTTACAGGCAAATACGGAAGAAAAGCTCAGCCGGGCCACCGTACAGCAAACCTATGACCAGATCATAACCGATCTTCGGGAAGCCATTCCTTTATTACCGCTGAAACCATTATCTCATACAACACAGCCCTATAGGGCAGCAGCCTATGGTCTCCTGGCGCGTGTTTATCTCAGCGCAGGAGATTATAGGGATGCTGGCTCCTATGCAGACTCCTGCCTCCAATTGCAATCCACACTCATGGATTACAATACGATCACCCCGCAATATGGCAATCCCTCCTCTTTCACCCGCAGTAATGTCGAGGTTATTTTCGATGCAGCTTATTATGCCAATAGTGTTTCAGTGGATGACCGGTCGTATACAGACAGTCTCCTGTATGGTAGCTACGGACAGGGTGATCTTAGAAAGGACCTTTTCTTTTATCCGGGTTTTAATTTATTTATTGGCCGTTATGACGAAGATGGGTTTTCGTTCTGCGGTCTTGCCACAGATGAGATGTACCTGATCAGGGCAGAATGTTATGCCCGGGCAGGTAATACAACCGCTGCTATGAACGATCTTAATACTTTAATGATCACCCGGTGGACACAGGGGAGCTTTGTTCCTTATACAGCAATTGACGCCTGGGATGCATTTTTGCAGATCCTGCAGGAAAGACGTAAGGAACTGCTCTACCGGGGGCTCCGGTGGACAGATCTTCGTCGCCTTAACAAAGACACCCGGACGGCCCTCCCGATCAAAAGGACTGTCCAGGGTCTGGGTGTCTATGAGCTGCTGCCTAATTCCCCCCGGTATGTCTATGCCATTCCTGATTATGTGATCCAGGACAACCCGGGAATGACGCAAAATATAAGGTAGAGGAATGAGCGCCGGCTCAGGGGAATAATTCGAAATGGATCAATACTTCCATACCTGCCGCATAATAAGGACCGGTACCAGTGTAGGAAGTAAAAGCCCCCTCGCAGTAAGGGCCGAATGCAAAGAAAGCGCAAAGATTAGGGTCGAAAGATTGAAAGATCAGTACGCTGGAAGGCTCAGGCGTTCCCGAAGATGCGTCAAGACGGAACCAATAATAAGATGCCATTTTTTTGTCTGCCGGCTTATTGGTATAAGCCGAAAGGGAGAGGGCCAGTACAATGGCCGCCAATCCCCAGATCTTACGTTTCATACATTTGAGTTTTATGGTGATGGAAAAATCCTCTCTCTGCGAGTATGGCAAGCCCCGCAGCAATAATGAAACAGCTGTTGAAAACAATATGCTGCCCCCAGGTGAGCGTCGCGATCACCCCACCACAGGAACAGGGAAGATGCGTTGTTGTACCCAGCATCAGCGACAGGTAAGCAGTAAAAATGATCAGTAGACCGAAGGATGCGTAAAAGCCGGCCAGCCTTCTCCGGGATGACAATAACAATCCCGCTATCGCCAGCTCCGTTAAAGGAACACCCCATGCCACCCACACCGCAAAATGCCTGATCCAGGGGTAAAGCTCCAGCTGGTAACGAAAATTCTTCCAGCCCAACAGCTTAGCGGAGGCCGCGTAAACGAATAATAAGATCAGGCAGAACGCGCCGGCGTCCGCGATGTAACGGCTTTTCTTTACTTCCATCTTCATTTGATGATCCTTTTAAGGGTATATAAGTTTTGTCCCAGTACAGCAGGTATTGTATGGTCAGCAGGGAAAAAGAGATATTCAAGGTCGAGAGGAACACCTGGTAACGAAGCACTACAGGGGATGTGATGATGCTGCACCCGGCGTGTACCAGCCAGTAAAAGCCGGCCAGGATAAGACAGTTCCTGTATAAAGGATAGGCGCTCCCCATTCCCTTTGTGGTGACGAACAGGAAAAAACTGCCCAGAAAAAAAAGGTTTAATACGAGATTCAATAAAGAATAAGGATGTAAAACATAGCCCTGAAAACGCGTGGAAAAGGCATGTACCTTATTGCTCTTATACCTGAACCAATATTTTGCCACCGCCTGCACGGAGTCTTCACTGGAATTATAAGCGCCCATGAATTCCAGCGGGGGCAGCGCATACCGGATAGTATTGGGCCAACAAAAATTTAACAGGAACTCCGACGGGTACTGCCTGATCAGCCAGGCGCCATAGTCTCCGTATAGAGGGCTTACTTTACTCCATGTATTAAAATCATCTGCTTTCCCCGTCTTTGCCTCCTGCATCCGTTCATATTTTATAAGGGGGGCCTTCTCAGACCATAGATAATAATCACCCGGATAATAATTATCCAGCAGGGTCCTTCTATACTTTTCAGCATCCACATCGGTCCTCACCATATTGTCCAGAAGAGCCATCCGTGCCGGCGGTTGCCGGCGATCCGCGGCGGGCACATTATTATATCCGTAAATAGCATTATTGGCCATTTGCCATCCGCCAAAAGCAGAAAAAGAATAGACCCCGGTCAGCTCTTCCGACGCATGAGCCGTATACAACAGAAAACCACAAGGCAGGATCAATGAAAATGCGATGGCAATGGCCTTCCGCCAACGGCTGGCACGGGCCAGTATAATACCGGCGATGGTGACCAATGGATAATAGAAAGCTATAAAACGCAGCGAAAATGCAACGAGTAAAATAAAACATAGTACCAGCGTCCGACGCCACGAAAAACTTTCCATCATGCGCAACAACAGTCCCATCCATAGAAGACTCAGACCGATGAACAGGGCATCGCTGGACACGGCATTGGCCAGGTAAAGCTCCAACGGATTAAATACTATAATAATGAACAGGATGATAGCAATGGTCCGGCCCGGCCGGAAAAGACGGAACAAGGTAAAAAGGAACCAGCAACCGCAGGCCTGGAGAAAAAAATATTGAAAAGCGACAAGACCCGTGTCCGAATGAATAAAAGTATTGAAGATCCGCAGGAATTTCGAATACCCGATAGGCCATGTATTCACGTCCTGGTTAGAAACAGCCGCATAGAGATAGCTAAAAGAATCCGTATAGAAGAAACTGGCATATGGATAATAGAGCTTAAAAATGATCAGCTGCACAACAACAGCAGGGACGGCGATGATCAGCCATTTTCGTATAGATGTTCCTGTGACCATAATGGATAATATTTCATTCCTGACCCACTCTTTCCAAGTTACAAAAAAGCCAGGGGCGTATCCAAATCGGGAAGTGTGACTTTCGGCAGCAATTGTGTTACTTTCGACCGCAGTATAATTTTCTGTAAGAACCAGGAGACAACCGCCAGTGCAGCTTAAATGCCTTATTGAAACTATGCACCTTTTTATATCCGCACTGCCAGGCAATAAATTTCACCGGATGATCCGTTTGCCTGAGCAGCATCGCCGCTTTTTCCATCCGTCGCTGCAGCATGAATGCATGAATAGAAAGACCATAATACTTACGGAATCTTTGCTGCAGGGAAGTTTTATTGGTGTTGAATACACGGCAGATATCCGAAACAGGCAGATCCATGTGCAGGTGGTCGCCAATATAATCCCGCACATGCTGCACCTGGCAGGAGAAAGAATGCTCAATCATAAGAAAAGGTTTAATGTAAGGGGTTCTGTGTACAGAGAATTCTATAAATAAGTTAAGGTTATTATTTTAAAGACTAACTATAAAATGACGGAGCATACACATTTCTCTGTATGTTTTCCTGGTGCAGGAATTGCATATTACCATCCATACTATTATGGAAAACCGCTTTATATTCAGGGCCGGCACCAGCGGGCTTGTCCTCGCAGAACGCAACAAACAGGCATTTCCTGAAGCATGGCGCAATAAAAGCCGCTTAGCCTGGTATGCTGCGCAATTTAATACCGTTGAAGTGAACAGCAGCTTCTACAAAGTTCCCATGGCGGCTACTTTTACCAAATGGACAAATATTGTCCCTGAAGCATTTCAGTTCACGCTGAAATTATGGCGCGGCATCACCCATAACCGGGCCTTTGAATTCAACCTGGAGGATATCGATCAGTTTATGAAGGCGGCTAATTGCATAGGCCGTAAAAAAGGATGCCTGTTAATACAGCTGCCCCCCAGCGCAACACTTTCAAAAGTGGACAGGCTGGAAAAAATATTGGAACGGGTGCAGATGAACCAATCAGCTCCGCCCTGGAAAATAGCCGTCGAGTTCCGGCATCCTTCCTGGTATACGGAGACGACCACCGGTGTGCTGAAAAAATATAACGCGGTGATAGTATGTCATGATATGCCCGCATCAGGGACCATGACGCCCTCTAAGCATGGAGACTTTGTTTATATTCGTTTTCATGGCGTAAGGGGAGATTATAAAGGCAGCTACAGCACAGCTCTGCTGGAAGAATACGCAGGAAAGATCAGGTCATGGCTGCAGGAAGGGAAGGATGTATATGCCTATTTTAATAACACCATCGGGGATGCAGTGGCCAATCTTAAAACATTGGTCCGGCTGGTTGATCTTCCTTAATATGTAAATATCAAACAGACACATTCTCCATATAATTTTTAAAGCCGAGTAGATCTTTCTCCACCAGGTCCCTGAACAGCGGGGTCAGCAGACGGGATAATCTTTCTCCTATCACTCCTGCCGGAGCCCGGTAAGAGATCATCACATCGATGCGGGTACCTCCACCCGGCGTATCTGAAAAATTTATTTTCCCTGCATTCTCAATACCGGCGCCTGCAACAGAGCGCCAGGAAAGCTCTCGTCCTGGTTCTTCTTTTACGATCTCTGCTTCCCATCGCACATCTCCCAGCCCACCCGGGAGCCTGATCTTCCAGGCCGAAACAGTAGCGCTCAGCTCATCCACGCTTTCCAGGTGTTTCATGAATAAAGGCCAGTTTTCCAGCTGACGCCAGAAAGCATATACCTGTTCCCTTGGCCTGCTGACAGCCACTTCTGTACGAACATTAATATTACTGGGACGACCCGGCCCATTATTTTTATACAGGGCGGCGGTAAGCGGGCAGTGCCCGCCGGCAGCCCGGTAGAGCAGATAGCCGCCAGCCGCCAATAAAAGGGTGTCAGCCTTGTGTTTACGCGTTACATAATACAACAACAGCGACCCTGCAATAGCTGAAAGGGTTCTTTCTGTTTTGCCGACATTGATAGAGGATGCTGATTCATGAGACATATGCATATAGTTTATACCTTACACTCATGCAATTCACATGCTAGACCCGTCCATTGGCATCCTGCTGCTAATCATTGGAATTATCCAGGCGTGCAAGCTCCCCTTCGTCAAGGTCGTCGTCGGGGTCGCCCATTTCCATATCAGGGTCTTCACGGATATCCTCGTCCGCATCCCTATGTGCATGGATGACTTCCTTTTCCTGCTCCGTTTTCTTTTTAGCCGGCTTCACGGGCTGCTTTTTATCTTTTTTTGCTTTTGCCATGAGCGTCTGTTTTTTGTTTTATGTTCATTCCCTTTCCAAAAGGCCTTTTACAAGGGCTTTCCATTGTATTTTTGAGAGGCCAATAGCTCCCAGCGATCCCACAACTGCATTCCGCGCCTTATCTGTTATGGCCGGATGATCCGTATTGGGCACTTCGTTACGACCATAAACGGTCGCCGTTACTTTTTGTTCATCCCATTCGATAATGAAAGTGCTGGTAGCGGAGTCCTCTAAAAAATGCGCTGTACCGGAGGTCTCCTTTTGCTGTGGATTCGGACAGGGTCTCACCTGGAGCAGGGAGATGCCTCCTGCAGGGGACCCGGGATGTTCCTCTATCTTTTCTATACATACCCAGTCATAACCCTGTCCTGCCATAGTGCCAGGTCCGGGGATATCGATGCGGATATAATCACCCACAGTGGCCCTGCCCTGCAGGGGTTTCCCCGACTCATCATAAAGCTGGAAAGCTGCCGTCATCGCGCCACAATGATCCGTCCACTCATTGACATCCAGCAGCCGGCGGGTGGCCCTTTCAAAAATAAACCGGGCTTCGGCTTCCTTGCCCGTTAAAACCTGTGCGCAGGTTGTGGTATGCCTTCCCCGCACCTGGGGAGGAAGCAGTCGTTCGATATGAGCAGGAATGGTCGTTTCCTGGGCAGGGTCAGCCTCATCCTCTGAACTTGCCCACTGAATGGCATCATCCAGCCTCGCGATGGGGAATCCCCGATACTCCCCCGGCAGCAGAAAGCTGATGTTGTCGGTAAAATTCCGGATCTTCTCCACATCGGAGATAATGGCGACCTTATGCCAGGCGGCAAATTGCTTCAGTCCCAGCCAGATATCCCGGATCCAGGCCCCGGCGCTAAAGTTCTTTAAGGGGGTATCTACAAAAAAAACAAAATTGAGCTTTCCGGAGTTTTCCGTATGCCGTTTAATCTCGGGAAAGATCACTTTTTCAAAATCTTCCCGTGTAACTTCCCCACTGGCCTTAAATCCGGCCACGTTAGGAGGAAGGCCTGGTAATAAGCCTATCATAGCAGTCCTTTTACAAGGGAGCATCAAAAGTCCTGCCATTCCCCCATCGGCGACGGTTATCTTACTTATAACTTGCAGCCAGCTGTAAAGCCTGGTAAGCATTGATCACCCCACCCGAGATACAAATGTCAGCCATAGAGACCTGACGGGGTTTACCGTCTTCTGTGATGGTCACGGTATGGGTGGGCTTTACCACGCTGCGAAGGATGATCTCCTTTACCTGTAAGGCCGTCAGTTTAGGATAGTATTCCCGGATCAGCGCAGCCAGGCCCGCCGTTACGGGTGAAGCCATGCTGGTCCCATCATGATTGGCATAATGGGAGCCGGGTGTAGTGGAATAGATAGCAACGCCGGGAGCAAATACGTCCACTTTTGTTTTACCATAATTGGAGAAGGAAGCCACCAGCGTAGAGTCATCACTGGAGCCGGAAGCGCCCACTTCTATCCAGGCTCCGGCAATGTTGCCGTCCTCATAGATCCGTGTGGGGAAATTATTATTCTTTTCAAGGTCTTTTCCGTCATTGCCGGCAGCATGGACTAAAAGGACGTCTTTTGACATGGCATATCTGACAGCATCATCCACTGCCTTTTTGTCCCAGCTATACCCTTTCCCAAAGCTCATATTAATGACCTTTGCCCCATTATCCACGGCATAGCGGATGCCATTGGCGACATCCTTATCCCGTTCATCCCCATCAGGCACCACCCTCACCGCCATGATCCGCACATGATCCGCCACTCCTTTGATACCAATGGCATTGTCCCTTACCGCGCCGATGATCCCCGAGACATGCGTCCCGTGATCAGCATCCGGCCCCGTCACATCCGAATTTCCATAGTCGTGCTGCCCGTCATTGGTATAATCATCCCCCACGATAGAACGGGGGTCGAAGTCCATATTATACTGGTAGTCCACCTCGGCCTGGAAATGTTTCAGGGCCCCGCCCAGCTCATTATCCCTGAATTGTATAAAATCAGGATTTTGCTCCAGCTGTGACGACACTATCTGGCATACCTGCGCTTCCCCGGGATCCTGAGGCTTATAGGCCTTAAAGTCCGCCAGCGTAGGGGTATCCTTCCCGATGGCGCTCACCACTCTGTCCAGCACCTGTTTAAAACCACCAATGCCCATTACATTCCTTTTGGCATTTGACAGGCCCTGGCTGTATTCAGCCTTCATCTTTTTATAGGTCTCCCACCCGGCCTTGTCAGCGGCCGTAACAGTGGAATCCGTCAATTGGTCATATTTAGGCTTATCCCGGCGCAGGATCCGGACCAGCTCCAGGTTATCATAATGAACGTCCTCTTTGGCGCCGCCAATGAAATCCCATCCATGCACATCGTCCACATGGCCATTATGGTCGTCGTCCTTACCATTCCCGGGTTTTTCTTTGGGATTGACCCAGATGATGCTTTTCAGGTCCTCATGAGCAGTGTCCACCCCTCCGTCTATGACGGCGACTATCACCGTTTTAGCCTTTTTATGAGGTAATAGCTCCTGGTAGGCCTTTTCCGTACTGATGCCAAAAACACTATCAGTTTTGAGGTCCAGGTTGAACCAGTTGGCCTTCTGGGCGTTTGCCCATATAGACAGGCCTAAAAAAAGAAGGAGAAAGCTGCTCTTTTGCATATTTAAATGATTTTGTAAGGGCGGGCAAATTTAACCGAACGGACCGGTATCCAAAAATTTGCTTTCCCCGAAAGGTATTTTTACTATATTTTTTGGGATGAACGGCGCAGAGACCGTTACCAACCCGGGGAAAATACTTTTAAAGCCCCACAAAGACAGCACGCATAACCACAGGGGATGTGTATGCGTAAAAACACTAACGGGTAGCCTCCACCGGAAAGCATAACGTACCTCGTATCACTCTTACAGGACGAAAACATGACGCAAAAAAAAACATGGTCTCCCTTAGTCCCGTACCCGTTCGGCGGTGTTATAGTAATAGTAGAAAACACGACAAAAAAATAAGTGTAAACATTGATAAAAAATTGGTGAATAAATTCCTGTTCCTTAACTTGGATGATCTATGAACATAACCTTATCGATCACCCTTAAAAATCGCCGCTATGTATGAATTTTTAAAGGTAGGTGAAGAAGTGACCTTTCAAAGCTTGCACGACATCAAGCTCATCGTCGAAGAGGTCAATGAATTTAAAGGCAACGTTCGTTGCAAATATTTCGACGAGAATCTCAAAAGGTACATTAAGCTGACGCTTCCTGCCGACTCCTTGACTCCTTGCAGGAGCACAAAAAAGAAGACGGTTCCCGTCCAACGCTAGCTCAGATCGGTTAATGCTCACATAGTAGTTATATTTTCAGCTCCTCCCTTGCAATGGAAGGGGGCCGTGTTTTTTGTGCCCGGATACGATTTTTTCCGTCCGGACGTTAAAGGATACCATGAAACTCCTTTACGCCCTGTTCGCCCTGCTGCCCCTTACCGGCTATCATCCGGCTTATTCCCAGCATACTCCGGAAGAAGATGTCCACGGACACCTGGTGCCGGGAAAAAAACGCTCTCTCATTGCTTATACCGGGCAGGACCATTCCTTTACCATGGAAGTCAATGCCTCCACAGCAAAAGTCTCTGATCTTCCCGGGTTTATCACCATTGAAGGCCAGATCGTTCAGTCCACCCTGGTAGCTCCCCGTTCCGCGGACCAGCATACACAGACGACCGCACGGGAAAAAGAGGTGCTTACCCAATACATGAATTACGAGCTGGGCTATTATAAGAAAAAGCTTCATCAGAATTACACCGGTCTGCAGACCGAATGGCTGACCATCAAAGACAGACTCTTCCTTGTCTGGTATTTTGATATGCCGAAAGACTATAAGCTGGTGACAACCCAGCTCTATTTCTCCACGATGTTCAACGGACAGGTGCTGGATCTCAATGCGCCTGTTTTTAAAACAGGACAGTTTGCGCACGCCCGGGCGGTGTTGAACCGGCTGGCGAATACTTTGAAGACTTATAATAAACCGGTGGATCTGGCGGTGTTGAAGAAACAAATAAATAAGTAAATACCTTCAAATCGGCCTTGCCGAAACTATTTGTAACTTGAGGGAATGAAACGGACCGCTCTATTCCTGTCGCTCCTCGTTGCGACGACCTCTTCCCTCCTGGCCCAATCCCAAAAAGGCCAGCCCTCCTATTTCCCTCCCGCCGGTGAATGGCAGCATCGTTCCCCATACAGTCTTGGCCTTGATTCTTTGCGGTTGCAGGAAGCTGTTCGTTTTGCCCAGGAGCACGAAACAAAGAAACCCTATAACCAGGTGAAGGCGCAGGCGGAAGATTATGGTAAGGAGCCTTATGACGAACCCGTTGGTCCGCTGCCGGACCGGGGCGGCCCCACAGGCATCATCATTTATAAAGGATATATCGTAGCTGAATGGGGCGATCCCCTGCGTGTGGACATGACGAACAGCGTTACAAAAAGTTTTCTTTCCACCGTAGTAGGCCTTGCTGTTGACCAGGGACTTATTCATCATGTGACCGACACCGTTGCCGCCTATGTTCCTCCTATAGAGCCCTACGATCCCCTCGCCGACTGGCATGCTTCCGGAGATACAACAAAGTCTGCGTTGCTTTACCCTTTTGCCGGCGCCCATAACAGTACGCTCACCTGGGATGTCATGCTAAGGCAGACCAGCGACTGGGAAGGCATACTGTGGGGAAAACCGGATTGGGCTGACAGACCCGAAGGGAAGCCCGAAGAATGGACCAACCGTAAAAGGAATGCACCCGGCGCGGTCTGGAAATACAACGATGTCCGGGTCAACGCCCTGGCCCTGGCCGCTACCAGTGTCTGGCGCAAACCCCTGCCACAGGTGCTGAAAACCTATATCATGGACCCTATCGGGGCTTCCAATACCTGGCGCTGGAACGGATACCGCAACGCCTGGATCGTACTGGACGGCCAGCCCGTACAGTCAGTCAGTGGCGGAGGTCATTGGGGAGGGGGTATGTTCATCAATGCCTATGATATGGGCCGGTTCGGGCTGCTGACCCTGCACCGCGGCAACTGGAACGGACATCAGCTTATTTCAGAACAATGGGTGAAGCAGGCACGGACCCCCACAACCGCCAATCCCGGCTACGGATAT
>Ga0206922_1024_pt1 | contig 45560 bp, 34 predicted proteins | sample Alteio_BWOrgHeat_63_FD_152976 | JGI IMG/M metagenome (GOLD analysis project Ga0206922, IMG submission 152976) | Enriched cells from forest soil in Barre Woods Harvard Forest LTER site, Petersham, Massachusetts, United States -... | ecosystem: Environmental > Terrestrial > Soil > Temperate forest >... | reverse complement strand
ATCTTCTGATGAGTAAAACAAACTGTCACCAACAGCCTGCAGCGAGTCAGAAAAAATACGGACGTGGTAATAAGCTTCAAAAAACCGGTCAGTACTGTCTTCTTCATTTGGGATAGAATCTTTTTTAGGCAGCGAATCAACTATCACGGGTACGTTCCTGTATTTTCTCAGGTCAGATAATCGCCCTGAATACATGGTATCCGCACCGATAAACATAGAGTCTGCATCCTGTTTAATGATCATCACCGGCTTTTGCGTAGCGAGAAAGGACTTCTCTTTCCGGTTGGTTTTTAAGTTATTACTAAAAAGATTTATGCCCTGTGCCGTATCCCGGTAAATCACGTTACCCCTCGCTTCACCAAACCCACTTGAATCGTTCGCCACTTCATCAGCATTTAAATACGTACTGCCGTTCCATATTTCGGGCCGCTTATCAAAATACGATTTTTTATTACGGGTATCATAATATCCATCTGTTGTGTATATCCTGGTATCTTTTCCGCTGATTATTACTGTTGGTACTATAAAGGTGGCAATATCTGTATTGGTATTATATAAAAGCGTATCTGTTGTAACTGTATAATCGGTATCAACCATTACTACCTTTTTCTTAAAATAAACATCCCTCGTTTCGCCATAATAATAAGCTTCCTTACTGGTAAGCACCGATTTGCCGGTAACCACTTTGCCGGTTTTTGTATAAATGCCAATTTTTGTATTTACATCATAATCCAGTTCCGGGGTAGTAAGCACGCCCTTGCCCTCAGTAAGCTTTACATTGCCCTGCAGGTGCGCTTTTTTTTCTTTGGCCAGGTACTTTAAGTAATCCGCATAAATATGAATGCTGTCACGGTCATTAATATGCACATGCCCAAAAGCTTCTAATATGTTTAAAGTTTGGTTTAATAATATGCTATCTGCATAAAACAGGGTGCTGTCCTGCTGAACCATTGGAAAATCACCTGAAAGGGAGGTAAGCTGGAAAGAATCTTTTTTTAATAACCCCAGGTTTGCGCCATGCCTGATAAGTATTTTTGTTTTGGCAGAAGTATCGGCTGGTGTTGCGGGCTGCTGTGCATGTGTGATTGTACAGGCGGCCAATAAAATAAAAACAAATATGTATTTTAAACAGGCGATACGCGAGTCCATTTTTTAGTGTGTGTTTGTGCTGTCTTTCAGTGGCCCGGTTAAATAATTTGCTTTGTCTTTTTTACCAAATACTGAAATATTAACGTAACGCTTAGGGTGTACGCGAAGGTCATCCATTAAAGTGTTAAGGCTGCGAACGGAATTGTTAATGTTATTGTACAATTCTTTACTATTTATAAGTGCGCCAATTGACCCATCGGTTGAATTTACTTTTGCCAAAAGTTCATTAAGCTTGTTTGCTGATACTTTAAAATTATTTACAACACCATTTATATCGGCTTTGGACAAATGCGCAGTTGTGCTGTCAATATTAGACAGAGCACTTGTAATCTTTTCATTATTATCAGCAAGATTTTTCGTAAACTTATTTACGTTATCCAATGATTTGGACAACGACCCTGTTTCAGTATTTAACAAACTTTGCAATGAGGCTGTAGAAACAACCATATTTGCCGCGGCTTTGCTGAGATCCCGCATAGTATTTTGCAGATTGCCTTTTGTTGCCGGATCAATTATCGTATTGAAATTTCTAAGTAAGGTATCAAGAGAGATCAATGTTACTTTCAATTGATCCGCGACCGGTATTATTTTATCGGTGATAGAGCCAAACAGGCCTGAATTATTCGAACTAAGTATGGTATCACCCGAGCTTAAATATTTGTTGCTGTTGCCTAAGGCTATATCTATGCCTGAACCGCCAAGGGGGTTAGATTCAATGGAAGCTAAAGAATTAACGGGGATATTGTAAGATGAATTAAGTTTTATTGAAACAATAATATTTTTAAGGCCTTTGTCTTCCGCTTCCGTTTCATACACACTTCCCACCTGGAAGCCATTTATATAAACAGGGTCGGACAGATTAAGTTTTTTTACATTTGAATATTTTGCATAAAGAAAATTACCTGTTTTAAAAAAGCTTTTACCTTTTAAAAAATTAAAACCCAGTATTAATAAGGTAACTGCAATAACCGTAAGCGCACCTATCTTGGTTTCATTTGATACTTTCATTGATCTGTGGTTTATTTTCTAATTTGCTGCTAATATGCCGGTTTGCAACGAGCATTGCCAGCAGTAATTATTTTGAAGCAAATGTAAGAGTTATTCCCTATGCCCGCAGAACCCTTGTATAATTAGTGTACAGTACTTTCCTGTGTGCTGTCAGAAACAGGAGCGAGGGTATGGTGCTCAAGCGAAAACCTGTAGCGCTTGAGTGCTTTTACAATTACGTCCGCAATTTCCTGCTGGCCGCTTTGGCTGTTTAAATAATTTTCTTCCTCCGGATTGGATATATAACCTGTTTCTACTAAAATACTTGGCATTGCAGTTGCCTGCAGAACCCAAATACCTACCTGGCGCTGGCGTGCTTCGCGGCTTATGCGGCCTACTTTTTTAAATTCATCTTCTACCGTTAAAGCAAGATTTGCACTGCGGGTAAAATACTGCTGTGTTTTAAGTGAATAAAGGATCATTTGTTCAGGCGAATCGGGGTCAAAATTTCCGGCTTCTTTCGACGTGGTGCTGTCAGTATAAAGCGCTTCATTTTCGCGCATTGCAAGCTCTTTATCTTCATTTTTATGCGCTGCCCAAATATATGTTTCAGTACCTTCTGCAGGGTTAGGGGTAGTCCAGTGGCGGTATTGGGCCACCTTGCGGGTGTACTGCTTCCGTTTACTGCCTTTGCCTTTGTAGTAGGTCTCATCCTCATACCCAAGAAACTCACTGTGCTTTATAGGGTCGGCACTGTTGCAGTGTATAGAAATAAAAAGATCGCCTTTTACATAGTTTGCCAGGTTAGCCCTGTCCTGCAGGCTGGGGTAAGTATCTGTGGTACGCGTCATTACAACTTTTACATCAGGCATCTCCTTTTCCAGTTCTGCTTGTAGTTTCAACGAAATTGCAAGCGCAATATCTTTTTCGTATGAGTAGGCCCCCGGTGCGCCTTCATCCTTACCGCCGTGGCCTGCATCAATAACAATAGTTCTTAAAGATGCTTTTTGCTGAACATAATCTTTACTAACGGGCAGTTTTGCAGAAATACTGCAAAGCAATACTGCAAGGCTTAATACAACTGTTAATCTTTTGTGCGCCATCTTATTTTTTTGCCAGTTTTATGAAGGGAAGATTATTTGCAAAAATACTTTGTATAAGATGATTTTTTTCTCCGTTAGCGTAATTTAATGATTATATTAATTCGTTAAAAAGAAGCGGGGCAAAAGTGGAAAATAGGTTACCTGGCGCCCCCTTCGATGTTTTGTTTGTAACGTATCACAGCATTATAGATGCAGTTAGTTGTTTCTTCCTGGCCAATTTCACTGTTAAGGTAATCTTCTTCTTCCGGCGTACAAATAAACCCCGTTTCAACCAATATACTTGGCATTGCAGTAGCCTGCAGTACCCATATCCCTTCCCAGTCCCTTTGTATAACGCCCAGGTTTCTTCTTCCAGCTTTTTCAAATTCATCCTGAACATAACCCGCTACGAGCAGGCTGTTGTTAAAATATTTCTGGGTTCGGAGAGATGCCAGTATCTTAGCTTCAGGGCTATCAAAATATTGAACAGTGCTATCTGTTTTTTCACCATATATTTCTTCTTCATTTGCGCCCACAAATTCTTTTTTCTGGTCGTTCTTACCTACTGCCCATACAATGCTTAGGGTACCTCTTATTGTGGCTGGTAATTTTATATACTTAATTATGGGTACTTCATGCGTATGTTTTGTACGTTTTTTCCCTTTTCCGGTGTAATAGGTCTCCTCCCTCTGCCCTTCTATTTCCTTCCTGTAAGGATGCGCTGCATCATTTACATGAATAGCTATAAAAAGGTCTCCGTGGTTTTCATTGGCTATTTTAGCTCTAAGGCGGTTGGCCAGGTTATGATCCTGTAACCCACCTGGCAAATTATGGTCTGTTCTTGTATAAACAATTTTGCAATCCGGTAATGAGTCTTCAAGCTTTTTTCCAAGCTTAAGTGCTAGTGCAAGAGTAATATCTGCCTCATTGCTGTATGCGCCAACAGCGCCAATATCAGGGCCGCCATGGCCTGCATCTATTATAATTGTTCTTAAAGTGTGTTGCTGTAAAACCCTGTGTGGTGTATTTTTGAATGAAGTAAGTACAAAGAATAAAATGGGATACAGGGGAATTAAAAAAATTTTTCTTAACATAATTACAGTTCATTAAAATTATTCTTCACAAATCATTTATCCTTTAAGCCCTATTTTTGTTTTTACATGTATGCTGTACAACCGTAAAGTTACTGCAAAATATATACTAACCGGGCTAATTGTGCTTGTGTTTGCTACTATAACGCACCAAATAGATGCAAAGGGTAAGCATTTCAGGCAAATTTTCAAATCATTAACAGATGATTCTGATACATCTAAGCATTCTTCGAAAAAAAATAATAAATCAACAACATCAGATACACTGCATAAAACCGATACTGCACACAATATTAATGATACTTCTAAAAAAGTAACTGTAGATACGCTTCATTTTTCTAAAGATTCATTAGATGCGCCTGTTGCATACAAAGCTGAAGATTCTGCAGTGCTTATCATCCCTTCAAAACAGTTTTTTTTGTATGGCAAGGCCAATGCGAAATATACGAACATGACGCTGGATGCTAATGTTATTAAGTACGACCAGAGCACGCAGCTTATTACCGCGTATGGAGGCACTGATACAGGTAACAGCCCTTTAAACCTGCCCAAAATGGTTCAGGCCGGATCTACGTCAACGAGTGATACGATTAAATTTAATATGAAAAACCAAAGAGGGCTTACAAAAAATACTTACTATAAGGAAGGTGAAATGTTCATACATGCCCAGGTAGTAAAAAAAGTAAATGCAAACACAGAGTATGCCTGGAGAGCGCGCTTTACAACCTGCAACCTGGATACGCCCCACTATGCCTTTATTACAAGAAAATTGAAAATAATCAATAATAAGTTAGCGGTAGCTGGCCCGTCTATCCCCGAATTTGAGGGGGTACCTATGCCCATTGTTATTCCTTTTGGCATTTTTCCTATGGAAACAGGCAGGCACTCGGGCATCTTGCCTCCTGCATTTGCAAATGATTTTAGTTTAGGCCTTGGATTGCAGGGCTTAGGATATTATAAGGTTATAAACGATAACTGGGATGTAACCTTCCGGTCAAATATTTACACCTACGGGGGATGGTTAATTGATATAAAGCCCGATTATTATAAAAGATATGATTACCGCGGAACGCTTGATCTCTCCATCCAAAAAACAAAATCACTGAATACAGGAGGGCTTGATGCATCGGAATTTACTGAGTATAATACCTTTTTTATTACCTGGTCACATTCCAGTGATACAAGGGCAAGGCCGGGAACTTCATTTTCAGCGAGCGTAAGGGCAGGCAGCACTAAATATAACAGGTCGCTGCCAGATAATGCTTTTCGCAATTATGATAATCAGTTAGCATCTTCCATTACTTACAATAAAATGTGGGACCAGGGTAAATACAACCTTAGCATTGCAGCTAACCATAACCAAAATAATAACCTCGGCCTTATAAATATACAGGCGCCAAGCATAAATTTTACTGCCAGCACTATATATCCTTTTCAGAAAATAGACCAGGTGGGCACGCCAAAATGGTATCAAAAACTTGGTATTTCGTACAGCGTTACTGCGCTTAACCAATTTTCGTTTTACGATTCCATATTTAATTTTAAAAAGATGCTCGACACGGCGATGTGGGGTGTTGACCACCGGTTACCTATTACTTTAACATTGCCCGCATTTGGGCCTTTTATTGCTTCGCCCTCCGTTTCGTATGAAGAGCGTTGGTATGGGCAGGAATTAATTAAAACATGGGATAATACAAAAGACACTTTACTTACCTCAACAAAAAACGGCTTTTTTGCAGCCAGGCAGGTAAGTTTTGCCGTATCAGTAAACACACGCATTTTTGGAACCTTTAAATTTAAAAATGGGTTCATATCGGCTATAAGGCACGAAGTAAAACCATTTATAAGTTTAAGTTACCAGCCCGATATGGTCGGGCAATATTTTCAAAATGTACAGGTTGATAAGCAAGGGGACCTTGCACGGTATTCAAAACTGGATGGGGGGGTAGTTGGCTCATTTGCCGAAGGAAAGTTTGGCGGAATTTCTTTTGGCATAGATAACCTGCTTGAAATGAAGGTTAAAGACAAAAGCGATACCTCTGAAGATGGCACTAAAAAAGTGCGGTTGCTTGATGGTTTTGGTGTAACAGGGGGGTACAACCTTATTGCTGACAGTTTAAACTGGTCGCCCGTAACGTTTAACCTGCGCAGCACTTTGTTTGGCAATGTAAATATTACCGGTGGAGCTTCCATTGACCCTTACGGTGTTGACAGCCTGGGTAACCGTATAAATAAATTATTGTGGAGTAAAGGAAGCTTTGGCCGTTTTACAGGTGGCAACTTTGCACTTTCAACCTCTTTAAAAAGTAAATCAACAGATAACAGGGCTGATTCTTCCCGTGTAACCCCTGACCAAACTTTAACGCCAGATGAGCAGCAGCGGCAATTGGATTACGTAAGGCAAAACCCGGCAGAGTTTGTTGATTTTAATATTCCATGGACACTGCAGCTTTCACTCGCAGTTAATTTTTCCAGGATACAAGCCCCCAACCTGAGAACCTATTATACTCAAATAAATTCCAACGTTAATGTAAATGGTGATTTTAGTTTATCGCCAAAATGGAAAATTGGCGGAGGCACTTATTTTGATTTCAGGACCCTAAAAATTCAAACGGTAAGCCTGTTCCTTACCCGCGAAATGCACTGCTGGCAAATGGCAATTAATGTGCAGTTAGGTACATTTAAGTCGTTTAGTATTGTCATTAACCCTAAATCAGGCATCCTTCGCGATCTTAAAATAAACCGCACGAGATCATTTTCAAGTTATTGATGGCATCAATGTAAGGTAAAGGGGGAACTCACTTGCTGCAGGTATAATAACTTATAGGTTTGTCAACTCATTTATTTCTATCTCCGGAATTGTTGTTCTTAAGTTCATTAGCCTTTTTCTCCAAAGATTCGATGCGGGCTTTATTAATATCAGCTTCATTTTGCAAATTTCGAAGCTTCTTTTTTTCTTTTGCAAGGCCCTGGCTCCTTATAAAAAAACCTATTAAAAAGCCAAGTATCCCAAAAAATATTACGGTGTAAATTGTAATATGTTGCAGGAATAAAAAAATTACAAGCTGTATCATATATCGTCTTTAAGGGTATTTAATAATAAAAATATTGTTACGGGTACATATATTAGTATTATTGAAATTTCAGCAAAGCGCTCAAAATTTATGCCGTGTTAAATATACGTGCTCAATTGAATAGATTCTTTGTAAAAAACCTGCCTCTTAATATTTATAATGCTGCTTTAATCTAAATAATACCCAATCACACATTTTATACTGATTTCGGTATTAAACAGTCTATATAAAAATAAAATTTAAGGATAAATTAAGCCTAAGAACTTGTTCTTGCCGTTTTCCGTTAAGCTATTCACACCTTGTTAGCATCTTAATAACACTAAATACTTTTTTCTGCCGTTATATTTGTATTAATGAGCTACATACAGGCAGAACAGCAATTTGAGACCAGCAAAAATGTTAAGGCATTAGGTATTACCATTGCTATAACTGTTGGTGTTTTTTTAATCTTTTTTTTAATTAGCTGGTCTTTGCCCCAGCTTCCACCGGAGCCAAAAGATGAAGGTGTAGAGGTAAACCTTGGTAATAGCGACCAGGGATTGGGTACAATTGCCCCCCAAATACCCGGCGAGCCATCGGAGGCAAAACAGACAAACAGCGACCCACCTCCTACAGCCCGCGCAGTTGCTGAAACCCAGCCACCAGTACTGCCAAACAACGAAGCTGATGCAACACCGGTAAATACTTCTCCTAAACCAGAAAAGAAAACTCCCAAAACGATTTTAAATACGGTAACTAAGGCAAGAAAGCCAAAAGCTGTAATTAACCCTACACCGGTTCCGCCAAAACCAAAAGCGGTTTATGCCGGCGGGAAGAATCCCGGTACCGGGGGTAATAATGCAGACAGTTATAATAATGTGCACAACCAGGGTATAGCGGGCGGCAAGGGCGACCAGGGTAAGCCAAATGGTAACCCTAACTCTGATAGCTATATAGGCAATGGAGGCCACGGCAATGGTGGTATTGCTATTACTGACGGGCTTGAAGGCAGGCGGCTTTCAGGGAATATGCATTTTGAAGATTCTTATCAATACGGCGGAACTGTACTGGTGAATGTTTCAGTTGATGAAAATGGCAAGGTAACAGGAGCTTCTATTCAGCTTGGCAGCCCGTTTGCCGATATAAACAGGATTGCTATAAAAAGAGCATACCAGGTGTCATTTACCAAAGGTACCTCATCACAAAGCGGCACTATAAAGATCAAATTTGAAACTCCAAAAGGATAAGTTTGTTATTTTGCCGGATGAATTATGCCGAAACGCTGGAATTCCTCCTCAAAAAATTACCGATGTTCAGCCGCATTGGCGCGGCAGCATTTAAAGCGGATCTTACCAATACCATAGCCCTTTGCGGGGCACTGGATAATCCCCAGGGAAAATTTAAAAGCATTCATATTGCAGGTACAAATGGAAAAGGCTCAACCTCGCACATACTCGCGTCCATATTACAGCAGGCAGGCTATAAAACCGGGTTATATACCTCACCGCATTTAAAGGATTTTCGTGAGCGTATTAAGATCAACGGGGTAATGTGTGAAGAAGATTTTGTGGTTTCATTTACAGAGAAAATTGCGCCATTAATAGAAGCTATTGAACCATCTTTTTTTGAAATAACAGTGGCGATGGCATTTGAATATTTTGCTAAGGAGCAAGTAGATATTGCGGTTATTGAAGTAGGGCTGGGGGGAAGATTTGACAGTACGAATGTGATAACACCCGAACTTTCCGTTATAACAAATATTGGTTTTGACCATATACAAATTTTGGGGGATACGCTTGAAAAGATAGCTTTTGAAAAGGCGGGCATCATAAAGGAAAATGTGCCTGTAGTTATTGGCGAATTTTTGCCCGTGACGAAGCCCGTATTTGAAGAAAAGGCTGCAAGCGTACATGCAGAAATGATTTTTGCAGAAGAAAAGAGATTTGTAACGGAATGGAATTATATGCATCATCATCTGCAGGTAACGGTGGCAAATAATCAAACCGACGAGCGGATACAATATGAACTTGACCTGGCAGGTATTTACCAAACAAAAAACATAATTACCGTACTTGAGGCTATACATCAACTGCAAAAACAAGGGTGGAATATTACGGACGAAAATATTTTAAAAGGCCTGGCACAAACCAAAAAAACAACGGGGTTGCATGGAAGGTGGGAAGTTATTCAGCAACAGCCGGCCATTATATTGGATGTTGCCCATAATGCTGAAGGCTTAAAACAAATAGCTGAACAACTTGAGTTGACCTCGTACAACGAACTGCATATAATAGTAGGCATGGTAAAGGATAAGGATGTTGAAAAAGCATTGGTACAATTACCAAAATATGCGACCTATTATTTTACCAAAGCCCAAATACCGCGTGCATTACCGGAAAATGAACTTGCCGAAGCGGCTGCCCATATTGGATTGAAGGGTAAAACTTTTGTAGACGTGCATATTGCGCTAACTGAGGCTAAGACACATGCGCATAAGGATGACCTGATATTAGTGTGTGGAAGTGTGTTTTTGGTGGGCGAGGTGTAGGGTCATGCCATAGCATGTCCACACTAATCGATTTGTTGATTATTCCTTGTAATAATTTGCGATATAATCTTGCGGATTTACAATTTTCATCAGGCCATATTCGCTTAATTTAAAATGCTTGTGGTTACCTGTTATTAAAAAACCTGCATTGGCTGTAATGCCCAATTCAAGAAAACGGTTGTCAGGCTCATCCTTAATAATGGAGATTTTTTGAAATGGAATAAACTGCATTGAAAGCTCATCTATTTTATTGAGTACTATTTCTGCATTTGTTACAAAATTTGTATATTTTGAAAATCTTTCGCGATGAAGTACTTTGTTATACTCTGCAAAAACTTCAGAAGAAATACACATGAGGGCTTTTCTGGAAAGAACAATATTATAAATAATTTGAGCCGGGTAACTTGAGCCAATTAAAGCTGATACAATTACATTTGTATCAATTACTATTCTTTGCATTTCTTACTGCATTAATTTCCGCTTCTATTTCATCGGGGGTAAGTTTGGCAAGGTCTGTTGATTGAGCAATTTGATTGCATTTAATAAATGCTTCTTTTGCATATTCGATACCTATGACCTCTTTTAATGTGGCAAAAGAAATTGTACTGGATTGAAAACCAAGTTTTTCGTACTCTGCATCATCTATTGGTACTGTTAAATTTTTCATCAGTAAATTTTCATCAAATTTACAAAAAATAAATGACTCGTCAATACCCGGTAGCCAGCAATTGTGATGCAGCTTTTAAAGAGCAGTTTTGATATTTACTATACGCTGCTGACGCCCGCTGATGAATTTGTTCGTCCGTTTCTTTATTAAGCCATCCTGTAATAGCGGCATCTAATGTATATGCTTCCGGGCACATAAGTTCTGTTGTCCACAATAATGGCCTGGCGCCGGTTTTATGCAGTATCATATTCCAGTATTGTTTGCTTTCACAGGCGAGTATAATTGCGTCTCTTTTACGCTCATCCCTTTTGGGCGGAACACTGTCAAGGCTTACATCCATTAACCCTTCGTGGCCCACGTAAGCAATCATGGCTGCATTGCCAAGTATGCCAAGGGTATCTTTTTGCCAAACCACTATTTTGTTTTCTGCCCCGGCGGAAGCATTAGTAAAATCAGTCATAGCGGTTTTTATATATGCTCCGTCATAGGCATCGGCAACCATGTAGCAGTTAAATTGCTCCTGCTTAAAAATGCACCGTTCCAAAATATGTTGTTCCGGGTTTTTGATAGTTGCAATAAGTTTCCAGGCTGTTTTATTTTTAAAGAATGCTTTAACACCATAGTCGCAACCCCAGTATAAATTAAGTTCCGGGTCCTGGCCATTGCCAATTGCTTTAGGCACAGGTTCAATACTCTGGTGCAGGTTATCGCAAAGCGCTACTAGAACATGAATTACTTTTTGTTTGTTGGTATAGGTATTTTTTTGAAGAATTGGAGTGGTGCGTTGGGGAATTTGCTGGGCTTGTTTTGTTTGAGGAGTACCATAACATGAGAGAATCATGCCTGCACCACAGATGAACGTAATGCGACGCAACAAAAGCTCAACTGGAGTTGCGAAGGTTGGGAACATAATATATAATTTTCACGCCAAGAAGCAAAGGCGCAAAGAAAAAAAATAATAATAGATATTATTCTTTGCGTGGTAAACTATGATGCTAAAAAATGAATAATCCATAAAAAAAGGATGACATCTTTTTAAAAGATGTCATCCTTCTGTAATTAGGAAACTGGTTATGCCGTGGCATGACCCTACGGTATCACCTCTATCCATTTGCCGCTTACGCCGCCGCTAATGGTATGGTCGTACATGGCTTCGCAATACACGCCGGGCCAGTAATATTTGCCGGGGTACGCTGCGTTTAACTGCACATAGTAAGTAAGTGTTTCGCCCTGGTTAATATCAAAATAATAATATACCCTGTCGTCGCGGATATCCATATAATCACTTGGCGATGATTTAAATGCGCCTTCTGTATTATACAACCTGGTATTAAGTATTTCCCATCCGCTGGGGAATATTTGAGATAAGGCCATGTTTGCATAAGAGCCCCTAACTCCCGGATTATTAACTATTACTTTGGCCACAAAATCGGTACCCTGCTTTATTTTGGTAATATCAACCGGCTGCCCTTCTGTTGTAGTATAATTTACGGATACCTGTAAAATATTTGGGTTGTTTACAACAGGAATGGTTTGATTACTAAAAGGCTGCCCTTCATTTATTACGCGCACATACAATACGTTACTTCCTTTATTGCTTATTTGCACGCTGCCTTTTCCCCCTTGCCATGGAATAACTGTTTGAGATATTGCGCTGGCTGAATTAATATCAATATTCTGCGAGCCTGCTTTTCCACTCAACTCAATTTTCCTATTGTTTTTATTGCTGCCGCTAAACTCTGCGATGGCTATTAATGAATATGCAGTTGTTTGCGTGCTGTACCAATCTTCCTGCGATAGTTTGGCCGCAATGCCACGCACTAATTCTGCGGCTTCGTTCTGCCTATTCATAACGGTAAGTGTTTCAAGAACCATTGCCTGGTCGCGCAGGCCGCTGCCATATGTTACACCGGGATAAGCCCTTTGTGGAAAAGTGGTTGGCAAGCCATTGATAAGTTGCGATGCCACCCCTGGTTGCCCAACGAGCTGGTAGGCGGCGGCAAGCCTCCATTTTCCTTCAACCGTTAAAAACTTATTTTCTTTAAGGCGGTTCATGGCCCCCAGTTCAGGCGCTTTTGCCAATGCAAGAAGATAAAGCCGGTATGCTTGTTCCAGGTCTGTGCCATACCACGGTGCCGTAGTTACATTCCATGACAGCGCTTTGCTTCGCTCATACTGCTTCCAGTCCTGCAACATAGAAGAAGGAACATTGTAGCCATTTGCAGATGCCACAAGCAGAAAATGCCCTGCATAGTTACTGCCCCATTCATCACTCTCGTTCAAACCGGGCCAGTAACTAAAGCCGCCGTCTGTTTGCTGAAAGTTTTGCAGTTTTTGTATGCCTGCGCGCAGGTTAAAATCAATATTCTTTTTCTGGTCATCATTCAATTCCATTAATTGGTTCAACACCAGTTGCGGAAATATAGCTGATGTTGTTTGTTCAATGCAACCATGCGGGTAGGTAATAAGATAATTCAACCGCTTTTCAAGATTAATAGCAGGGATGCTTGATACTTCCAGTACAGCTTTGGATGAAGCGCCATCGCCTATAATACTAACGGTATTATTCCATGATTGTCCGGGTTGAAGCATCGCTTCAGTTACCTGTGTAATAGGCGGGTTGGGGTTACGAATATCTATTTCTATTTCTGAGGCATCCTGGTTATTTCCGCTTGTTGCAATTACTTTAACCTTGCCAATGCCCGTATTGGATTTTACTTTTGCGTAAAAATAAGCTTCCTGTTCGCCAGTTTCGTTAAAGTGAACGCTTTGCGTACCGCCGGCTTCAATGAACGGATTGCTTTGAAGCGTGAGCTTTACATCTTTTACATAACTCTCTGTTGCAAACACAGTAACCGGAATTTTTAATTCTTCAGAAGGGCCCAAAACCCTTGGCAGCGTTGCCAGGATCATTAAAGGCTTTTTAACCTTAACGTTTTTTTCTGCAAAGCCAAAAGTATTATCACCTGCTGCAATAACCATTGTGCGTACGCTGCCCATGTATGGCGATAAAGTAAATGAATGCGTTTGGCTGCCCCCTGTTAAAGTAAACGGCCCCATGAATTTTACAACCGGTTTAAAACGGTTAGCCTTCCTTGTTTTTGCTGCAAGGGATGCTTCCGCATCGCCGCCAATGGTTAAAATACGTTCCAGTTCTGAGCCCCATGCCCCAATGACCTGGTCATATACATCCCAGCTCTTAACGCCTAATGCCTCACGGGCATAGAATGCGTCATGCGGGTTAGGTGTTTTAAAATGAGTAAGGTCAAGCAGCCCGTCATCCACTATTGCAATTACATACGTCATATTTTTACCGGATGCCTCGGAAACCGTAATATTATTTTTTTGCTCCGGCTTTATTACATCCGCCATTTGTATCACAGGCTTAAGAATGGTGTTTTTATCCTGCACCATAATTGGAATAATGCCGTACATCCTTATCGGCAGGTCATTAAGGGTTTGGGCATGCGGCTGTATTAAGCTAACATTTACATATATGTTTGGCGACATTTCTTTATCGGCTGTGAAGGAAAATTTCGTTTGCCCTTGCGTGGTTTTTATCCAATATGTTTTTAAAACTTTACTGCCTGTTTCAATGCTAATTAGAGCTTTGCCTTCTTTTGCAGTTGGGATGGAAAGCTTAACCTCATCGCCAACATTATAATTGGCCTTATCCGAAGTAAATGAAAGCATTGCTGCTGCAGAGGGATCATTATTAGTACTTCTTGTTTGCCAGCTATAATCATCCACATAAAAAGTACTGCCTGTTTTGTGGCCGCTGCGGTTATCTTTTACAAGAATAAGATACCTGCCCCAGCTTTCTTCCGGCAGGTTAACGGTATAATACCCTTTGCCGTTGGTAAGCTCAACTTTTGTATTTCTTATTAGTTTATTATACTGGTCTTGTGTAAAATTGCTCAGTGCATTTTCACCGCTGTTATCCCACCACCAGCGCCATTGTATCTTGTATAGCTCAACATCAACGGTAGATGTTCCGTTTAACGGAATACCTTTAGTATCTACATCTACAATATCAAAACGATGCGATTGGCCCGATAACAAATACCCCCAGGTTTTATCTCCTGCCGGCACATGCACGCCAGCGTAAGATGTGTATGGATTAAAAGGCATAGCAATATTATCGATGCTGAAATTGCCGCCGGGCTCAAACACTTTTACGCTCAGGTTTGCAAGCAACTGGCCCGGTGCGCCTTCTGTAGTTTCAAAAGAAGGGCTAACAGGTGCTGTTCCATCAGAGCCAAGTGTGCCATCGAAAATAGTTTTGGATTGCGGGGTGAAAGATGACGTAGGGTCATCAAACACATAATCTTTAAACTTGTCGAAACTTGTTGCTTTACGGTATAGCTGCGCTTCGATCTTAGCTTTTAAATTTTGAGCAGTTGCACCAAAAAGCCAAGTAGCGCTTAATGTTCCGTTCGCGATAGCATCTTTGCCTAAAGCATCAAGCCTCCCAAAATCTAAATTTATTTTCAAACGGTTAGGTATTACCGTTTCTATTTTAAGCTTCTTTTCAAAAACAGCGCCCCCAATTTTTACTTTGCACAACCAGTTGCCGGTTGGCGCGTCAGCATCGGTAGCTGTTCTGAACACGTTAAAACCATTAGTTGCATTGGTTTGTACAAGCCGTTTATACAACTGTCCGCGTGGTGAAATAATGTCCATCTCAATAGGGTGGTCCTGTGGCAGCTTGTTATCTTTATCATCAATTATGCAACTTAAATATAAACTGTCGCCGGGCCGCCAAACGCCGCGTTCGCCAAATACAAAACCTTTAATTCCATTCTTTACTTCGTCACCGGAAACATCAAAACGGCCTAAGGCGAGCGAACTTCCATCATCTAATTTGAGATAACCTCTTTCTTCTCCCCGTTTCGCCACGAGCAGGTAAGGTTTTCGTTTAGGGTTTAGTGTGGCAATACCATCGCTGTTGGTTACGCCCTTCGCTATTATTTGTTGCTGGTAATCAAGCACCTCCAGCTCAACATTGCTCATTGCATCTGTGCTAATAATATCACTGGCAGCCACAAACAGGCTTTTATCGTTGCCGCGTTTTGCAATAAGGCCGATATTGCTCGCTAAAATATTGCGGCTGTCATAGCGGTCTTTATTATAATAAGATGAGTGGCACGGGTTATCCTTTTGATCCCAATTATAACCATAAGCATAATAGCTGTCGTAACTGGCCCAAAAAATATCATCGTCATCATCACTCGAATTTCGCCTACTATCCTCGTCCACATAGTCGTCATCACTTCTGTCATTTATTACGGAATCGCAGGTGTATAACGAATACGAAGGGCGAAAGCCAATGGTCACGCGGTATATGGCGCCGTGCTCTGCCTTGATATATTTATCAAGATCGAGTGAGAAGCGATTTTTTTTGTGAAGATTTAAACTTTTATCATCATCCAGTTTAACAGTTGCCTCAACTATCGGCCTGCCAACTCTTCTAAGGTCATTATCACCATTTATATCGTTCTGCTGGAAGAACTGCGAAATATTATTTTCATAGATCTTTATTATAGAAACATCTACAGCGCTTAGGTTAACCGCATCAAAAGGTAAAACCAGCTTACCTCCGCTGTTTGGTAAAATACTGCCGCGCCCATGAATTTTGACTGAAGGCAGCCTGTTTTCAAAGAAGATGTTGGAGGCAGATGCTTTAAGCAGCTTATCACCCCATTGGTTTTCTATGCCTTCATGTATGCTTACAGTATAGTTGCCGTCGAGGCTGCCGGATGAATACACTTTTACTTCGCTGCCAAGTATAGTATAGCTTACATTTTCCTGGTCGCTTAAGGTAATAAGCCCGTCAAGTGTTTGGCCAATAGCAAGCGGATCACTGAACTGTACCAGGGCATATTGTTCCTGGTCCTGCACGGCACGTACATTTAATACTGCAAAATCACCAATCGCAGGCACATCTACATCTTTGCTGCCTTTTAGGTCAATACCCAAGGCAGTGCCATCCCATATTAACTGCAGCATGCCTGCAGCATTTGAGCGTTGTATATTATTAATGGTGAAATTGTGTATCCGGTTAGCTTCATTATGTTGCCACACTATGGAAAGCGCGCCATTGTTCATTGACGCGGTAAGCAGCTTTTCCACTTTTGCCGATTCTTCCACATCTGCGGTAGTAACCTGGCCGTTTAGTGTCATTGTTTGCTTGTTAACGCTTCTAAGGCCAAAATCTTCAACCGCGAAAGAAGGTTTTATTACCTGCACATTAAACTTAAATATTTTATAGTCAGATGGTACATACATCACCTTACCAAGTTGGAATGATGCCTCATAAACCTGGTCTGGTTGCAAGTCATTATTGGGCTTAAACTCTATTGTACGGGCATCTATCCAGTATGCTTTGCCCTCAATAGCAGGCGAAAAATCAAAAAGGGCCTCTTTTATGGTTTCATTCAGCGTGTGCGTGGTAGTTGCATCCGCTGCTAACTGTATCCTGATAGTATTTTTTTTGGAAATAACACCGGATGTGTAAGCTTCAATATACCTGCTGAAGGAGGGGTCAATATCAACCAGCTTTGGTTTTCTTTTGCAGGAAAATAAGAGTAAGGGCAATAAAACAAGCATCAGCCACCTTAGTGGCATGCGTTGGTGGAGGTCCATATAAAAAGGGGTTTGTTTGAAGTGTTGTTGTGCGATTTAAGGCGATAGAAAATTAGTGAAAGTATTTTGATATTAAAAAGAAAATAATTGTTAATTCATAAAATTATTTTTTTGGAGGAAATTAGAGAGGCTGCGAAGAAAGGCATCGCCTTATTGCAACCAAATGGCTAAACATAACCAAAGGCACAATGCAGCAGGGTAACCAAATAAATGGGAAATATAGAACGGCTATATTAGGCTGGCTAAGCCCAAACTGTTGAAAAGGGAAAGGCGCCGATAGTATTGCAAGCACAACAATATTTAAAAGCAAAGCCAAACAAATAAAATTCCAAAGCAATATTATTCTTTTGCTCAATTGTTTTTTTACGAACCCAAAGTAAAAAATAAATGGGGCAGTGATGCCCGATAAAATATCAAAATTTCTTCCTTCAAAAGTCATAATTTTTGGAACAGCCTTTTGAATAAATAGCCAAAACAGAACGAGCTCTACAGGAACTCTTGCAATGTGTAAAAGGGTTAAAACCTTTATATTAAATCCGGCAATATATTTTCTTCCTTTTGGGGTCAGAAATAAAACAATAATGAGAACTACAGGCGGCAGTACCAATAATAAAAATCTTGGTGGTACCGTGTTTGTTACTTTATAGAAACCTGTAAGGCTGATACACGATTGCATTGTGAGCCAGCCAAATAAAATAAACAGGGTTGCCTTTGAATTGTTTGATGACCTGTAAAAGATAACCACTGTTATAATTGTTGTTAGCATAAAAACGGCGCTAATGTATATTGGTAAATTTTCCATTGCTTATAAGTATTAATAAAATAATGATACAAAGGAAAATACAATAGAGCACGCAGCGCTTGCCAAATGGCAAGAAATGAAAATGAGGGTTATTTTTTTGAAAATTCTTTTCTAATACGGCTGAGAGAAGTGTCTGTAATACCGAGGTATGAGGCAATATATTTTAACGGGGCATGTTGAAATATTTCAGGATTGGATTTTAATAATGAAGAATACCGTTCTTCTGCTGTTTCTGTTATGGTAGATAACATCCTTGTTTTTAATGCAGCAAAACCTTTAACTAAAACAGAACGCCCAAACTCCCTGAAATCGGGGATGGAGTGAAAAAGATTGTTTAGCTGTTCATAAGTTATATACCAGCCGGTACAATCTGTTAATGCCTGTATGTTTTCTTTTGAAACTGTGCGGTTAAAATAGGAAGATACTTCAAAAGCAATATGGTTGTTATAGTAAAAACCGGTAGTAACATCATTCCCTTCAATGTCGTAAGCAAATGCCCTCATAAAGCCATCTTCCAAAAAGAGATATTCATTACAAATTTTTCCTTCCTTTAATTGAAATTGATTTTTTGCGATATTCTTTTTGGTAAAATGGCCTGCTATCTCTTCGGCTTTTATGGGTGAAATAAGATTTGTACTTATAAAATATTGAATAAGTTTTTCATTCTCCATCCCCGTAAAAATATTTATTTGTTTACTATAATGGCCAAATTATATTGATAGCCACGACATATAAATTTACGGGTTTGGCAATAAAGTTTTAAGTTTCTTTAATGGAAGATTATTATATTTTATGTAAATATATGCGAGGCTTAAGACCATAAACCTCCCCTGCAAGGAACGAAATCATTCTTTGAAAAGTGATATCACAAGCAGTGAGCAGCAGAAATGTTAGGCGCTAACAACGCCACCGGCCATTTCTTCATGTAAAGCCTTGTCTTTTACTGCAACATGCCTTGGCTTGGCTGTAGCCCCAATGTACACAACACAGCAGGCAAGTGCCAGCCCCTGTATCATGTTCATTAAAGAAAGGTCTCTTAATTGCTTGTCGCTAAGCGAAAGGTAACCTTGCAAGTGAATAGCTAATGCAAAAGTTGCCAATAAAAAGGCCAGTATGTAAGATACCAGTTTCACCTGCCTGTTTAAGAGAATTGAAAGTGAAGTCAATATCAGCACGGCGCCTACAGCATAAACCCATATATGGCTGCTGGGCATGTAAGGCGGTACGAATGTGACTAAATTTTCAGGATCAATAAAATGATAAAGGCCAAAAACGGCGATGACAAGGGCAAACAATACTACTGCAACCCGGGAGACTGGAAGGTTATTCATAACACCAGGTTTTAGAAGCATAAGTTACTAAGTTTTTTTAATATAATAAATAAATGTGCATAAGTATATACTATATCTTTAAACTGTAAATCAATAATAATGAAGATTGCTTTCCATGGTGCTGCCCGAACAGTTACAGGTTCTAAACATTTGGTAACACTTGATAATGGTACTAAATTTTTATTTGACTGCGGCCTTTTCCAGGGATTGGGTAAGGATACGGATACACTTAATGCCCAGTTTGGTTTTAATGCTAAAGAAATTAAATACCTGTTGCTTTCCCATGCCCATATTGATCATTGCGGGCTGGTACCCAAATTGGTAAAGGAAGGGTTTACCGGAAAAATATTTTGTACCCCTGCCACCAAAGACCTTGCAGAGGTTTTATTGCTGGATTCCGCGGAAATTCAACGGGATGATATTCGTTTCATCAATAAAAAAAGAGCTAAGCAGGGGCAGCCTCCATTAGAACCTTTATATACTATTGAAGATGCTAAAGCGGCTTTTCCTTTATTAACCCCAGTATCATACGGGCAATGGTTTGAAATAGAAAAAGGGCTGCAGGTACTATACACCGATGCCGGGCACATAATTGGCAGCGCTGCCGTGCACGTGCGCATAACAGAAAATGGTAAAACCACTCAAATAAGCTTTAGCGGGGACGTTGGGCGGTATGGCGATATTATCCTCCGGTCTCCTGATGTATTTCCTCAGGCAGATTACGTAGTAATCGAAAGTACTTATGGCAGCAGCCTGCATGAAGATATACTAAATACTCCCGGCCAATTGCTGCAATGGGTTAACAAAACATGTGTTGAAAAGAAGGGCAAACTTATTATTCCTGCTTTTAGCGTGGGAAGAACGCAGGAACTGTTATATTTTCTTAACCAGCTAAGTATTGAAAACTCCCTGCCCAAAGTGCCTGTATTTGTAGATAGCCCCTTAAGTAAAGAAGCTACTGATGTAGTGAAAAACCACCCGGAGAATTTTAATAAAACAATTAAAAAATTACTTGAAACAGATAAAGACCCATTTGATTTTGATGGCCTGACATTTATTAAAACAGTTGAAGAAAGCAAGGCCCTGAATGACCTTCACCAGCCTTGTGTTATTATATCTGCAAGCGGCATGGCAGATGCCGGAAGAGTTAAGCACCATATACTCAACAATATAAGCGATCATAATAATACCATACTTATTGTTGGTTACTGCGAGCCCCATTCGTTAGGTGGCCAATTAATGAACGGTGCAAAACAAGTACGCATATTTGGAGAATACTATAAGGTGCAGGCAGAAGTAGGTGTAATGCGCAGCATGAGTGCACATGGGGATTATAACGACCTTTCCCAATTCCTTGCATGCCAGGATGCCGCACTTGTAAAAACATTGTTTATAGTGCATGGTGAATATGATGTGCAACAGGAATTTCAGCGCAGATTATTGAAGAAAGGGTTTAAAGATGTGCAGGTGCCTGAATTGCATGAAGTTTTTGGGTTAGAAATATAAAAAATTGGGGGTAATGGAAATTACCCCCTCAACCAAACTTGTCCGCTTGAGGACAATATCAAACGAGTTAATATTTTTTAAAAAACCTTGAACAGCTTTAAAAAGAATTTGCCCGAAATACCAGCTAAAGCTTATATCATTTTCTTTCACTAACCCAACTCCTTATAGGGGAGAATAAACTGGATCAATCAAAGCAAACAATCGTAGGTTTAGCCCGCATTTCAGGCAAAAACGATAAAATTCAATAGAGCACAGAGGCAAAAGTAATTGTTTTATAAATAAGTGTCAGCAGCACATTTATACATTCATCACATTTTTATTTTCTTTATGCAACCGCTTCCTGTCTTCATATAACGTAAAAAGAAAAAAGGCTGCCCTTTATGGGAGCAACCTTTTTAAAACCTATACCTTTTCCTGTAGCCGGTACGGGAGTCGAACCCGTCTTTCCTCCGTGAAAGGGAGATGTCCTAGCCGATAGACGAACCGGCCGTTCGTTTATTGGGAGCGCAAAAATAGCCTCCATTTGCCTTATCGCAAAATTTTTTTGCTTTTACAGGTTCTAATGGATGCCGTTTTTGCCTGAAATATCAATGCTGGTGAGGGTTACAGAACCACAAAGTGAGTGCGGTGCAACCAATGCTGCCATGAAATGCCGTAGCCGTTATTATAAAATTAATAGCAGTTTTGTGGCGTAATCGTCGTAAATTTGCGGTGCTTTTTAAAAAATATAAATCATAATTATGAGCACAGTAAAAGTAGCCATTAATGGCTTTGGCCGAATTGGCCGTTTGGTTTTCAGGCAAATACACAATATGGAAGGCATTGATGTAGTGGCTATAAATGATCTTACCAGCCCTAAAGTTTTAGCACATTTATTAAAGTACGATAGTGCTCAGGGCCGCTTTCATGGCGAGGTAACCAGCACGGAAAATTCTATTATAGTTGACGGCAGCGAAGTAAAAATATATGCACAAAAAGACCCCGCTCAAATTCCATGGGGCGATCATGATGTTGATGTGGTAATTGAAAGCACCGGCTTTTTCACAGACAAAGCAAAGGCTGAATTGCATCTTAAAGCGGGCGCAAAAAGGGTCGTGATCTCGGCACCTGCTACAGGCGATCTTAAAACAATTGTATTTAATGTAAACCATGCCATACTCGATGGCAGCGAAACTGTTATTTCCTGCGCATCGTGCACCACTAACTGTTTGGCACCAATGGCAAAAACGCTGAATGACAATTTTAGCATTGAAATGGGTATAATGACCACCATTCACGCATATACTAACGACCAGAATACGCTTGATGCACCACATGCTAAAGGCGACCTTCGCCGTGCCAGGGCCGCCGCTGCTAACATTGTACCTAACAGCACAGGTGCTGCAAAAGCAATTGGCCTTGTATTACCTGAGTTAAAAGGCAAGCTGGATGGCAGCGCACAGCGTGTGCCTGTTATTACAGGTTCTGTTACTGAGTTAACCGCTACCGTTACCAAAAAAGTAACCGCAGACGAAATAAATGCCGCTATGAAAGCTGCCAGCAACGAAAGTTTTGGTTATACCGAAGATGAAATTGTAAGCAGTGATGTTATAGGTACGCATTTTGGTTCACTGTTTGATGCTACCCAAACTAAGGTACTTACCGTTGGCGACAAACAATTAGTAAAGGTAGTTAGCTGGTACGATAATGAGATGAGCTATGTAAGCCAGTTGGTACGCACAGTACACCACTTGGCAGGCTTGATAAGCAAGTAATTTATTGGGTGACGGGCAGCAGAATAATAATTTAGCTGCTGTTGTGTCACACACTTGTACTGCATAATAAAGCTGAACTATTTTAACTGCAAAGCACACAAAGCATGAGGCAAGGGACACAAAGATTTTTTTCTTGGTGTACTTTGTAAAGTTTTAGTGTTATTTGTGGTTTTTTATTTAGATAAATTAACCTAAAAATATTACCCCCGATGAGTAAATTCTCCGACCACAACTTCGCTGGGCAAAAAGCACTGATACGCGTTGATTTTAACGTACCGCTGGATAAGCAAACATTTGCTATCACCGATGATAACCGTATGCGTGCAACAATACCAACTATTCAAAAAATTTTAAAGGACGGCGGCAGCGTTATATTAATGAGTCATCTTGGCCGCCCCAAAGACGGCCCCGAAGAAAAATCATCATTAAAACACCTGGTAAAGCATTTGAGTGAATTACTTGGGGGCATTAATGTGCAGTTTGCAAATGATTGTATTGGTGAAGAGGCTGTAGAAAAGGCCGCTGCTCTCAAACCGGGCGAAGTATTGTTATTGGAGAACCTCCGGTTTTATAAGCAGGAAGAGAAAGGGGATGAGGCATTCGCTGAAAAATTGAGCCAGCTTGGCGATGTCTATGTGAATGATGCTTTTGGAACAGCACACCGTGCGCATGCTTCTACGGCAGTAATTGCAAAATTCTTCCCCGGCGATAAAAAGATGTTTGGCCTGGTGATGGAAGGGGAAGTTAGCAGCGCTGAAAAAGTGTTACATGCAAATGAAAAGCCTTTTACTGCTATTATCGGTGGTGCAAAAGTGAGCGATAAGATATTAATTTTAGAAAACCTGTTAGAAAGAGCAACTGATATAATAATCGGCGGCGGTATGGCCTATACCTTTTACAAGGCGGAAGGCGGCCAGATCGGCAATTCTTTGTGTGAAAATGACCGCCTGGATAAGGCTAAAGAAATTTTAGAAAAGGCGATGGCAAAAGGAGTATGTATTCATTTGCCAAACGATTCTATTATTGCCGATAAGTTTGCCGCAGATGCAAATATTTCCACTTCTTTAAGTAATAATATTCCTGATGGATGGATGGGGCTTGATATTGGTGAAATGGCTTGTGAAACTTTTAGCCACGTTATAAAAAATTCTAAAACCATATTGTGGAACGGGCCAATGGGCGTGTTTGAAATGGAAAAATTTCAGCACGGAACAAAAACCATTGCAACCGCTGTGGCCAAAGCTACCGAAAATGGCGCTTTTAGTTTAGTAGGCGGCGGTGACAGTGTTGCTGCAGTTAATCAATTTGGCTTTGCAGATAAGGTAAGCTATGTAAGCACAGGCGGGGGAGCCATGCTGGAATATTTTGAAGGAAAAGTGTTGCCGGGCATAGCAGCTATAAACGAATAATCAGAACGGAGATTTTGAGGGATTAATTGGATTGTGAGGATTTGTATTTGGACAATTGCAAACATTCTTCATAATCTTTACATCTAAAAAATCCACCCAACCTGCCTGACGATAGGCAGGATCATAGTTCAGACAATATCTCATAAAAGCGGAACACGTCTTCAAATGAACAATATAGCGGGGCAGGCGCAACACGTATTACGCCTGGTTCACGATAATCAACTATAATTCCACTGTCCATCATTTTTTGGTGAACCTCTTTGCCTTTTTCACTAAAATATAAACACAATTGAGCACCCCGCCGCTCTGGTTCTTTGGGAGTAATTATTTCAAATTGCAGAGTAGTTAATTGTTGTAATAGAAATTCAAGGTAACCGGTTAATAAAACACTTTTAGCTCTTAAGTTGTCCATACCTGCACTGTCAAATAATTCGAGGGAAGCTTTTAATGCCACGGTATTAAACACCTGTGATGTGCTTATGTTCCAGCCACTGGCGTCAGGCTTTGCAATAAAGCCCTTTTCCATTTTAAACCTTGTTTTTTCATCATTCCCCCACCAGCCGGCAAGCCTTGGTGTATCATTATTAAACGCATACCTTTCGTGTATAAACACCCCGCCAATTGCACCGGGCCCTGCATTCAGGTATTTGTAGCTGCACCAAACAGCAAAGTCAACATTCCAGTCGTGCAGTTGCAACGGTACATTACCTGTAACGTGTGCGAGGTCCCAACCTGCAACAGCCCCTGCTTTGTGTACGGCTTCTGTTATACTTTTTATATCAAATAGCTGTCCGGTATAGTAGTTAATGCCCCCAAACACAACCAATGCAAGTGTATCCCTCTGTTCATTTATAGCGGCAAGAATATCTTCTTCTCTTATTATCTTTTCTCCTGTTCGTGGCGCAATTTCAATAATGGCATCTTCGGGCAACAGGCCATAATGTTTTACCTGCGTTTCTATGGCATATTGGTCAGAGGGAAAAGCGCCTGCTTCCATCATTATTTTATAACGCTTTGTATTGGGTTTATAAAAACTAAGCATCATCAAATGCAGATTTACGGTTAGTGTATTCATTACGGTTACTTCACCGGGCTTGGCGCCTGTTAATTTTGCAAGCGATGGCGTAACATATTCGTGATAATGCAGCCACGGGTTGGTGCCCTTAAAATAGCCTTCAATGGCAATGTCTCGCCACGTTCCTAATTCTGTTTTAATCGCAGCCTCTACATTTTTTGGCTGCAACCCCAGGGAATTCCCGCAAAAATAAATAGTGTTGTTGCCGTTATGCTGTGGAAAATAAAATTCATTTTTATAGACGGCAATCGTATCTTTTTCATCCATTGATTCAGCAAAAGATTCAGTTGCTTCGAAATGCTGGTTCATTTGGCAAATTTGATGCAAGATAGCCAGAGGCGATTTAAATTTGTTGCTGTCATTTATTCTTTCTAAAATTGAATATTAAAAGAAAGCAAAACCAAAGCGACTTATTGCATTTAGACAAACTTTAAACCCAACTTACATGAAATTTATCAGATCGGTTATTTTATCAGTTTTTTTACCCTCATTAGTGATTGCCCAGGCCCAATTCAGCTATAAACCTGGTTTTATAGTAAATAATACGGGAGATACAGTAAAAGGCTTTGTAAAAGAGGATGAAGAAAAAAATTTTATGAGGGGCGTTTCGTTTGCCAGTGCGGTTTCAGGCGATCAGCAAAAATTTATGACAACGACTGATATTAAAGGATTTGGGTTTACTGATGGCGCCGTCTATGAAAAGACTCATTATGCCGATGCCGGTGGCGGTTCTTTTGATGTTTTTGCTTATTATGTTGTGGCGGGTTACTACAGGCTCTTTTCATTTCTTGTAAACGACCGGCAATATTTTGCCATAAAGAATCAGAAGGACAGTACTTTCCTTTTATATGATGATGAAACTACTGTTACCGGGGTTGTTGAAACACAGGGTAATTATAAAAACCAGCTTTTATTTTTTGCGCGCGATTGCGAGAGTTTGAAGGCTGAATTAAATAACCTGGCCTTCGCAAAATCCGATATAATTTCCTTTGTAAATTCTTTGAACAGGTGTGTATCTCCCTCTGCCATGACACAGGTTTTGTATAAAAAACCACCCGGATATTTTAGATATTATGCCTACGTTGCCGGCATAACGCTTGGCAGTAATAAGTACGATGTAACCGGAAGGGTTATGGTTAGGTATGTAATTCCTGGTATTGACACGAAAAGCTCCTTAAATTTTGGAATAAATTACATGAAACATTCAGAAACCTTTACTGAGCTAAATGCCGGTAATGAACAGGTGCCGGGCTTAACCGTTACTGATATTGTAAGCGTGCCTCTAAACATTCAATATAATTTTTTGAAGGGTGTGGTTCAACCTTACGTAAGCGGCGGTGTAAGCCTTGACCTTGAAACCATTGAAGGAGGGGTGGATTATGTTACAGGCCCTTATCCAAGTTCTACTAAATTTGGCATCGGTATTACAGGTTCCCTTGGGGTTGAATGTCCAATAACAAAAAATTTCATGGTAAAGGCCGACTGGACATACGAATTGATTGCCCATTACCCTGTTTTAGGAATTTCTTATTTTTTTAAATAGTTGCTCAAGGTGGGTGGGCAGAACAGCGGGGATGATTTTAGAGAATTAACCCGGCTTCCCTGGCTTAAAGCTGCCAGTTGGCGAAGTGTACCATGGATGAATATCATATTTTATTCTTCCGGCGGCAATCGCGGGATCGGTTTTTAATAATGCTTCCAGCTCGTTCTGTGTATCACAGTCAAAAATAAAAATACCCAGCCAGTCGCCATCATCTCCAAAAGGGCCGGCCACTTTAAGCTTGCCTGCTTTATACAAACGGCTAATGTTAGCCATATGGCCTTCCTGTATTTTAGCAGCAGTGGCAGAATCCTGGTTTCTGTTGGGCCCTTTGACCAGCATTACAAAATAATATTTTCTAATAGTATCTTCAGGCTTTTTATCTTCATTACTCTTGCCCTGGGCGCAGGCAAGCATAACAAAAGCAAAAAAGAATATAAGGGCAGTTGGCTTTTTCATTGCTGATGTTTAATTGAAAATAAAATTAGAAAAAAATTGGCAGGTGGGCTTATCCGGGTAAATTTGCATGCTAACAATTGTAAGTTGTTATACTAATAGCTCAATAAATTCAGAAATTGTCAATTTAAAGATGCAACCATATGGCCGTAAAGACAGACTTATTTCAATCCCCCGATTATTTTCTTTTGGACGAATTGCTTTCTGACGAGCATAAGCTTGTTCGTGAAACAGTGCGCAATTATGTGAAAAAAGAAATATCGCCCATTATTGAAGATTATGCACAAAGGGCAGAGTTTCCTCAACAGATCGTAAAACAAATGGGGGATTTAGGATGTTTTGGCCCGACTATTCCACACGAATATGGCGGCGGTGGCCTTGATTATATAAGCTATGGCTTGATGATGCAGGAACTGGAACGCGGCGACAGCGGGGTACGCAGTACGGCAAGCGTGCAGGGCAGCCTGGTAATGTACCCAATATACGCTTATGGAAATGAAGACCAGAGAACTAAATATTTACCAAGGCTGGCGAGCGGCGAATGGTTAGGCTGTTTTGGGTTAACTGAGCCAAACCATGGAAGTGACCCCTCGAGTATGTTAAGTAATATTAAAGATGCAGGCGACCATGTAATCCTCAATGGCGCTAAAATGTGGATAAGCAATGCGCCTTACGCCCAGGTGGCTGTCGTGTGGGCTAAAGATGAAGATGGGGTGATTAAAGGAATGATATTGGAACGTGGTATGGAAGGGTTTACCACGCCCACTACACATGGGAAATGGAGTTTACGTGCCAGCGCTACAGGTGAACTTGTTTTTCATGATGTTAAGGTGCCAAAGGAAAATATATTTCCCAATGTAAAAGGGTTAAAAGGGCCGCTGGGTTGCTTAACAAAAGCCCGGTACGGTATAGCCTGGGGTGCTTTAGGCGCAGCAATGGATTGCTACTACACAGCATTGCGTTACAGCAAAGAGCGCGTACAATTTGACAGGCCGATTGGCGGTTTTCAACTCCAACAAAAGAAGCTTGCAGAAATGATAACCGAAATAACTAAAGCGCAGTTGCTGGTGTGGCGTTTGGGTGTATTAATGAATGAGGGTAGGGCAACGCCGCAACAGGTAAGCATGGGCAAACGAAACAGTTGCGAAATTGCTGCTAATATAGCCCGTGATGCCCGCCAAATGCTTGGGGGTATGGGAATAACCGGTGAATACAGCATTATGCGCCACATGATGAACCTGGAAAGTGTAATGACGTATGAGGGCACCCACGACATTCATTTGTTAATCACGGGTATGGATGTAACGGGATTCAATGCATTTAAATAAAGACCCCATCAAACCCCCATCCCCTGAAGGGGGTAATAAACCAAATGAATAATAGAAATACGAAGGTTTTACGATGAACGAAAATCTAAACGCTGCTAAAAATCCCCCTTTAGGGGCGGAGGGGCTCCGTATCTTTCTAATCGGTATGATGGGCAGTGGTAAAAGCTATTGGACGAAGAAACTTTCAAAAAAACTTAAGTGCGGCGGTTACGACCTGGATCATTTAGTAGAAACCTTTGAAGAGAAAACAATTTCTGAGATTTTTACCGAGGATGGCGAAGAATATTTTCGCAAGGCCGAGGCGAAAATTTTGCGTTGGTTTGGAGAAAAGAAAACCTTTGTATTATCAACGGGCGGGGGCACCCCCTGCTTTTATGATAATATGGCATGGATGAATAAATATGGGGTAACAGTTTGGCTTGATGAACCGATAAATACACTTGCAGAACGGCTTAAACCTGAAAAAGATCATCGCCCTTTAATAAAAAACCTGGATGATGACCAATTGCTCGATTTTTTAAAGACCAAAAGAAACGAACGCTCTGCTTTTTATGGACAGGCGCGGTATCACCTGGAAGGAAATATCACCGATAACAGCTTTGCAAAAATTTTACAATAACATGCATAAAAAGTATATTATAGCCGCCGCTTACCTTGGTGCTTTAACAGTTGCAATAGGCGCCTTTGGTGCGCATGCTATAAAAGATAAAATAAGCGGTGATGCCTATTCAATTTTTGAAACAGCTGTTAAATACCAATTTTATCACGTGTTTGCATTGCTTGGCGCTGGCATCCTCTACAATTCCTTTCCGAACAAGCTTATTAATGCAAGCGGCAAATTATTTATTGCTGGTATTATTTTGTTTTGCGGCTCCCTTTACTTGCTTACTTATTTTAAAAATGCCGGTAACATAAGTTTTGATTGGATAGGGGCTATTACACCTTTTGGTGGTTTATGTTTTATTGCAGGCTGGGTTTGCCTCGCAATTGGTATAAGTAAAAGCTAATCTTGTATATTTGATGTGCCTCAAAAAGCAGCAAACCTATGCGTAAGCTTCTCTCAATATTCTTTTTGGTACAATTAATATCTATTTCATCTTTTGCACAGTTAAAAGTTATTAATAAAACCCTTACCGATTTACATGTTACAGGCAATAGTGTGTCAGGGATGGTAAGGCAACCCGATGGCAAAATTTTAGTATTAGGAAGCGTGTCTGAGGGGCAACAATATAAAACTGCCCTTATCCGGTTCGATTCAACCGGAACGCTGGATAACACCTTTGGACAAAAAGGAGTTGATACATTTACAACCATCAATTATTTTCCCGCTTACCAGGTCGCTTACTTTACTGCTATTGCATTGCAGGGCGACAAAGTTATTATTGCCGGGGGTGCAATTGATAATTCAGGAAGCTTTACCCAGGGGGACGCAATACTTATGCGGTTTACAACCACCGGGGCTGTGGACTCTTCATTTGGTAACGCAGGAATTGCAATTACAAATGCGCCATCAAATACAGGCATTTCAATTGATGAAGCAAAAAGCATCACCATTGATGAAGCAAATAGAATAATAATGGTTGGTAAAACATACGACTACCAGAAATACAGGTTTCTTATCGCCCGTTATAATCCGAATGGATCACCCGACAACAGGTTTAGCTATAAAGGCATTAAGGTTGCAGATGTAGGTACAGAAGATGACGAAGCGGTTGACGTAGCTGTGTATTCCAACAAAAGAATAGTTGTTTTGGGCAAAACATACATCAATAATGAAAACTTTGAAGTGGCATTAACAGCGTTGAAAAACAACGGCTCGTTTGATTCATCTTTTGGTAATAATGGAATTGTGGTATCAAACATCAATGCACAGGCAGATGTTGCGAATAAGCTGATAATTCAACATGATAATAAGATTGTCTGCGCCGGTAACAGTGGCAACAGCGTTCTTGTGTTGCGTTATAAATACAACGGAAATGCAGACACTTCCTTTGGAGTTTATGGCAAAATGATCATCAATATTTCATCTTCAAACTGCCAGGCAAACTCAATAGTGTTGCAGCCGGATGGTAATATGGTTATTGGTGGTTATGCTGCACTGGATTCAGTGAATCATTTTTTTGTTATGCGGTTGTTAACCAACGGAATTCCTGATAATTCCTTTGGAAATAATGGGGTCTTTTATAACTCTGTTTATAATGCGAACGATGCAGGCTATGCAATGTCAATTCTGCCGGGTGGAAAAATATTGCAGGCTGGGCAGGTTGGTTTAAATGCAAGTACTTTGTTCGGGTTGGTGCAGTATACAGCCGATGGCTTGTTGGATAATGGCTTTAATGCGAAAGGCTACAAAACGCTCGGCATTGGTTCAAGCCGGGATGTCGCATTTAAGATGCTAAGATTGCCCTGGGATAACTCTTTGCTGCTTTGCGGTACAGCAAACGAATTTTGGTCACTGGTAAAATATGGCGCAAATAAAAGCCTTCACACAGACAAAACATTTGGTGTTAACGGAGTAGCAACAGTACCTTTTATGTATTATGGAGACCAATTTGCTGAGCCAAATGTTGCCATTGACAGCATTCTTGAGAAGATATATATGTGTGGCCTTGTTGGCAATAGCATGTACATTTTTAAATTTAACCGTAACGGCACACCCGATTCAACTTATGGTAAAAACGGCCTTGTAATTTATCCCGGCGCATCCGTTTATTATGGAGGGCTTGCAGTAACTCCGAATCATAAGATTGTATTTGCCGCATTAAGGCAGCTAAGCACGTCGGGTTATAACTTTGCGGCCATGCTAAACCCGGATGGCTCACCGGATGAATCGTTCGGCAAAAACGGCGAGGTTAGAAATTTACCGTTAACGGTAAGCGGCATTAGTTTAAGCAGTTATAACAATACCCTCAGGTTTGCCGGGCTGGCGCCATTGAAAAATTTTGATGCAGGCATAGGCGTATTGAGTTTAAAATTCAATGGAAACCGCGATACCGCTTTTGGCAGGAATGGCTTTGCTATTTTGCGGATACCCAATGGCTCAGCCGAGGTTTACTTTAAATATTCGGTCACGGAAGACAACTATGGCCGAACAATTGTAGGTGGCTCAATAGAGTCGTATAACACCAACAGTTTTTATTTTTCTGTTAGCAGGTTTACCAAAAAAGGTACTCCCGATTCCAGTTTTGGTGTAAACGGGCTGGCAACTATCAATCCCGGCAATGATATTCAAAGTAACCCTGCAAACGAAGGTATTTCGGTGGGTTGTACAGATAGCAAACATTGCTATATAGCAACCGCGGGAACAGAAATGGACAGTTATTTTAAAACCGCTAAAAGTGTAATTGTAGTATATAAAAATGATGGAGGCCCGGATACACTCACGGCTTCCTCCACATATTGGGACAAGAATTTATTTGGGGGGCCGTATGAGTCCGCTTATTCGGTACTGGTTGATAATGTTACACCCTCCGGTTACACCTTATATGTTGCGGGTACCGGGGGCAAGGGAGATGCGCTTGATTTTAGCCTTGTGGAGTTTCAGAAACAAATTACAGTTAAATCTGAGCCACTATTCTTTGATACCAAGGCATTTACAAGGGCAAATCTTTACCCAAATCCTTCACATGGCCAGGTTACTTTAAGTTATTTATTAGAAAAAGGTGATGTAAATATTGATTTGATTGATTTGAACGGAAAAGTTTTACAAGAATACCGGTTTGTAAATAATACGGGCCAATTTACTACTACTATTCAATTACCAGGTGAAATAGCAAAAGGAGTTTATTTTTTAAAGATCATCAATGGCAAAAATGTTTTTGTTGAAAAACTACTTAAAGAATAACATAAAACATTAAACAAAATATATTTAATGCTTTTTTAATATCCTGTTAAAAAAGCATTAGTCACCACCTCCTTTATTATTCACGTTGTTGAATAAAATATCATCATTATCCATTAATTCTCTTTCTATTTCCTCCATTTGCACTATATCCCAGGCCTCGCTTTCTGTAGGTGTAATATTCATTAAATCCAGCAGTTCTAATTGCTCTAATTTTTCTTCCACAGAATTTTGTATTTCGCAGATTACAAAAGAAGCATTACTTTCATAAAACTGTTGTTGCAACTTTACCAGGCTTTCTGCTGCCATATCATCAACAGCGCTAACATGTTTTAAATTCAAAACAACATTTTTAATGTCGTTTTGCTGGTAACCGGATATAACGGAAGAAAGTTCTTCTGTTAAATTGTCAGACAGACAATCCGTATCCGGTGTAATAACCGTAAATTTTTCTCTGGTATCAATTTTGACCTGCATAGATAGTAGATTATTAAATGATTAACACCCTGTGCATAAGTGAATGATAATAAACATCAAAAATATTTGTTATAATTGTATAAATACTAAGAAATGGATAATAACTTTTCAGCCCAGGTAAAAGAGATCATTTCGTTTAGCAGGGAAGAGGCGCTGCGGCTGGGGAATGATTTTATTGGGACAGAACACTTACTCTTAGGCCTAATACGTGAAGGAGAGAACACAGCTATAAAAATTTTGAAGCAATTGAATGTTGACCTCTATGAATTAAGAAAGGAAGTTGAACTGGCGGTAAAAGATAAAACAGGCAAGAATATTGCAAATATTAATAGTTTACCGTTAACAAGGCAGGCCGAAAAGGTAATTCGCGTTACTGTATTGGAGGCAAAGGCCCTGAAAAGCCCGCTGGTTGAAACAGAACACCTGATGCTCTCAATCCTTAAAAACAAGGAGAATATTGCCACACAAATTTTAAACCAGTTTGATGTGGATTACGACATTTTTAGAAACGAATTAGGTATGGTAAAAAGTAATGATGTTCGGAGCGAATACACCGAAGAAAACGACGACGATTTTGATGAAGAAAGAAAAGGCAGTTATTCTTCACAACAAAAAGGCAAGCAGCCGGGCACTGCCAAAAGCAAAACGCCTGTGCTTGATAACTTTGGGAGGGATATTACAAAATTAGCCGAAACAGGGGCGCTTGACCCCATTGTTGGCCGCGAGTCTGAGATTGAAAGAGTTTCCCAGATACTTTCGCGCCGCAAAAAGAATAACCCGATACTGATAGGTGAGCCGGGCGTTGGTAAAACTGCCATTGTGGAAGGCCTGGCCTTGCGTATAGTACAGCGCAAAGTAAGCCGTGTATTGTTTGATAAAAGAGTCATTTCCCTTGATCTCGCAGCTTTAGTTGCCGGTACAAAATACCGCGGCCAATTTGAAGAAAGGATGAAAGCCATCATGAATGAACTGGAGAAAAACAGGGATGTTATTCTTTTCATTGATGAGATTCATACCATAGTGGGAGCAGGGGGTGCAAGCGGCTCACTTGATGCAAGCAATATATTTAAACCTGCCTTAGCACGTGGCGAACTGCAATGCATTGGCGCTTCAACGCTTGATGAATACAGGATGTATATTGAAAAGGATGGCGCCCTTGACCGTCGTTTTCAAAAAGTAATGGTTGATCCTCCTACCGTAGATGAAACTATCCAGATATTGATCAATATCAAACCAAGGTATGAAGACTATCATAATGTGGTTTATAGCGACGAAGCAATAGAAGCATGTGTGAAATTGAGCGACCGGTACATGACTGACCGCCTGTTGCCGGATAAGGCAATTGATGTGCTGGATGAAGTGGGCGCAAGGGTGCATTTAAAAAATATAAATGTGCCTCAGAATATTCTCGACCTTGAAAAACAAATAGAGGAAATAAAGCAGGAAAAAAATAAAGTAGTTAAAAGCCAGCGTTTTGAAGAAGCTGCCGCTTTGCGCGATACCGAAAAACGTTTGGGTGAAGAGCTTGAAAAGGCCAAACATCTTTGGGAAGAAGAAAGCAGGCATAAGCGTTACCCGATAGATGAAGAAGCTATTGCAGAAGTTGTAAGTATGATGACCGGCATACCTGTAAAACGCATGGTGCAGGCTGAAACTGACAAGCTTCGCAGAATGGGTGACGATATGAAGCAAATGGTGGTTGGGCAAAGCGAGGCCATTTCTAAAGTGGTGAAGGCCATACAGCGTAACCGCGTTGGTTTAAAAGACCCAAGGAAACCAATAGGAACTTTTATTTTTCTTGGCCCTACGGGGGTTGGTAAAACGGAATTGGCCAGGGCGCTTGCAAGATATATGTTCGACTCAGAGAATGCTTTGATACGTATTGATATGAGTGAATACATGGAGAAATTTACGGTGAGCCGTTTAATTGGTGCGCCTCCCGGTTATGTAGGTTATGAAGAAGGTGGCCAGCTAACAGAAAAAGTACGCCGCAAACCTTACAGTGTGATACTGCTGGATGAAATTGAAAAAGCCCACCCGGATATTTATAATATCCTGTTACAGGTGTTGGATGATGGCCAGTTAACGGATGGTTTGGGCAGGAAAATAGATTTCAAGAATTCAATGATCATCATGACCTCAAACATTGGTGTACGCCAGTTGAAAGAGTTTGGTGATGGTGTTGGGTTTGCAACAGCTAACCGCCTTCAAAACCAGGAAGAAAATAATAAAGCCGTTATTGAAAAGGCATTGAAACGCACTTTCTCCCCCGAGTTCCTTAACCGCGTGGATGATGTGGTGGTGTTTAATTCTTTAACGAAAGACCATATTTTTGAGATCATAGACATTTTGATGAAAGGTGTTCATAAACGCCTGGTTAACCTCGGCTTTACTTTGCAGCTTACAAAAGAAGCAAAAGAGTTTATTGCCGATAAAGGATTTGATATACAATTTGGGGCAAGGCCTTTGCACCGCGCAATTCAAAAGTACCTGGAAGACCCTCTTGCAGAAGAAATTTTAAGTATGAATGTTAAGACCGGAGATATTTTGATCGCGGATTTTGATAAAGAGAACGGCAAAATAAAATTTGAATTTGGCAAGAAAGAAGAAGAGGCGAGTGTATAAGTAAAATTTGAAGTTTATATATAGCCCTGCTGTTTAGGCGGGGCTTTTTTATTAGCAGGACGAAGTAATGTGAATTTTTTCTTATCCTGAATGCTTGTAAATTACATTTTGCGAAGCATTTAATACTTGCATAATTAATTTAGTAAATTTGAATATCAAAATCGCTTATATGATTATAAAAATACCTGTGAGATATGAAGGGGAAAATGGTGAAAAAACGCTTTATACGCTATTTGACAGTGGTGCGACTTTTTCATGTATTCACCCCAATTTTATAAAGGATATCGGCGATGCACAAAAATTATACAGGCCATTAGAAGTTTCTACTGCCAGTGAGGGTATATACTTAAAAATTGAACAGCGCCTGATAACAGATTTTTATGTAAATGATATTCGTATGTCAGATGAATTTATGATTGTACCGAACTTAAGCGAGGATGCAATTATTGGCGCAACAACCATGCAGAAATGGCGAATAAAATTAGATTTTGAACATGATAGTGTAATTATCGACCCTAAAATTGCAAAGGCTATTTTAAAGCAATTAAAATAACAGCTTACAGCAAATACCCAGCGAAGGTGTCCGGAAGCTAAGTTATTTCATTGCCCCAGGCGTTACTGAAATCATAGCCTTATAGCCATTACGCAATACACCAATTGATTTCCTCATCCCAACGGTTTCCTGTTGCAGCAGCTTGTGCAGGTCATCTACGGAGCCAACAGGCTTATCATCAAATTCCACAATAATATCCCCCGTTCTCAATTCATTATTATTAACATTTGCGTCAGCCACTTTTTCAAAAATATACACGCCTGTTTTTTTCTGTAGTTTGTTTACTGCAATTATCCTTTCAGTCAGGTTAACCAATTGCCCTGCAATTCCAAGATAGGCCCTGTTCACTTTGCCATCAATGATGATCTTACCTGCAATAAAGGAGGAAAGATTAGATGAAACGGCAAAGCAAAGCCCCTGTGCCGAAGGAATGGTAGCGGTGTTAACGCCTATTACGTTGCCACTTGAATCAACCAACGGCCCTCCTGAATTGCCGGGATTAAGCGCGGCATCCGTTTGAATAACATCATCAATTAACCGCCCGTTTTTAGCACGGAGCGTTCTTCCTAAAGCGCTTACAACACCTGCCGTTACGGTGTATTGCAAACCTAAAGGGTTACCTATTGCAACAGCAATTTGCCCTGCTTGCAGCAAATCTGAATTAGCGAAGGATAAAGTTTTAAGATTGACATCGTATATTTTTAATACGGCAATATCAGTTGAAGGGTCGGCGCCTCTTAATTCTGCCTGCAGTACATGCCCGTCGCTGAACATAACAGTTACTTTATCGGCATCTTCAATAACATGGTGATTGGTAACAATATATCCGTCAGATGAAATTACAAACCCTGATCCCGAAGCCGGTACAATAGCTTGCTTATTTGTCCTGCGGTCGTGCACCTTCTTATCAACCTGTATGTGTACAACTGACTGGGATGCCTTGCCTGCAATGCCGGTAATAGTTTGTGAATATGCATCTAAAAGACGCGCATCTTTGTTTTCAAAGTCAATAAAAGAAACCCGTGAATCCATAAATGTTTTAAATAACTACATCCAATAATTCACCAAAAAATTTTTGCTGACAGGTTGGCACTATAAAAAATCAGTTGGGCCTGTTTTGGCTGAAAAAACCTCTTTTACCTGAAATAAAATACCCCCTGAATGCACTAAGCAGGGGGTATTTTAACAACTATTTTCTTGCTGCTATCGTAAAACAACGATCTTTTTAGTGGTCACATTTTTATTTTCATCTGCTATTTGCAGAAAGTAAATACCATTTGGTAATTTACTTACATCCACGTTGAGGCTGCTTAAGGAAGAAATGTTTGTTTTTGCAGATCGCCATATAATCTTGCCATTCGCATCACTCAAAACAAGTGCAACCATGCCATCAGCCTTTAATTGGCTATTTACAAGTAAACGGAATTGTTTAGGCGCCGGGTTTGGATAAAGCAGAACATCCGTGATACCCGTTTTGTCAACTGCTCTGAGACTTTCATTATCTGAATTGCTTTTCCATGCCGCTGAATGCGGGGTTACCAGGGTGTCAGCTAATATGTATGGCTCAAATTCCGTATTGTCTAAACTGCTTATCACAACATAGTAGGTATTTGCTGCAAGGCCTGCCTGCACCAGCGAGTCTGTAGAATTACCGTTTACTGTAAGTGTGCCCAAAAGCTTGGTACCATTTGAGGCAAAAAGTTGCAGATGAGATGCGTTGCCATTTGCCGAAGTAAGCACAAGTTTTAAGTTGCCGGTGCTGGTTGTAATAACCTTGTACCAGTCAACCGTATCCCGGTGGTTCTTATAATAATAGCCAATATGACCGGTAACAGATGAATTTAATGCTAAAGGGATAGCTGTCATTTTGGATTCATCCATGCCGTCATTTGCCTGTGCAGGAGTAAACAGGCTATCGGCAAGCGAATAGTCATATATTACATTTGTATTGCCTGGAGCAACTGTTATATAATAAGCACCTCTTGCTAGCCCATCTTTACTAACAATTCCTTTTGCATTGGCGCTTACGTTAAGGGTTGCCAAAATGGTTGCATTGTCGCCATCAAGCAGTTTAAGTGCAAGCGCATTATTGTTTTTAGAAGTAAGGGTGAATCTGAGTTTGCCATCTCCGGTGGTCATTAGCCTATAATGGTCTGTTACATTAAGATTGGCGGTATTAACAGAATCATTAAGCATTAATGTAGTAGATGCCGAATTTGCCAGTGCAAAATTGCCTAAGACAGTAAAGTTAACTAAAGATGTTATTTTACCTGAGGGCATGCTCATGCTTTTTCCGCCAAGGTTTACCCAGGCACCGGCAACACTTTCGGCTATCCGCAGGCGCGCAGCGCTTGCAACCTGGTCGGTAGAATCATAGCTTAATTGTAAAGATGAATTAACAATACTTCCCGGCTGGTCTGTGGTGATACTTACATATCCTGATGTTGAAACCCTGTCAAGCGTTGAGGGCAGTGTTGCAGCAGGCGGTGCACCGGTTTTAAGGCTTATTGTATAATCTGTTTGGACTGCGTTATTTTTTTGAACGTTAAAAACCAACGGCTTATAATGTGTGCCAATGCCAAGGGGGAGTGAGAAGGATAAAGCAGTGTTAGAATATGTTATCAGGATGATATTACCGTCAATAAAGCGGTTACTGTTTGCACCGATGAAAACATGCCTGTATTCCGTCATCACAAAACTGCCGGGCACAATTATTTTACCCATCATAAAAGTAGCGCCATTATACGATTGAGAGCCGGCAATGGTGAGGTTATGGATATTATTTACAGTAAGATCGGCATTGAACCCCTGCCCTAAAATAATTTGCGGGTTAGCCCCGTTAAAGGTTTGTGCAACCTGGAAACCTCCGTTTTGTACCAGGGTGTCTCCTCTGTAAACAACAGTAGAGCCTCCTGAAACAGGATCATCATCTACCCTTGCTATTGCGTCAATTATCAATTTGCCCGACACGCTCAGGTCAGTACCCGTGCCATTTTTTAAATAAAGTACATTGCTTATTACATGTAATATGGCGCCGGCATTTACCACCAATTGGTCGGCATAAATAGTATCCGATACTGTAACGCTGTCTCCCGTGCTTATGATGATAACACCATTAGTGTAAGAGGGAACCGTTGTAGCGGGCAGCCAGCGTGTGCCATTGTATGTTTGCCATATAGCTAAAGTTGACCAGTTTCCTGATGCAACGGTCTTGTAGTCACCTGCACTTGTTGCATTAACAATTTGAAAACAAACCAAAATAGTAACAAAAAAAAGGAGTAGATTTTTTCTCATAAAGTATATTGTTGTTTAATAAAGTGTTGTAAAAACAGTTTCGGTTTCTTAAAAACGAAATATATTAGAAAAGGAAAACCCCTGCAATACCGAATTTGGGGGATATAACGGAAAAAAATCAGCCTATTTCTCTAATGCCCCTGCTAAGATGATCTTTAATTTTTTATTATAATAACTTATCTTGTACTTTAATATTCTGCTGATGAGAAAATATATTATTCCCGTATTATCCCTGGTATTTTTTTGCTTAAATGCAAATTCCCAAAAGAAAGGTACGATTAATAACAATACATTATTTGATACCTATATTCAATCAGCCCTCCAGTTATGGAAAACGCCGGGGATGTCGGTTGTAGTTGTGAAGGACGGGAACGTTGTTTTTAAAAAAGGGTATGGTGTAACAGAAATGGGTAAGCCGGATGCTTTTACTACATCTACTTTGTCTATATGCGCCTCTACCACAAAAGCTATGACTGCCGTTTGTATGGGCATGTTGGTTGATGAAGGCAAAGTAAGCTGGACGGATAAAGTAAGCGATATATACCCCCAATTAAAGCTTTATGACAATTATGCAAATTCTGAGCTTACTGTAAAAGACCTTTTCACCCACAATACAGGGTTAGGCAATGCAGACTGGCTTTGGGTGGAGGGCTACCCGCTGGACACTATCATTCAGAAGATGCGATTGATAAAACCGGCCTATTCTTTCCGATCTTCCTTTATCTACCAGAACCTGATGTACATGATAGCAGGTGAGGTGATACACAAAGTATCCGGTAAGACATGGGACGAATTTATTAAAGAACGGTTATTTACGCCACTGGGTATGCAGCATACTTATCCAAATTATGTAGCATCAGTTAATGAACCCAGCCACATAACGCCTCACTTTTATTACGGTGACAGTGTTGTAAAACCAATAACCTACATTGATAACAAAGGTATTGATGCAGCGGGTGGCGTTTGGTCCTGCGCAGATGATATAAACAAATGGGTAATGTTTATGCTGGATAGTACTAAAATAAATGGCAAGCCTTTATTAAAGCCTGAGACATACGCCTTTTTATTTAAGCCGCAAAGTATGGTGACGACATCAGAATTTTACCCTACGGCCAAACTTACCAAACCGCATTGGACCACCTATGGTCTGGGATGGTTCCAGGAAGATTACAGGGGTAAAATGGTGAATTTTCACACAGGCAGCCTTGATGGGGCAGTGGCCATTTGCGGGCTAATAAATGACGAACATTTTGGCATTTACATATTTGGTAATCTTGACCATACCGAGCTTAGGCATGCGCTAATGTATAAGGCAATGGATCTTTGGGTATTTGGGGATGATAAGAATGACTGGAGCACGGATATGTATAAAATGTATAAAGGCTTGCGGGATACCGCGCGAAAGCACGAAGCTGATTTTGAAGCAAAGCGTATATTAAACACAAAACCATCTCTTGCCTTAAAGGAATATGCAGGCAATTATTCTAATGAGCTTTTTGGCAACGCAGAAATAGTATATAAAAATGATTCTCTTGCCTTAAAATTCCCAAACAATATCAATGTAGGCCTAAGCCACTGGCATTATGATACTTTCCTCGGCAAATTTGAACATGAGTGGTTTGGAAAAGATTGGCTAACCTTTGCACTTGATGCCTCAGGCAAGGTTGCCTATTTTAATTTTCTTGGGATGGAGTATGATAAAAAATAATAACTCTTTATTTATTTTTTATTGACGGCCTGTTTTATAATTCTCTATCAATGCTGCATCTTTGCGGTTTAGCACTGAATTATGACATCATCAAGAATTTGTTTGTGGAGCAGCCCAAGAAATATTTCAACTGCAATGATGTATTCTTTTGCACAACGGCCCGATACTATTGTTTTTGATGAGCCTTTGTATGCGCATTACCTGCGGGTTACAGGCATAGAGCATCCCGGCAATGATGAAATACTGGCAAGCCAGGACCAAAAAGGCGAGAATGTGGTTCGTGATGTTATACTCGCTGATCACAGAAAGGCCGTAGCATTTTTTAAGCAAATGACGCATCACCTTGTAGATATGAACGAGGATTTTTTATTTGATGTAAGCAATATTATTTTTATAAGGGAACCGAAGCAGATCATCAGGTCGTACTCCGAAATAAGGCCGGTAGTAACCATGCCGGATATTGGTATAGAAAAGCAATTGTATCTTTTTAATAAACTTACTGAGAACGGCAACAAGCCGGTAGTGCTTGACTCTAACGAAATTTTAAAAGACCCGCCCAAGGTAATGCGGCAATTGTGCGATTCGTTAAACATTCCTTTTTATGAGGCTATGCTCCATTGGCAAGCAGGCCCAAGGCCGGAAGATGGTGTGTGGGCAAAACATTGGTATAGTAATGTGCATAAGACAACAGGTTTTGAAAAACAGGCAAGCAGCAGTAAACCCCTGCCTGAATATCTGCTGCCTTTGTATGAAGAAAGCAAACAATATTATGATCAATTGTATATTCATTCTTTAAAAGCATAAGGCATATGCAGCAAAAGTTCTATCCTCAAAACGAGAATATCCAGGTATTTATTAAAGACAGGTTATACCCACGCAGTGAAGCAAAAGTTTCTGTATTTGACAGTTCTGTACAAGGCGGCGATGCCGTATGGGAGGGCGTGAGAATTTATGACAGGAAAATATTTTGCCTGAACGAACATATTGAACGCTTGCAGGCATCGGCCAAAATACTTGCATTTGCAGATATACCTTCAAAACAATTTATTGCTGATGCTATTAAGCAAACCTTGCGTGCAAATAATTTTTACAATGATGCGCATATTAGGTTGACGCTTACAAGGGGAGAAAAGATAACTTCGGGCATGGACCCACGGTTGAACCAAAAAGGCTCCTGCTTAATTGTATTAGCCGAATACAAACCACCTGTGTATGATAACGGTTCAGGTGTTAAATTAATCACTTCACACACCAGGCGTAACTCTCCTATGCACCTCGATTCCAAGATCCATCACAACAACCTCATCAATAATATTCTCGCAAAAATTGAAGCGAATTATTGCGGGGCCGATGATGCCATTATGCTGGATAATCTTGGTTTTGTTGCCGAAACCAATGCCTGTAATATCTTCATGGTAAAGAGTGGCACATTGTTAACGCCGCATGCCGATGCCTGCCTGCCGGGTATTACAAGGGCAACTGTTATTAAACTCGCAAAGCAATTGGAAATACCTGTTATTGAACGAAATGTTTCTATCGCAGAATTTTATACGGCTGCCGAAGTGTTTACAACAGGTACTATGGGCGAACTTACACCCGTGAACGAGATAGACGGAAGGTTGATTGAGAATAAACAAGCAAGCAATATACGGGAACGGCTTTACAGTGCATACAAAGCACTAACTGAAACATTGGGTGAGCCGATAGATTAAACAGGGTGCTCTTCTTCCGATAGACAATGGACTTTCTTTCTATGAACTATTATCTATGAACCATGAACCTTCCCTACACTTCAATATAGTCAAGGTCTTTATGAATGGTTTCTTCTGTTAAAAACACAGATACCAGGCCTATTGCCAATACTACAACGCCGGTTATCCATCCAGCCTTGACATAATCACCTTCTTCACCCTGTAGCCATACAAACAACAGGCTCACCAGATTTAAAGAGCCTCTTACCATGTTAGGAACAGTGGTTGCAACCGTTGCCCTTATATTGGTGCCAAATTGTTCTGCGGCCATGGTTACAAATATTGCCCAGAACCCTGTACCAAAACCCAATAAAGCAGCCGCAGCATATAACATATTTGCACTGGCTCCGTGCAGGTTAAAGAACCATACCATACTTGCAATGATAATAACATAATAAACGTACAGGGCTTTTTTCCGGCTTCTGAGTTTTTGGCTTATAAAACCGGCAAGTATATCGCCAACCGATATAGCTACGTATGCAAACATTATTGCTTTACCGGGATCAATGGCGCCCTGCACACCCATTTTAGTACCAAACTCTTTTGAGAAAGTAATTAGTATGCCAATAACATACCAGGTGGGTAAGCCAATAAGAATAGCGAGTAAATATTTTTTAAACCTTGTCCAATTATTTAACAGCATAAAAAAATTGCCCCTGCGCACATTTTTGTTTTCAATGCTTTTAAACATGCCTGATTCAAGCACGCCTACCCGCAGAAATAATAATAAGAAACCCAACCCTCCGCCTATAAAATAGCAGGTTTGCCAACCGCTGTTATCGGGTTTTACAAAATATTGCTTCATAAAAAATGCAACAACAGCCCCGGTAAGCCCCAACCCTGCAACAAGTGATGTACCTATGCCTCTTTTTTCTTTGGGCAGTAATTCGCTTACAAGGGTAATGCCCGCCCCGAGTTCCCCGGCAAGCCCAATGCCTGTAACAAAACGCACCCAGGCGTATTGGTCAACAGTATGCACAAACCCGTTCGCTATATTGCCCAGCGAGTAGAGAACAATAGATGCATATAATACTTTAAGCCTGCCCAGTTTATCACCTAAAATCCCCCATACAATGCCTCCGATAAGAAGGCCCATCATTTGTATGTTAATAATATGTAACCCATCGGATGCAATTTGGGCATCATTCAGCCCCATTGATCTTAAAGAAGGAACACGTATAATGCTAAACATCAGCAGGTCGTAAATGTCAACAAAGTAGCCCAGGGCGGCCACAATAACAGGCAGGGCGAGTACCCCATATTTTTTATCGTTCATAGCAATAGTTATGGTATGTAAATATATAGGTGAAAAGTGAAAAGTCAAAAGTGAAAAAGGGAAAGGAAGAATGAATCACAAGGATCAACATAACCTTTTGTTGATAAATTCACTTTTCGCTATCAGGCTTGCCCTTCAGCTTCCGGTTCTTTCTTCTTTCCAAGGAACAATTTATACAACACCGGTAGCGTGGTAATAAGTATTATTACAATGGTTATTACCTCTATATGGTCTTTCAGGCTGTATCCGTACTTGTTTTGCACCCATGTTTGTAAAAAATGACCGCCAAGCATCATAGTGCTTACCCAGCAAATACTGCCAATGATATTGTAGAAATGAAAAGCTTTTTTATCCATTTTTACTATACCTGCAACTATCGGGGCAAAGGTGCGGATAATGGGTAAAAATTTAGCAAGAAAAATGGTGCCTTTGCCATATTGTTCATAAAAATCATGAGCTCTTTTAAGATGCTTCTTTTTAAAAAGCCAGGTGTCTTTTCTGTGATATAATAAAGGGCCTGTTTTATTACCAAACCAATAGCCTGCAATATTGCCTAATATTGATGCAATGATCACCATAATAATAATAACACTATAATGCAGGTCAAAGAACTGTTTGGCAAGGTCGTTTGCATATATTCCTGCTGCAAATAGCAAGCTGTCTCCCGGGAAAAAGAACCCCAGGAACAAGCCCGTTTCAGCAAATATTACGAGCAGTAATACGTATATGCCTCCGTTTCTAATTATCCATTCAATAAATTGTTGTATTAAGCCGAGTTTCATCTTTAGTGGTGGTTTTTGTTTTAATTTCCTTACCTAACGCACGTTCCCATTTGCTGACCACGCTTGTTGCCAGCGCGTTGCCCAAAACATTGGTGGATGTACGCAGCATATCGCAAAAATGATCTATTGGTAAAATTAGCGCAACCCCTTCGGGTGGAATTTTAAACATCGCGCAAGTGGCCAGTACAACTACAAGCGATGCCCTTGGTACTCCAGCAATGCCTTTGCTGGTAAGCATAAGCACCAGCAACATGGTAAGCTCCGTGCCAGTATCAAAACGAATATTATATGCCTGTGCAATAGCAACACTGGCAAATGTCATATACATCATGCTGCCGTCAAGGTTAAAAGAATAGCCTAAAGGAAGTGTAAACGCAACGATCTTATCCTGGCAGCCAAAGTTCTCCAATTCTTCGGTAAGTTTGGGAAATACCGCCTCGCTGCTGGTAGTGGTAAAAGCAACAGCCAAAGGGCTTACAATATGTTTTAACAAGCCGGGCATTCTTTTTTTGAGGATGATAAAACCCACGGCAATCAGCACTAACCATAACAAAACAATACCTAATAAAAAATAGATGAAATAAACAGCATAAAACTTAAACGGGTCTAAACCTTTTTCAGCAATAATACCGCATAAAGCTCCAAAAACCCCTATAGGGGCAAAGTTCATAACATAGCCAACCATTTTAAGTACTATGTGCGAAACAATATCCAGCGCTTTTATTAATGGCTTTGCATAATCTCCTAATGCTGCTGCCGCAACGCCAAAAAAAACAGCAAAAACTACTATCTGCAGTATAGCATTTTCTGCCATAGCTTGTATAATGCTG
>Ga0206922_1021_pt1 | contig 51834 bp, 45 predicted proteins | sample Alteio_BWOrgHeat_63_FD_152976 | JGI IMG/M metagenome (GOLD analysis project Ga0206922, IMG submission 152976) | Enriched cells from forest soil in Barre Woods Harvard Forest LTER site, Petersham, Massachusetts, United States -... | ecosystem: Environmental > Terrestrial > Soil > Temperate forest >... | reverse complement strand
CCTCATCAAGTACTTTGCCTTTTAGTTCTTCAGATGGCGCCGCAATTTCGGTTATTGCCTCATGCTTTTCAACATCAAAATCACTGTTTATACTCTCCATCGCTTTTAAACCCTTAGACTGCAATGTTTTGCGCAGTTTGTCAAAAACCAGTTGAATACCTTCTTTTATTTGGGCTACGTCATCCGTTTTTTGCATTTGGTTCTCGGCGCGGTCACAATCATCCAGCACATCCAGTAATGCTATTATTATATCTTTTGAGGCGGTTTGCCTTAATTCAAGCGACTCTTTTGCGGTACGGCGGCGAAAATTATCAAATTCAGCAAGCAGGCGAAGGTATTTATCTTTCTGCTCAGCCAGTTCTTCTTTAAGCTTTTCCAGTTCGCTTTCATCTTCCACAGGCTCTTTCAAAAAACTGGTGCCCGCTGCATTTTCGTCAGTCGTAATGTTCAAATCGGACAAATCTTCTGTATTATTATGCTTCTTTTTTTCAAAATCTTTACGTTCCATACTTCAGTTTAGTTAGCTATTAACAGGTTCAAATAATCTGCCAAGGCAAGATAATGGAAAAATTGGCAGTAAGGCTATGTTGTTGAGTTTTGGGTTCTGTGTTCTTCGTTTGGGGTTGGGATTTAAATTTTGGGATTTTCGGTTCTATCTTTACCGGATGAATGTTTATCTTAAAAAAAGGATAGCTCAGCGTATAGCCAATGGCCATCCCTGGATATATGGCAATGAAATTGAAAAAATTACGGGAGATGTGAATGCAGGGGATATTGTAGATGTATTTTACGGCGATGGCGCATTTGCGGGCCGCGGATATATAAACCCGCAATCGCAAATTACGGTGCGGTTGCTTACCCGGAAAAAGGAAGATATTAATGACGCTTTTTTTCTAAGAAGGATACAGGAAGCCTGGCATTACCGCCAAAAAACCGGCTATACCGAAAATTGCCGCCTGGTATTTGGCGAGGCTGACTATATGCCTGCGCTTATAATTGACAAATTCAATGACTATTTTGTTGTGCAAACCCTGTCGCTTGGCATGGATATTTGGAAGCCTGCTATAGTAAAAGCCATACAAAAAATATTTACCCCCAAAGGTATTTATGAGCGAAATGATGTGCCTGTACGGGAACTGGAAGGCCTGCAGCAACAAAAGGGCTTTTTATCAGAAGCATTTGATACCAATATAATCATCAACGAAAACGGATTGAAGTTTTATGTTGATTTGAAAGATGGCCAAAAAACGGGCTATTTTTTAGACCAGCAGGATAACCGCCGTGCTATAAAACACATTGTAAAGGGGGCGGATGTTTTGGGGGCCTTTACCTACACCGGTACCTTTGAGATACATGCGGCACATTATGGTGCTAAAAGTGTTTTGGGCATTGATATATCAGAAAATGCTGTAACACAGGCGAACCGGAATGCAGCGTTAAATGGATTAGAAAATATATGCCGTTTTGAAGCTGTAAATGCATTTGATGTTTTGAAAAGCTGGGCTAAAGACGGCAGGCAATATGATGTGGTAATGCTTGACCCGCCTGCATTTACAAAAAGCAGGGAAAATATTCAAAAGGCATTAACGGGTTACAAAGAGATAAACCTGCGCGGAATGAAAATGGTAAAAAACGGGGGGTTTTTAGTAACCAGCAGTTGTACCAACCTGGTGTCGCCGGAACTGTTTATGCAAACAATTGAAACAGCAGCACATGATGCCAAGAAAAAAATAAGGCAGGTTACTTTTAGGGCGCAGGCAAGCGACCATACTATCATATGGGGATTGGAAAATACCAACTACCTTAAATTTTTAATAGTGGAAGTAAGCGCGTGAAAAGTAAAAAGTGAGTGAAGAAATTAAAAGTTATTTTATTACCTGGAACTTGCCGGTTTCAATAACCTTACCGGTTTTATCACACAACCTGAAAAGATAGATGCCACGGTAAAAATCATTGCTAAGTATAACGCTGATCTTATTAAAAGAAACGGGGGCCTCGTACATTTTTTTCCCTATAAAAGAGTAAACCTGCAGAACATAGTTTTTATCAACATCATTAGAAAACTCAAAGTTTATAAGAGAAGTTGCCGGGTTAGGATAAAATTTAACTATTTTAGGCTGGCGGTCAAAAAAACTGTCATGCCCCCCGCCTGCATACACAAACCATCCCATCACTGCCAGTACCAGTGTTAGGCTGATTTTTTTACGAAATAAATAGAGTTTGTGTATAATTGCCTTCATTCAAAAAAAGTTTCCATAGTAAAGTTAATATAAAATTTCTCCTTTTCCAACTGTTGAAACTACTTTTAGTTTTTATTAAATCTTATTTTAAGTCGGCAAGGGTTGCTTGTATAGCGTTAAAGTTTGGCAAATCTGATGGAACCGCACAAACTTCGCTATAGCGTATAACTCCTTCTTTATCTATAATAAATACAGCGCGTTTGCTTACCCCCTGCATTTCAAAAGACGGAAAAACATCATACAATACATTATAGGCAGATGATGCCGTTTTATTAAAATCGCTTAATAAAGTAAAGTTCAGCCCCTGCTCACTTTTAAATTTATTTAATGTGTACAGGGAATCTACTGAAATTCCAAGTACGGTTGCATTTGCATTGTTGTACAGGGCAATATTATCCCGCACATTGCATAGCTCTTTAGTACAAACCCCGGTAAAAGCAAGAGGAAAAAAAAGCAATACAACATTTTGCCCTTTAAGGTCATGTAACGATACTTTCTTTTTATCTGTATCATATAACGTAAAATCCGGGGCAACCTGTCCAGCTTCAATAGTCATGTGTATGTTTTATCCATTTCTAATGTAAACTAATTGCAAATGATAAGTCAAATTTGCTCAAAAGCATTCCAATTTTATTGTGTTTTATTAAAACCTGGGGCAAAGTACTGCGTCTTTGGTAGTATTGCTTTTATTGGTAAACCCTGAATAGGTAACTGATAATTCAAACCCTCCCTGGCTTTGGCTAACTGTTTTCAGTTCAGATATATTGGCGTCATAGCTAAACCCGATGGAAAAAGGGTCATAATCTATTTTAACAACAGGAATAAAAGCGTCTTTCCAGCGAAGGTAACCTCCAAAATGTATGGTATATGCGGGTTTATCAAGATCATCCCCAAGTTTATATGAGTACATAGCTCCGGCTATTCCTTCAGAATAAGTACCCTGTTTGCTAAAATCGCCTTCGAGGGTTAAGTAAGAAGTTTCGTCTAAACCAAACCTAACACCCGAAGACAAAACAAGCTTAGGGTTTAATTCAACAGGGGGGTTTACATAAAATGAATTTTCGGGCCTGTTAAAATGGTGATAGGCTATACCAATATAATAGTTATCAGTTGAACTGCCTGCAATGGATGAATTGAACGACAGGCCAACGCTTCCGTCCCAATAGTGATAATTAAACTGGGTTAGCGCTTCTCCATCGGCCAATGCAGGATTGTAGCCATTTCCGTCAAATTGATTATTGGTAGTAATTTTTGTACGGTCTAAGTTTCTCTGTACATAGCCCCCCATAAAACCAAGAGAAATGTATTTATTTTTATACCCGCTGATAGCTTTATGATAATTTATTGCGGGCAAAATATTGGTTGTTGTAAAATTGGTTGTGCCTGCCCTGTCGTACAAAAGTTCAAACCCCAGGGTGAGATAATCATTTCCGCGCCCTACGGGTTGCTTATACTCCACGTTGAATGAACCTGTTTGATAGGGTACTGTTACGCTGCCCCATTGGCTGCGGTAAACACCCTGTACACGTATATCCCCTTCAAAAAGACCTGCTAAAGCAGGATTTCGTAATAATGGGGCCTCAAAAAATTGGGAAAAGTGCGGATCCTGGGCACTGCCTGAATAGCTGCATATAAGCAATAGTATGCCTACGCAAACATGATTTTTCATGAGATTGGATATTGGTAAAAATAAAGGTACAATATTCATGTCAATTTCTGTATAATTATGCTCATTATAAATCAATTAAAATATTATACTATCTCAATAAAGTAATATTCCCCTTTGTGCTAACCACAGTGCCATTATCGCATATAATTTCCATGTAATAAACATATACGTCGGCCGGCTGCACTTGTCCGTTAAACTTACCATCCCAGGCGCTGCTTACATCATTAGCAGCAAAGTTTAATTTCTCAAAAACTATCTGCCCCCAGCGGTTAAATATTCTCATTGACCTGATACTATATAACCCTGCTCCTCTTGGATAAAAATAATCGTTCATGCCATCGCCATTGGGAGAGAAAGTATTGGGTATATAAATGCTTTTTTGATTGCATAAAACTTTCACGGTTACATTATCGGTTGCACTGCAGCCATACATATTATATACTGTTTCCTTGTAGGTAGTTGTTTGCTTGGGGGAAGCTGTAGGTTGTGCACAGTTGCTGCATGACAAAGCGAAAGGCGGTACCCATACCCATTTTATTACATCGGGCGATGCAGTAGAAGTTGGCGTATAATTTGACCCCGCCATAATGGTAACTACACTGTCGGTAAGGTTAAGTGTAGGGTTGGGAAATACATTAACTACTACAGAAGCGGTATCAAAGAAGCATTGTTTGATATCTGTACCTACAACAGTGTAAATTGTGGTAGCCGGAGGTGAAGCAACCGGATTTGGTATGGTTGGATTGTTTAATCCTGATGAAGGTTGCCAGTTATATTCTTCCGCGCCGGATGCAGTGAGGATCACAGAATAGCCAACACACAAGGTATCAATTGAAGAAAGTGAAAGTTTAAAAGGCCTTTCAACTTGTATTAACACTGAATCCGTAGCAATACAACCGGCTACGCTTGTTCCTGTTACATAATACCGCGTGGTAGAATCAGGCACAGCAAGAGGGCCGGCGCAACTGTTACAGCTTAAAGATTTATCAGCAGACCAAACATAGCTATTAGCCCCGGTAGCCTGAAATTGAACTGACTGACCAAGACAAATAACTGAATCCATACCTGCATCCACGGGCGGCAAAGGTTGGGCGGTAATACTACCCTGAATGCTGTCAGCGCATCCAAATTCGTTAGTTGCTGTAACGGCTACGGTATAGGTATTAGCGACAGTATAGGTGTAAGCCGGATCTTTTGCGGATGATGTATCTCCATTACCAAATTGCCATAACCATGTAATGGTTCCGGGTGGTACTGAAGTGTTACCTGCACTAAAGTTTGCTGCCGAATTTATACATATAGATGATGGAATAGATGCATTTACAACCGGCGACTGGTTTACCACCACATTAACAGGCAACCGGTATTCATTAACACAGCCAAGTGCTGTTGTAAGACGCAACGAAACGCTGTCAGTGCCGGAAAAATAATAATAATGTGTTGGGCTTGTAACGCTTGACGCCGTACCATCATCAAAACCCCATACGCGGGAAACAAGACTATCAAAAAGTATTTGGGAAGAATCTGTAAAGGATGCCAAGGCTGAATCACAGCCAGGCGATGTTATAGCACCAAACTTTGCAATTACACCTGCTACTCTTATTGTATCGGCCGTATTACTTAATTGAACGCGGCAATTTGAAGAATCAAATATCAGTAATACCGGCACATATAATCCAGGTGTTTGATATGTATAATTTATGTTTGGAGCAGATACCGTTTCAACCCCGCCGTCTCCAAAATCCCATTGATAGGCAACAACATTACGCCCCTTTACAGCAAACTTAACCAGGTCCGGGCTGCATGAAGTAAAGGGTGAATAAGTAAAGCTTCCCGAAGGGCCTAATAAAGTAACAACTTTACTTGCCGTATCATAACAATTGCCAAACCCCTGTACAATTAACTGCAAATTGTATTGGCCCGCAGTAGTATATGTATGTATGGGATTTATTTGATTGGACGTATTGCCGTCACCAAAATTCCATGTAATGAATGAGTAATAATTAGAACTGTTCTTAGGTTGAATTAATAATGGAGGGCAATATCCTAATGTGTCGTTTAATATAAAAGAAGCCCTGGCATCAAATATCTTTGCATATTTTACTTTCGTAATGCTGTCCTTACAACCAAATTCGTCGGTAACGTTTAGCGAAACCGTATAAGCGCCCAGCGCGGCATATTGATGCTGGGGCGCAAACTGGTTGGATGTTGTTTTATCCCCAAAATTCCAATTATATACTAAACTAACGCCCTGCGACGAATCTAAAAAACTCACCGTTGATTTCAAACAATCAACAGAATCCAACAATGAAAAAGCCGCCACAGGGTTAGTGATTGTATCTGTATTTGGTCTTACCAATGTATCCCAGCACCCATAGGTGTCTTTAACAGTAAGTTCTACCGAATAAACGCCCGTTTGGTTATAAATGTGCTTAAAAGGAGGGCCGGTTAATGTATCAATCTTTCCATCCCCATAGTTCCAAATCCATTTATTTATGGGGTGATTACCTACAGTATCAGGCAACGAAAGGTCGTTAAACGTAATGGCCCCGTTTAAGCAGCTGCCGTCTGTATTGGTAAAATTTGCTGTTGGGCCAAAAACATTAAATACCAGGGCCGGTTTTCTCACAGTATCCACACAACCGAAATTATCTTGTACTATCAGGTAAGGCGAAAATCTGCCGGTTCTGCGGAAGCCATGTGTTATTGTTGAATAGATGGGATTAAAATAGAAAACTACACTGTCGCCAAAATTCCACGAGTAAGAATTAACGGATGCAGGATCATAATTTGTAACGGTAAACCTTACAGTGTCGTATTTACATAACGTTGTCTTTGCAGGGCTATAAGTAAAAGAAACCGTGCTGTCTAAAATAAATAAAGTATCAGCTTTTGTGTTTGAACAGGACTGGTTTATTACTGTTAGCTTTACTATATAGGTGCCACCGCTGCTATATGTATGCGAGGGGTTTTGAATGTTTGATTGTGTACCATCCCCAAAATTCCATAACCATGTTTTTGCGCCTATTGAACTATCTTTAAAATTTTTAGTAAATTGGTGACCGCATAAATATGTGTAACCAAAATTGGCAACCGGAGGGTTAATGTAAATATAATTGGTTAACTGCATGCTGTCGGGGCAACCATTACTTTCAACCGTAAGGGTTATTGTAAAATACCCCGTATCGCTGTAAATATGCGTTTGATTTGGGCCTGTGGCTCCGGTACCGTCTCCAAAACTCCATTGCCAGTTGGTGACATTAGCTGATGACTGGTTAGTAAATTGTATAGGGACCGAAGAGCATGCATTTGTGGGAGATGCGGTAAATTTCGCTGTTGGCAGATTACCAATAATTACAGCGCGGGCAAATGTTACCGAGTCTGTACAACCTGAATTTGTAGTAACAATAAGCGTTACATTGTAAGTGCCTGCATTTAGATATTTATAAGAAGGGGTTGCACTGGTTGAAGTGCCGCCATCACCAAAATTCCACTTGTAAGCTGTAACAGGATCACCAGAAGAAATAGCTGCCTGAAAATTTATATTTTTAGGAACACATCCGGCAAAGGGTGAGTTTAAAAGGCTGTCAATCCGCGGAGGGCCAATTTGAACATATTTAGGTACAACGAGCGTATCGCTGCACCCGTTTGAATTTATCGCAATTAAAGTTACTGTATAAAATCCGGCGGTTGTGTAACTATGAAGCGGGTTAGGATTATTAGACGTAACTCCGTCTCCAAAATTCCAAATATAATTAACCGCATTAACAGAAGTGTTGGTAAATTGAATAGAAGTTGGTACAGCACAGGTGGCCCTGTTTCCAGTCGACGTAAAACCGGGCGTTGGCTTGTCTGTTACAACAAAAACTTTGGTTAAACTGTCCGCACAACTGCCGAAATTGTCAACAACCTTTACATTATAAGTACCCGGGCTTGCATATTTATGCCAACCCACAGTGCCAACTGCGGTACCTCCGTCACCAAAATACCATTTTACAAATATCGGGGTAGGGGATGAACTGTCAGTGAATGAGATTGGTTGATTAGCACACCCGCCTGGTGGTGATATAAAATTTGAAAATACAACGCCTATTGAAATACTTTTTGTAACTGTATCGGAGCAGCCACGGCCGGTGCTGGCTATAAGTTGTACATTAAATTTTCCATTACTGTTATATGTGTAAACTGGGTTTGTAGCGGTAGAAGAACCGCCATCCCCAAAAAACCACTGATAGTTCTGCGCTGAACCAGAATTGGTAGTATTATTAAAAGTTACTTTAGTAGGCGGGGAACACGCGTTTGTATAGGTATAATTAAAATCAGCATTTATTACGCCGTCAACATTTATTAACGAAGGCCTCTGCAGTATATCTGAACAACCAAAGCTGTTGGTTACGGTGAGGCTGACGCCAAACGTACCCACGGTGGTATAACTATGCAAAGGATTTTGCGTATTGGAAATTTGCCCGTCACCAAAATCCCAGGTCCATTTACTTTCTGTACCGGATCCCGGGTTGCTATTGTCAGTAAATTGCACCGGCAAAGGCGAGCAACCGGCAGTTGGCGAGGCACTGAAATTTATTACCGGTTTAGCATAAACAGTTATATAATTCACTTTTATTATCGAATCCTGGCCGCCGGCATTTGTTACTACAAGCTTAACTGTATAGGAGCCGGGATTAGTATATATAGTTCCGGGGCTTTGTTGAGCAGATATGTTTCCATTGCCAAAATCCCAGTTCCACTGCGAAGGAGCGCCTGTAGAAGCGTCTTTAAATTGAACAAAAAGGGGATAGCATCCTGCTGAAACTGAAGATGTGAAATCAGCTTTTAGTTGTGCAAAACCCACAACTCTAAACAACAATAAAATAATTAGTGCGCTGCTAAAGCGTACGCAAGTGCTTTGGTTTTTCAAAAGAAGGGCTTTTGTACAAATGCAAGTAGCAAAAAAAAAGCCAAAAAAAAAGTTTTGGGGATTTCTATTGAAAAAAAACCTATATTATTGCCATATGTGGAAAACTCTACTCCATTTTTTTAATAAAAAATTAAACTTGGAGAGGATTTATTAAAATGCGCTTAGTTTATTATTCTTTTTTCATTTGTTTTCGTACCGGTTACCTTAATAAGGTTACGTTTCCTTTAACCGGAATAACAATACTGTTATTGCACAACACTTCAATCATATAAACGTAAACACCCGATTGCACTTTTTGCCCGTTAAAAGTTCCGTCCCACCCTGCACTTGCATCATTCGCACCTGTATTTAAACGTTCAAACATAAGTTGCCCCCACCTGTTAAACACACGGAACGATTTAATATTATACAATCCGGTTCCCCTTGCATAAAATACATCATTTACACCGTCGCCGTTAGGAGAAAATGTATTTGGTACAAATATATTAGCCCCATTGCATATAACGGTAACATCAATTTGCGCCCTGGTTATACAGGCTCCGTCATTTGCAGCCACCACTGTATAAGTGATACTTTCTCGCGGTTGCGCCTCCGGGCTGGCAATATTGGGATTGTTCAGCCATATGGCAGGCGTCCATTTCCATTTGGTTACATCAGCAGAATTTATGGTAGTTAATTTTACTGACTGCCCCGAATTTACCGTTACCGCATTTTCAACTATCTGCATTTGCGGAATAGGATAAACCTTCACCTTAAGGCTTGCCGTATCTGCAAAACATTTTTTCCCGTCATATCCAATAACCTGGTATGTAATAGCTGTATCTGCAGATGCATGAAAAGTCGGCTGCGCTACTGAAGCATCACTTAAATAAATGGATGGAAACCACTGATAGGTTTGTGCACCTGATGCTGTTAGTTGTTTTGAATCCCCATTGCAAAGTGTATCGTTATTGGATACCAATACGTGTACAGGCTGGCTTACCGAAATAAGTACGGAGTCGGTTGCTGTACAACCATATATATCTTTACCGGTAACGCTGTAAAGAGTAGTGCTGTCCGGACTAACAAGCGGGCTGCTGCATGCGGTGCAACTAATGCCCGGCGCCGAAGCCCAGGTATAGGCAGCCGCGCCGGTGGCCTGCAATCCAAGAACGCCCGATTTGCAAATTGTTGTATCGCTTCCGGCTTTTACAGTTGGCAGGGTATGTACGGTAAGCGTTGTTGAAGAATTGCCGGAACAGCCACTGATGTTTTTAGCTGTTACCGTTACGGGATAAATACCGGCGTTTGAAAATACTATACCCGAAGGGTTTTGAACATCGGATATGGTTCCATTACCAAAATTCCAATTCCATGATAATGCAGATGTATCGGCCCTTAAAATCTGTGCCTGTAACGAAACGGTGGCCGGCACGCAAAACGAAGTGTCTGAAGCAATATTTATTACCGGGCTTTGAACAATTTTTACCGGGCTTGTAACTGTTAAAGTATCTGTACAGCCGTTTGCAGTTACATCCGCAAGCTGTACTGTATATATTCCCGGTTTAATATAATAATGTGCCACATTAACGCCGCTTGCAGTAGAATGATCGCCAAATATCCAATGGTGACTTATTATTATATCGTTTGATACAGATGAATCTGTAAAAACAATTTTTCCTGAATCGCAAAGCAAATAATTATTAATTGCAGCTTTTACTGTTAATCCATAAACTTTTAGTGTATCAACCCCCTTTATGGGCACTTTACAGCCGGCAGCATCTATTAGTATAATTTTTGGTACATAAAAACCCGGTGCATATATATGGCTTGAAGTATCAGCGCCGCTTAAATTCGTATTGCCATCGCTGTAGTCCCATAAATATTGAACTGCATTTTGCGATAATGCTGTAAACCGCTGGGTTGAAGGGTAGCATGCGGGCATTGTGGCATATTGCAAAGTGCCTGTAGGGCCTTTAATTGTAATTGTTTTAACCAGGGAATCCATACAGGCCCCGTTACCGTTCAATACAAGCTTTACCGGGTAAACACCGGGGTAAGTATATACATGCGCGGGGGATATTACGCTTGAGGTGTTACCGTCGCCAAAATCCCATTGGTAAGAAGCAAAATTTGTTGACTGATTAGAAAAATTTACCGATAAGGGAGGACAGGCGGAGAATGAATCACTCATCAAAAACTTCGCAGTAGGAATAAATACATGAACACCACCCGCAATGGATGCAGAATCTTTACAATTATTAATGTCTGTTACAAATAGCATCGGGGTATATATTCCCTGGATGGTATATAAATATGTTGGATTGGCGGCAGATGATTGGGTGCCATCCCCAAATGTCCAATTGTATATTAAGCCGTCTCCAACGGTAGTATTATTAAATGATACCTGTTTGCCGGGACATACCAATGTATCTGAAAGTTTAAATGATGCATAAGGCCTTGTGATGCGAACAGGGTTTGCCTTAACACTGTCGATGCATCCATAGCTATCCGTTATGGCCATTGTTACAATATATAAACCCGTATCCTGGTAAGTATGTGAAAAAGGAGGTTTTGGATAATTAATTACACTGTTGTCCTTGTAATTTAGGGTCCATCCTGTTATAGCATGCAATCCGTCTGTTGAAGATGAATCAATAAAATGTATAGTACCGTTTTGGCACGCGCCTGCTTCAACAGGCCTAACCCGTGCGGTTGGCCCGTAAACAGTTATTTTTTCAGTGGTATGTAAAGTATCTGAGCATCCTAATATATCAGTCATAACCGCAGATATATTGTAAACGCCGGTAGTGCTGTAATTATAAGAAGACGCAGTTCCTTTCACAACTGTTATAGTGCTGTTACCAAAATTCCACGCGGTAGTTGATATGTTACTTTGATTTACGTTTGCAATGTTAAAACCTATTTTTGCATTGCGGCAGGCAATAGAATCGGCTATTTGTATCGCGCCTTTTTCATCTACCACTTTTACAGGAGCCCCAAAATTATAATTACATGTACCATTAGTTACAAATAGTTTAACGTCGTATGTACCGGGCGCCTTATAAATATGAACCGGGTTTACCGAAGTATCAAAACTGCCATCGCCAAAATCCCACTTCCTTGTTACATCACCAATTGATCTGTCATTAAGAGTTACCTGCAGGCGGTTAATACAATTATTTTGAGCGGTAAAATTTGCTATTGGGGCTTTAATATGTACTGCTTTCTTTTTAATTGCAGTATCAAGGCAACCGTTCTCCTCTACTACAAGCATTATGGTAAACGTGCCGGTATCGGCATAATTGTGCGATGGGTTGGGTTGTTTATAAATAATGGTGCCATCCCCAAGGTACCACCATAAAAAACTGCTGTTTCCAACTGTTGTATTAAATGTTACCTCCGTGCTTGCACAAACATCTGTTGGGTTAATGGTAAACGTAGGGTGTAATTTATGGCCTACTGAATCTACCAGGTTTAAGCTGTCGGTACAGCCGCCGGTTGTTTCAATACTCACTTTAATAGTAAAAATGCCTTCAGTTGTATAAGTATGGGTTGGCGTTGCGGATGTTGAAATAAAGCCGTCGCCAAAGTCCCACTTATATTGTGCTATTGGCGCCGCGTTATTTGTTTGCAGCGTGGGCCGCACCGTATAGGGAATACACCCCCCGTGAGAAAATCCTGTAACATTTGTTATTTTAACCGGGCTTATGGTTATACAATTTGTTTTAATAATAGAGCTGTCGCAGCCGGCAGCATTTATAGCTTTTAAGGTAACTGTATAAGTACCATATTGCGTATATTCATGTGCGGGGTTGGCTGCGCCGGATGTAGTACCGTCCCCAAAGTCCCATACATAGGTAAGGTTTGTGCCGGTTGAGGTATTTTTAAAATTAGCTGAAAAGGGTAAAGAACACCCGGCAGAATCAATAACTTTAAATGAGGCAGCAGGGCCGGAGATAACTTTTATTTTTTTAATAGTTGAATCAATACACCCGGCAAAAAAAGTATTTATCAATTTAACAGTATATGACCCTGCAACAGAAAATGTTTGATAGGGGCTTATTGCATTGCTGGTTATGCCATTACCAAAGTTCCACACAGATGCGGATGGAGATGGTGATGATGCATTAATAAACTGTACCTGGCTGTTTGAGCATATAGTATCACTTATAGCGATTGCCGACGTTACAAATGATATAGTTACCGGTTTTGATGTACTGTCTGCACAACCACCGGGAGATTGTACTTTAAAAGAAACATTATAAACCCCGGCCTGGCTATAATTGTGGGAAGGAGAGGCTGTTGCTGAGCCAGAACCATCACCAAAATTCCATGTATAATTTAAAGGGTTATCACCGGTTGCAGCCGAATTAAAGCTGATAATTGCAGGAGCATGACAAGTATTTACAGGGGTTATATTAAAAGCTGCATGTACCCCGGACGTTATATGAATAAGATTGGTTTTAGAAACTGATCCGGTACAGCCAGAGGTATTTGCTATACTTAAAGTAACAGAAAATGTTCCGGCAGCAGTATATGTGTGTGAAGGTTGTTGCGCGGTAGAAATATTACCATCCCCAAAATCCCATGACCATGCACTTATCGATCCTGAACCGGCGTTGCTCTTATCAGTATAACTAACATTAAGAGGAAAGCAACCTGTTGTATCGGAAACGCTAAAAGCAGCCACCGGGTTTTTATAAACAGATATGTACCCCGTTTTTACAACTGAATCTGAAGTGTTGCCGTTGTACACCACAAGTTTTACTGTATAAACACCAGGATCAAAATAAGAAGTCGTGGGATTTTGGTCTGAAGAAATAACGCCATTACCCAAGTCCCATTTCCAGGATGCCGGATTACCTGTTGACAAATCATTAAATGAAACAATTAACGGAGCACAACCGGTTTGGGGGGAAGAGTTAAAATCAGCATGCAGCTGCGCCATTGCCGGATACCTGATTGCAACGACAAATACCATAAACAGCACTCTTGCGAGCACAGTTTTACTGGCTTTCATAGATATTGGTTTTTCGCTATTAGGAATTGGATATTGAGTTCTTATAAGTGTTACCCTCTAAGAATTGGTTAAAAGTAAGCACTTTTTTATAAAAAAGAATTGAGATTATATAAAAAAATAAAATTAATTGAATTTTAAAGTTTGGAAGTCACACTTTTTGTGCTTGCAATATATTTGAATAGCCAATTAATAATCGCCTTGTTATCAACCATTTATGCTTATTAACGTTGGTTAAAAGTTACCGCAAATATTGCAGCAGTAAGAAATGTTTTTTATACCACTATTAAAAAAATTTAACCTTACATGGCAATAGTATCTTTTTCAGTTAGTATTTTTTAAAAAATCACCCCAAGAGCGATATTAAAGGCAGGCATCAAAATATATGATTGATACAAATAAAAAAAGAATGCTTGCTTAAAGCACTCTTTTTTATACCAAAGGGGTTAGGGTTGAAAACTGTTTCAGCCAGTTAAATAGGTTAGATGCCGGCTCTTAAAAATTAACTTTGTAAAAATTGCAAATAAATTTCATAATGTCAATCCCCTGTTTATGTGAATTTTTACATTCTGAATTTTGCCGCTAATTCCGAACGGCTGTGAATATTTAATTTGCTATATATATTACGAATATGTGATGATATTGTGTCGAGTGTAACATTACAGGTAGATGCTATTTGTTTATAACTAAGGCCATCCATCAATAAATGCAATACTTCATTTTCACGCTTACTCAGGTCAAATTCATGTACGTATGATGAAACGGTTTTTTTTAACTGCTTGTTAAAAAAATCCAGCACCTGGCGGGCTATTTTGCCGTTCATAACGCTTTCGCCGTTATAAACTTTCCTAACGGCCTCAATAATATTCTCAGGAGGGTCTTTTTTCAGTAAATAACCTACTGCCCCTGCTTTTATAGAATCGAAAATCCTTTCCATATCCTCAAAAACGGTAAGCATAAAAATATTCAGGTTAGGCTGTTTTTCCCGTAATTTTTGTACTCCCTCTATACCATTCATACCCGGTAAATTTATATCCATTATCACTACATCCGGTTCAATAATGTCTATAGTAAGCAACAGGTTTTCGCAATACATGTCTGCATATACTACTTCTACATCGTTTTCTTTACTAAATAAACTTTGCAGCGACTTGCGGTAGGCTTCATTATCTTCTATTATTGCAATACGTATCATTACTTAATGTAAAAATCCTGTTTTTTAAACAAATATTTTATCCCCTATTTATGTGATTTTTTTGGCAGGCTTTTATCTGTTCTTCATTTCAGGTAATAATTTTATTTCAGTGCAATGCGCTATCTGCTGCAATTCCTGGCAATTTCCACAAAATGGCAGGAAAACAACACTAAAAAATATAAAGATCCATCTCATGAAAATTCCGGGGTTTTTTCTTTAAATATCATATATAACAAAGCAATTTAATTTAAATAGATAATTTATTGGGTTAATTCGCTATGCCGGCATAAAAATCTTACATTTGATTGCCTAAAACCTTTGCCATGAAAAAATTGTTTCTCACATTCCTCTTTTTTGCTTTTATATATTCTATAAAAGCGCAAAATATACAGGTTCAGCCTAATGAGAAAGATCAATCTGTTCTTTTAAAAAAATGGCATGCACAAGGGGATACACCATTTCGTCTCAATAATGTATTCTCTCTACCTCAAAATACTGTTCCGCAGGATAATATGCCAATTGTTAATACGCCACAAATACAGTTAACCTTTATTGAAAATAATAAGAAGGGGCTTGATGTATATAAGGCAACGCCCGATAATATGTATGTGCTAAAACCCGATGCCTCTTTTTATTCTTCCATGCCAGCGGGAAATTATCAAACACCTGTAACGCCTGTCGAAAGGCATTAGAAAGGAATAAAATATTTATTGAAACTGCAGAAATTAATACCGGATCTTTTTTGCAATAATGATCAATCGTGGCGACTTTCTTATATCATAGTGCGCTAACTCATAATCCCCAAAAACATCCTGCACCTGCATCCCCTGGTAAGCAAGCATATCGGTAAAATCGCCAAGCGAAAATTTAGCTACTCTTTCCGTAAATATTTGACGCCTGCCTCCATGCTTCCTGTCTTCAATTTGTACCTGTTTAAAAAAATGATCTTCATTGTACCAACGGCTAATATTAAATTTTACACCGTCAATTATTTTCTCCTCATTTTTTATAAGATGGTCCTCTGCATAATGAACATTAAGATAGTCAATTACAAAAATGCCGTTAATCTTCAGGCTTTGTGCAATAGCCCGTGCTGCATTATCATGTTCCCGCATGGTTCGGAAATAACCAAAGCTGGTAAAAAAATTAAAGGCGTAATCATAATAATTTATGCGGAAAGGCATCCTCATATCGTGTATAAAAAAGTGCAGGTTTTCTGTTTCAAATTTTTTGGCCTCCAAAATAAATGGTTCTGAAAGATCAATACCCGTAACGTCAAAACCCATTTTTGCCAGAACCTTACTGTGCCTTCCTTTACCGCAGGCAACATCAAGCATACAACTCCCCGGTTTTGGTTTAAGATAACCGGCCAGTTGATCTATAAACCTCCTGGCTTCTTCCTCATTACGCCTGAAATACAATATTTCGTAGTAGGGCGAGCTAAACCAGTCTTTATACCATTCTGAAACAGGCATTACTAAAGTGTGAATTGAAACTCAAATTTATTTGCAAAAAATCAGTTAAGACACAAAAAAACAGGATTTAGGCATGAGTTCTTAATTTTCTTGTATGATTTTTGACTTAAGTTTGCCGTTACCAAATTTTTGAAGAATTATGCCGTTGATTAAGAGCATATCAGGTATTCGCGGAACGATTGGTGGCAAACCGGGAGAAACACTGAGCCCTCTTGACGTTGTAAAGTTTACTGCAGCCTTTGGAACATGGTTATCAGGTGAAAAACCTGATAACAATAAGGTGGTTTTGGGCCGTGACGGCCGGATTAGCGGCGAAATGATACAGCGGTTGGTAATAAGCACACTTAATTCTGTTGGGCTGGATGTTATTGATCTTGGGTTAAGCACCACTCCAACAGTTGAAATGGCAGTTAAGTTTCACCAGGCAGCCGGCGGCATAATTCTTACTGCCAGCCATAACCCAAAGGAATGGAACGCCCTAAAGCTTCTAAATTCAGAGGGGGAATTTATCAGCAGCGAAAACGGAATTAAAATATTGGATATTGCAGATAGGGATGCATACAATTTTGTTACGGTTGATAAATTGGGCGGCAGCACTACAGACGATACTGCTCTTCAAAAACACATAGATGCTATTCTCGCCTATCCGCTGGTTGATATTGCAGCCATTAAAAAAAGTAAGTATAAAATAGTTGTTGATGCTATTAACAGCACGGGGGCTATTGCAGTTCCTTTATTGCTTAAAGCGCTTGGCGTTAAAGATATTATTGTTTTGAATGAAGAAGTGAATGGCAAATTCGCCCATAATCCTGAACCTGTACCACAGCATCTTAACGATCTGCGCAGCGAAGTAAATAAGCAGGAAGCTCATCTTGGTATTGCTGTTGACCCTGACGTTGACCGCCTCTGCTTTATTTGTGAAGATGGATCTTTTTTCGGGGAGGAATATACCCTTGTAGCGGTTGCGGATTACGTTTTACAACATCGCAAAGGCAATACGGTAAGTAATATGTCCTCCACCAGGGCATTGAAAGATATAACACTTAAACATGGGGGCGAATATTTTTCCAGCCCTGTGGGCGAGGTAAATGTGGTGAACAGGATGAAGGAGGTAAATGCGGTAATTGGCGGCGAGGGCAATGGCGGGATTATTGTTCCGGATCTGCACTATGGGCGCGACGCCCTTATTGGTATCGCCTTGTTTTTAACACACCTCGCTCAAAGCAAAAAAAGGGCAAGGCAATTACGCAGCGAATACCCTGATTATTTTATCAGTAAAAATAAAATTGAGCTTCAGCATGGTTTTGATTCTAAGAAAATATTTAATAAAATACAGGATAAATACAAAAATCAGCCTATAAACACGGAAGACGGATTGAAAATTGAATTTGATAACGACTGGGTGCACCTTCGCCCCAGCAATACCGAACCTATTGTGCGCATTTACGCCGAAAGCAATTTTGAAACTACTGCCGAAAACATTGCCCGGCGTATAATGCAGGATATAAAAGAATACATGTAAAAATATTTTATACACGCGTAAAATAACGCTGTTTTAGGGTTGTTATTCTCCATATGCAATTGTCTGCAAGATCAATAGAGTTATATTGATTAATTTTGCACGCGCCAAACACAAATTCAAAAATTGTTTTGCTGGTTGTTTGACGAATCAATACAGTCTATGACGAGAATTTATTTTGATAATGCCGCAACAACGTCACTCGATCCTGCCGTGCTGGATGCGATGATGCCTTACCTTACTTCAAACTTTGGCAATCCTTCTTCTATATACAGCTATGGCAGGGAAACCCGTATGGCTATCGAAAACGCGCGTAAATCAGTAGCTAAAATACTGTGCGCACATCCTGCTGAAATATTTTTTACCAGCGGTGGTACCGAGAGCAGCAATACCGCCATTACCGCTTCGGTTAGAGACCTCGGGTGTAAACATATCATTACATCTGCTATAGAGCACCATGCTACTTTACATACAGTTGCCTATTTGCAAAGCAAGGGCGAAGCAACCGTTAGCTATGTAAACCTTTTGCCGGGTGGCCATATTGATATGGCGCATCTGGAAAAACTTTTGACTGAAAGTAATGCTAAGTGCCTGGTTACTTTAATGCATGCCAATAACGAAATTGGCAATATGCTTGACTTACAGGCAACTGGCGAATTGTGTAAGAAATATGGAGCTGTTTTTCACAGCGACACTGTGCAAACAGTCGGGCATTTCCCTTTCGACCTTCATAACACGCACGTAGATTTTATTACAGGGGCAGGGCATAAATTTCATGGCCCAAAAGGGGTTGGCATTTTATACATCAGCGAAAAAATAAAGATCAGCCCTTTTGTGCACGGCGGATCCCAGGAGCGCAATATGAGAGCCGGCACCGAGAACCTGTATGGCATTGTAGGCTTTGCCAAAGCGCTGGAGCTTGCTTCAGCAGCTTATGAAACAGAAAGCGGTTATATAGGAGGGTTAAAAATGTATATGATGGAACAACTTCAAAAAAATATAGAAGGCGTTTCATTCAATGGCGACCCAACAGGCAAAAGCCTGTACACTGTGCTAAGTGCAAATTTTCCTAAAACCGATAAAAGCGAGATGCTTTTATTTAGCCTTGATATTAATAACATTTGCGCCTCCGGCGGAAGCGCATGTACCAGTGGCGCGGAACAGGGCAGCCACGTGATACGGGCTATTAACAACAATACTGACCAGGTTACCGTGCGTTTTTCTTTCAGTAAAAACAATAACAGGCAAGAAGTTGATAACGTAATAAATAAACTCCGGGAGTTAATATAAAAGCGGTCCCACTAAAAATAAAAAAGGCCTGTCTCCACTGCGGAGACAGGCCTTTTTATTTTATCTTTTCATTTATTTTTCCGGAACCAGCACAAGCCTGGCCATATTGTTCTCATCAAAATATTTATTTGCTAATTCTTTCGTTCTTTCAACCGTTAATTTTTTTACCATCTCCGGATCCTGCAGAATAGATACAGGGTCTTCGCCGCGGTATATTTTTTGTTCAAGATTATATCTCCAGTAACTGTTTTCTTTTACCTTGGTTTCTAAAGATCGGGTATCTTCTGCAATTACCTTATCAACATTTACCTGTGGGGCGCCGTTTTGTTTAAGGTTTCTTATTTCATCCATTGTAAGCCCAATAAGTTTATCAATGTTTTCAGTAGCACAGGAGAACGCAATCGTAATGCCATAGCTGTTTACCGGTTCGCGGTTAATACCGGCATGCACTCCTACACCATAAACACCACCCTGGTCTTCGCGTAATACTTCCCGAAGCTTTATTGCAAGCGCATCGCACATTTGGGTTAATTGTGTTTCTTCCAGGTCGCTGTATGCTGTCATCCCTGTAAAGGTTAAACGCACAGTGCTTTTATTTTCCTGTCCCTTCTTTATTACTTTGTTAATAACGCCTGTCGGGAAACGGATACCAACATCTTTCCATGTTTCCTTTCTTCCCTGTGTAGGTAAGGATGCAATGTATTTTTCCACAAGGGGTTTTATCGTATCCAAAGAAAAATTGCCCGTAAATGTGAAAATAAAATCGTCCGCATCTGCATAGCGGTCTTTATAAATGTTATACGCCTTGTCAAGGTTTAATTCACCCAGCCTGTCAAGGCTCAATGGCCTGGTGCGTGGGTTATAATTACTCATAATATACTGCACAGAATCACTAAACACGCTTGAAGGGTCTTTCCCTTTATTGGTTAGCGAAACAACTAATTGCTGTTGCAAAACCTTGAACATATTGGTGTCTTTTCTCGGCTCAGTAAAATACCCATACAACAACTGGAACGCTGTTTCAAGGTCTTTGGGAGTTGAACTTCCCGTGAAACCTTCACTATAAGGTGTTATTCCTGGTGCAACATTAACCTGCTTGCCTGCAAGTTGCTTTTGCAGGCCCTGAATATCCAGGCTACCTACACCGCCATAATAAGTTAAAGTAGCGGCTAAGTTGGCCGACAGGTAATCAGAATCGGGGTACAAAGACGTACCCCCGGGGCTTATTGCAGAAAACTGTATTTCATCATTTTTAAAATTAGTGGGCTTTAAAATAACTTTTGCGCCATTGGATAATGTCCAAACTGTTGTGCCTATGGCATCATATTTCTTTTCATTTGTTATTGTGCCGGGCGTTGGCTGTTGCACAAGCAAGGGGGAGTTAGAAACTTTATCATCATAAGGCTTTAAATTCTCTATTGGCTTGTTTAACAACGCGAGCATATCTTTTTCTGATATCAGTTTACTTTTATCCGCTTCGGGCGCTAATACTACCACGTCACGGTCAGTCGGTTTTATCCACTTCTTTATAATATTATTTACTTCTTCCAATTTAATGCCGGGTAAAAACTTTTGATACAAGCCATATTCGTATTCGATACCCGGGATAGGTTCGTTATCAAGATAATTATTGATCAGTTCCTGTACTAGTTCTGATGAACGGGTTTTGTCCCTTTCATTATACGCATTCTCCATATTGGAAAATAGAGATTTTTTTGCCCTTTCAAATTCAGTTGTGGTAAACCCGTATTTTTTCACCCTTTCATTTTCCGTTAACAGCGTTTCCGTTGATTTTGCAACGCTTTCTCCATTTTTTGCAACGGCAAAAAGTGATAATGCATCTTTATCCCCTATAAATTTTCCGTAATTGCTAAAACCCTGCAAAAAAGGCGCATCCGGTTTTTGAGAAATTTCCTCCAGGCGGCCATTCATCATTTCATTAAAAAGTTCCCGTATTATATCATTACGGTATCCGTTTTCAGTTGTCGCTTCGGGAATGGACGGCTGCAAATAATATACCTGTAAAATATTGTATTGCTGTTCCGGGTCTGTAAGAATGGAAACATAGGTTTGATCATGAGAAGGTACACCGTACTTTACACGCGGCCTTTCTTCCGTGCGTTTTGGAATGATGCTAAAATGATCTTTTATCATTTTTTCCACTTCATCCACATTCACGTCACCCACTACTATTACCGCCTCAAGGTCTGGCCTGTACCAGTCTTTATAGAATTTTTTAATGGTTTCGTATTTAAAGGTATCCAGGTTTGCTTTGGTGCCTATTGGGCTCCGTATCGCGTACCTTGAGCCTTTTAAAATAACCGGGAAATATTTATTACGCATACGGGTAGCAGCACCCAAACCTAACCGCCATTCTTCAATAACAACTCCCCGCTCTTTATCAATCTCCGTATTGTCAAATGATACATTATGTGCCCAGTCTTCCAGTATTTGAAAACCCTTTTTAAAAACTTCTTCACTGTCTGTTGGCAGTTGCAGCATATACACCGTTTCATCAAAACTTGTGTAGGCATTCAGGTCTGCGCCAAATTGCACCCCGCTCTTCTCCAAAAAATTGATGAGCTCATTTTTAGCAAAATTTTTAGTGCCGTTAAAGCTCATGTGCTCGGTAAAATGCGCAAGCCCTACCTGGTTATCATTCTCCAAAATTGACCCCGCATGCACCACAAGGCGTAGTTCGGCCCTGTTCTTAGGTTCGGTGTTTTTGCGTATGTAATAGGTAATGCCATTTGGCAACTTGCCCTTTCTTACCTGGGGGCTTATAGGTAATATTTTGTTAGTGGAAGTTTTTTGTTGTGCCGTAGCTGGTAGCGTTAAAAAGGCTGCAGCCATGCTAAAAACATAAAATAATGCCAATCGTTTCATATTTAAGTCTGTTTACTTTGGCGAAGTAATACAAAAATGTGGATGGCCGCTGTTAATGATCTCTTTTTTATTTAGAAAACGGAAAAGAGAAAGAAAATAAAAAAGTTGCAAGGGGGGATAAGAACCCTTTTTGTCTCTTTTTCCTCTTTTAATTTCTTAGCACAAGTACTCTTTGTCTCTTTTTCCTCTTTTAATCTCTTGGCACAAATACTCTTTATCTCTTTTTCCTCTTTTAATCTCCTAGCACAAGTAACATCTCTTTTTCCTCTTTTAATCTCTTGGCACAAATACTCTTTATCTCTTTTTCCTCTTTTAATCTCTTAGCACAAGTACTCTTTATCTCTTTTTCCTCTTTTAATCTCTTGGCACAAGTACTCTTTGTCTCTTTTTCCTCTTTTAATCTCTTAGCACAAATACTCTTTATCTCTTTTTCCTCTTTCAATCGCTTAGCATAAATGGTTGTTTTTACCCTCATTTGGCTTTTTTAGGTTTTAGATAAAAATGTGTTTGTTTTACACAAATGTTTCAAATACTTTTATTGCCGCAAAACCGCCATTATGATTTTTCAAAAACGACTGCTTGTATTAGCTGCCTTTACTGTTTTTATATTATCATGCAATAATAACCCGGCAACAACTGGTACTGCGCCCGCAATAAGTAATGATACTGCAACAATTGACGGCCACCCCGCCTGGATAATGCAGGGTAATATATATGAAGTAAATGTGCGCCAATATACCCCTGAAGGTACTTTTAACGCCTTTGCCAACAATTTGCAACGGTTAAAAGATATGGGTGTACAAACACTATGGTTTATGCCCATAAACCCTATAAGTAAGGTTGGCCGCAAAGGTGTGCTGGGAAGCTATTATGCTGTTGCCAATTACACTGCTATCAACCCTGAATACGGCACAATGGACGATTGGAAAGCACTTGTAAAAAAATGCCACGACATGGGTTTTAAGGTGATAATAGACTGGGTACCCAACCATACAGGTGCTGATAATTACTGGCTTACGGCGCACCCTGACTTTTATGTGAAAGACAAGATGGGAAAGGCTGCTGTTGCAAACGGTTGGGACGATACCCGCCAGCTTGATTATCATAACCCGGTTATGGTTGATTCCATGATCAATTGCATGAAATTTTGGGTAGAGCAAAGTGATATTGACGGCTTCCGTTGCGATTATGCGGTTGGGCCAACGAGGGAATTTTGGAAGAAATGTATCAGCGACCTAAAAAAAGAAAAGAACCTTTATATGATGGCAGAAGCCGACAGTGCATGGCTGCACGAGGTTGGCTTTGATGCAACTTATACCTGGAGCGAGTTTAATGCCATGAAGCAGGTGGCTGCCGGCAAGGCTCCGGCAACTGCTATTGATTCTGCAATCGCAGTACTTGACCGCGATTTTCCGGCGAATGCCTTAAAGATGTATTTTACCAGTAACCATGACGAAAATAGCTGGAACAAAGCGGATTATGGTACTATGCCCGGGGCAAGCCACGCACCTTTTGCCGTGCTAACCCAAACAATTGGCAGAAGCATACCCCTAATTTACAGTGGTCAGGAAGAGCCCGTTTTAGACAGTATCAGCTTTTTTTATAAAGATCCCATCAAATTTGGGAAATATGCCCGCGCCCCTTTTTACAGCATATTGCTGCATCTGCGGGCGGAGAATCCGGCATTAGCAGCCAACGCTTCCTTTATAAAATTAAAAACAGGTAAAGACGCGTCAGTTTATGCTTTTGAAAGAATGAAAGATGGCAGAAAAGTGCTTGTATTGCTTAACTTGTCCGCTAAATCTGTATCATTTAATATAACTGACGCAAATATGGATGGTAAACCGGACAATATATTTTCCGGCAAAAAGGAAACTATCCAAAAAGGGCAGGTTTTTACATTGCCGGCCTGGGGATACTCGGTTTACAGTTATTAAATTAAATATTCAGGTTTATAAGTACATTTACAGCTATTAAAAATTAAAAAAAGTAGCGATACCTGCCACGGAATGTGTTATGCTGTCAAAAAAAACGAAATATGCCATAAACGCTCTTGTTTTTCTTGCCCGGGAAAATAAGGGCAATGAGCCAATTGCAATAGCGAGTATATCCCAAAGCGAGAATATTCCCCGTAAATTCCTGGAAGCCATACTGTTAGATTTAAAAAATGCCGGAATGCTTAACAGCAAAAAAGGTAAAGCCGGCGGCTATTATCTTCAAAAATCGCCGGACGAAATAAACATTGCCGAAGTAGTAAGGCTATTTGACGGCGCTATTGCGCTTTTACCGTGCGTTGCACATTTATACTATGCGCGTTGCGACGAATGTAAGGATGAAGCAACCTGCGGCATACGTAGTGTTTTTGCCGATGTAAGGGCAGAATCAGTAAATATGCTCAAGAAAGCTACACTGTCTGAAATAATAAGAAGGGGGGAAGAATTAACTAAAAATCCCCATGCATTAGATAAAAAATAATTTTTTTTCAATTTAATTCCTACTAAACCTATATACTACATATATTTGCTATACAAATCATACGCAAATGAAACAAACACTATTAAAACTCAAACTGCTTTTACATGTTTTAATCATTATTTCGGTTACCCTTTTAACATCTGCCGAATCCAGGGCACAATACCTTTTAAATAATGATTCCGCCTTTAAAGCAGGTACTCCAAATTCGGGAAGACTGTGGGGGTATGCCTTTGGAGACTATTATTATAAAGCCCACAGCGATTCATTTAACCGGGGCGGTAAAGCCCAATATACAGGCATACCACAAGGCAGAACGGCATTTCAATTCCGCCGTATCTATTTGGGGTATGATTATAACATCTCTGCAAAATTCTCTGCCGAGCTTTTATTGGCTATGGAAGATAATTTTCCGGCAGGCAACCCGCCTTCTTCTTCCGCGCCAAGCGGCGACCTTTTACAGGACAATAAAATAGCCCCTTATATTAAATATATGGACCTGCGGTGGAAAGATATTTGGAAAGGAACAGACCTGGTAGTTGGGCAACAACCCACGCCTCTCTCTGCTTATTCTGAAAAGCTTTGGACTTATCGGCCGCTCGAAAGGGTTATGACAGATTTTACGGGAAGTACCGGTACTTACGATATGGGTGTATCTCTTCAGGGCGCATTTGACCCCAACACTAAAAATTATGGTTATTTCCTCATGGTTGGCAACGGCAGCAAGGCAGTGCCAGAAAGCGACAATTTTAAATGGTTCTACTCGGAGATCTGGGGTAAATTATTTGATAAACATTTGGAATTGCATTTGTACCAGGATTACGAACGCATTAACTGGACGCCAACCTGGCACCATGACAGGGCAATGACCAAAGGCCTAATAGCATATACAACCCCTGCAATAACAATAGGCGTCGAGGGTTACATAAACAAATTACACAAGGACAATTTTGCTTCAAGAAAACTTGGCGGCATTGACACCCTGAACGTAACGGCAAATGGCATATCTGTTTTTGTGCGCGGGCCAATAATAAAGGACAAATTGGGCTTTGTAGTAAGGTTTGATTCCTTTAACCCCAATGAAAATATTGACAATGATACGTATAACAAATATTCAGGGACAACACCCGGGTATAATGACCCAACCACCAAACAGGTATTTTTCCTTGCGGCGCTTGACTGGACTGCCACAAAAAATGTTCACTTCATGCCTAATATCTGGTACAGTCATTATGCAACACAATTGGCCGGGTTAACGGGTAAAATTAACGGGGATTACGACCTTGTATGGAGGCTAACGTTCTTCTTTACTTTTGGTAAGTAGAATAAAAAATTTTTGAACCTATATTCTATTAAACATATAGAAGTAAGCTATTATTAAATTAAAAATATTTCGTTTATCGCGCCCCAGGTGAAAGTTAAAAAGCCCAAACAGAAAAATAATATTAAACGCTGTTGGAGGTAAACGTTTGAGTAAAAAAAAGCCGCTCTTTTCTAAGAGGGGCTTTTTGTTTTATATATAATTTATTTTAGGAGGAGTTAAGGATAAAAATCTAATAACTCATCTGGTAGTTAAAGCAAAACACTAAACTGACCCAAAGGATCAAATCTTTATAGAATTGGCTTTATATATCTTCACATGCGACCCCTACAGGGTCGAACGCGTGCATTGTACCCTTAATTTACTATAAACATTTTACTCTTTTGGAGTCAAATGTTGTAATATCAAACTCATATAACTTTAATAATTCCATGGTTCTTATTCTTTCCACCGGTAAGTTTTAACCGTAATACCAACAAGGTCTAACACCCTGTCAACCACTGTTGCAGCAACTTCTTCAATAGTAGCGGGCCTGCTGTAAAACGATGGTGTTGCAGGGCAAATAATACCGCCGGCAAGCGTAACGGTTTCCATATTGCGGATGTGAATAAGATTGTAGGGTGTGTCCCTTACCACAAGTACCAGTTTTCGCCTCTCCTTTAAAACAACATCAGCAGCACGGGTTACAAGGTCGTCACTTACGCCGGAGGCTATCCTGCCGAGCGTTCCCATGCTGCAAGGCACAACAATCATAATATTGTACTGTGCGGAGCCAGATGCAAATGGCGCCATAAAGTCGTTCTTGTCAAAATACCTAACCGGGTAATCCGAATATCCTTCATTGCCTAATTCCGTTTTCCAAACCTCTTTGGCATTGTTGCTCATAACCACATCAAGGGCAACCCATTGCTCATTAACCTGCAACAATTTTTCAAGCAACAGTTTTGCATAAATACTTCCACTGGCGCCGGTAATAGCTATTACTATTTTATTGGACATGAAGATTTTTGAATACTTGAAACAAAGTTAGTAAGAATGTTGACAGGAGTTAGCTTGCAAATGAAACACGCATAAAGGCTGGCCCGTGAATGCGTTTAAATATTAACTAAACTGAACAAGGAATAAAAAGGGAATTAAGCAAAACGTATTTCCCTGTTGATATAAAAAAGATTTAGTTTAAAGCCGCTCTTAAATTATATCCATGGCCTTGGCAAAATAGGTGCATGCACCAGGCAATGCCAGCCAGAAAAATGGGCGAAAAGATGGGTTAATGAGCATAAACGTTAAAATGGCCGTCCATATAAAACACCAGAGCCAATATTTGCCAGCAGATTGTTTAGCTTCCATGTAACATTATTTTGCGCAAAAATAATACACACATCAATATAAGCGAAGTATTATTTATTATTTGTCAAAAAACAGCATTTTTGCTGCAATACCTACTAATATAACTGCAAATACTTTTTTTAATGCTGCCTGGGGAATGCTTAGCGCCACTTTGCTGCCCAACCAGCCGCCTAAAATAAAAGCTGCAGACATGATGAGTACCACCTTTATATCAATATAGCCTTTTTTGTAGTAGTTAAATACTGCAAGGATGCCAACAGGCAGCAGCAGCAAACCGAGTGACGTGCCCTGTGCCTGGGCCTGGCTATAGCCAAGAATGAGTATTAAGGCCGGTACAATAATAATACCACCGCCAACGCCGATTAAACCGCTTAATACACCCGAAATAAGGCCCACAAACAGCAGCAATAAAATAGTTTGTGCATTCATACGCTATTTTTTATACGTGTCGTTATATAACTGTATGGCAGTCTCAATAATATGCAGCGCCTGCGTTTTATCGCCAAATTCCTCCACCTTCACGCTTTTATTTTCAAGTGTTTTATATTCTTCAAAAAAGTGGCGCAGCTCGCTAAAAAAATGTTTTGGCAGCTCTTCAATATTATTGATATAATTGATAGACGGGTCATGGTTTGCCACAGCGATGATCTTATCATCCGCATCACCACCGTCAATCATTTGCATTACGCCGATCACCTTGGCTTCCACCAGGCAAAGTGGCTGAATGCTTAGGCTTGATATCACTAATATATCCAGGGGGTCTTTGTCATCCCCGTACGTTTGGGGAATAAAGCCATAATTGGTTGGATAATAAAAGGAAGAATAGATAACACGGTCAAGCTTAAGCAAGCCTGTTGGCTTATCAATTTCATATTTTGCCCTCGAACCCTGTGGGATTTCAATGATTGCATTTACTATACGGGGGGCCTTTTCACCGGGAGGGACGCCATGCCAGGGATGTAATACATTTGTTGGTATCATATTTATTTTAATATTTTAAATGCGTTGTTAAATAAAACCCTGTAAATGTTGCAGTAATACCTGCCGCAATACTTAATAAAACATAAGCGGCAAAAACACCATAGCGCTGTTGCTGGATCAACTGGACACATTCAACAGAAAATGTTGAAAAAGTAGTAAACCCACCACAAACACCGGTCGCAAAAAAAAGCCGCCAGTTTTGATCGAACCATTGATTTCGGAGCGACAATCCGAGCACCACAGCAATAATAAAGCTCCCGGTAAAGTTGACGATAAATGTTGATAAAGGGAAATTAGGGTTTTTTATTAATAGTGCAGCCAGGTATCGCAATACCGAACCGATCATGCCGCCTAATCCAACTAAAATAAAATTTCGAATCATTTGCTACAAATTTCCGTTGAATGTGTATTTAAAATCTACCTGCCATGTGCCGCTGCGTAAAATTACTTTCACCTTACGGGCAATTTTGTCATAAGAATTCATATAACTAATGACGTGAATTGAATCATTTATTGCCGCATCCTCAGTAACAATAATAGAAGCTGTTGAATAAGCCTGTTTTTGTTCAACCGTTTTTGCGTTATAATCCTTTTTTATCTTAAGCAGGCCTTTATTGTTTTCTTCATCATTGATCATATAGAAAGCTGCCCTGTTAAAATCGCCTTTTAAGCAGCCGTCTATAAATTCTCTGCCTGCGTCAAAAGCATTCTCTGCTTTGGGAAAAGCAGCATTATCACAGGCACAAAAAGCCAGGGTTAATATAATAAGATAAGCCACTTTCATTTATGAATGATAAAGCCAAAATTAAAGCACGTAAGAATATAAAAATAAAAAAGTATGCAGATGCAGTTAACCAGGCAATCCATTATGGTAATGAATCAGTGTTGATCTTAATAGAATCTATTGCATGATCGACATCTTTTTGTATGTCGATACCTTTTTCTTTCATTACATCCTTGGCCATATTGATCATAGCATCCAGGTTAAATTCTACTTTCCACTGGTTGTATTCTTTTTTAAGACGGAAAACTACAGGCAGGTTGGAAAATTTCACTTCTACTTTGGCATCCCCGTCCTTTATCTCTTCCGTAGTGATCGTAAAATCCTTATCCTTATAAACATTGTCTGATTCTTGATTATTTTTATTGATCATATCCAGGAACGACTGGCTGTCTGAAGTGGCATATTTTTTTGCTTCTTCAAAATTACTGTTATGCATCGCATCGAGAAATTTGGTGAGTGCTTCTTTTGGAGAGTTTGAAGTGGTACACCCGGTAAAAATCAATAATAAGCAAATAACCGCTATCAGTTTTTTCATTGAGATGATTTATACAAAGTTATTTGCATTTTAGAATACTGCTGCTAAAAAAACATATATAAAGGCAGCAGGTATTTAATGGCGATGAATGGCAAAAAAAAGCAGCCCATGGGGCCGCCTGTTAACAACATAGGGTTTAATATGCTTAAGAGTTTTTAATGTAATACCCTTCCCTTTCTTCTTTTTCTGCGTGATAGGCTTTATCGTAAGCACGTATAATAGCTTTAACCAGCCTGTGGCGTACTACGTCTTCCTCGTCAAGTTCAATGTGCGCAATACCATCAATATTCTGCAAAATGCGCGATGCTTTCTCCAAACCACTGCGTTGGTTTTTTGGCAGGTCAACCTGTGTAGGGTCGCCGGTAATAATAGCTTTGGCGTTTGCCCCAATACGGGTTAAAAACATTTTTATTTGAAGGTCATTGGTATTCTGCGCCTCATCCAAAATAATAAAAGCATTATCAAGTGTGCGCCCGCGCATGTAGGCCAGCGGCGCAATTTCAATAGTTCGCGTACTCATATAATACCCAAGTTTATCGGCAGGTATCATATCATCCAGCGCATCATATAAGGGGCGCAGGTAGGGATCGATCTTTTCCTTCAGGTCGCCCGGTAAAAAACCAAGGTTTTCGCCTGCTTCAACAGCAGGCCTTGTAAGAATGATCTTTTTAACCTGTTTATTCTTTAATGCCCTTACAGCAAGCGCAACAGCTGTATAGGTTTTACCGGTACCTGCAGGGCCAACCGCAAACACAACATCGTTGCGTTCTGCAGCCTGTACCATCTTTTTTTGGTTGGCAGTTCTTGCACGAACAGTTTTGCCATTAGGGCCAAATACAAGGATATCGTTAGGATTACGCTCAACAAAATTATCAATTGTTTCTGCGTCATCGCCGCCAAGTATTTGCTCAAAATAATTTTCGCTTAAATCGCCGTTACGCTCAAGGTATTGTATGATGAGGTCAATTTTTTCCCTGGCTGATTCTATTTGTTCGGGCGCCCCGCTTAGTTTTATCTGTGTCCCTCTCGAAAGGATCTTTAACAGCGGAAATTTTTTCTTCAGTAGGTCAAGCTTCTTGTTGTTAACACCGAAGAACTCAATTGGGTTAACTGTTTCAAGGTTAATGATTGTTTCTGTCAATGCTCATTAGTTTAATAATAATAAATAGTTTGTCTAATGTTCTTTAAGTGTTGTAGTCAAATTTAAACATTAATACCTGATAAGGTATGTTAATTGTTATACACAGGTGTGGAGAAAGAGTTTACAGTTTACAGTTTTTAGTTTACAGTTTGTAGTTTCCGGTTTGCAGTTTTTGAAGCGGATGAAAGATTAAATAAAGTGATATTAAATATTCCTTTAGTTCAAATTTATAAACCTGATGGGCCTGCTTATACTAAGCAAGAACAAACTATCACAAAGTGACCCATTAGGGCAAACTGGAAACTGGAAACTAAAAACTGTAAACTGATTTTACCAACCTCCGCTTGCACCGCCGCCACCGCTGCTGCCGCCACCAAAACCACCGAAGCCTCCGCCGCCACCACCTCCGAAGCCGCCTCCTCCTCCACCCCAGCCGCCTCTGCCCAAACTGCTTCCGATCATACTTCCCAAAAAGAAAGATCCTGCATTGCTCATCAATCCACCGCCACCGCCCCTGCCGCTTCTTCCTGCAATTACCAGGATAACAATAAGTATAATAATAAATCCAAGTAAACCACGCCCGGCTCCGCGGCCGCCACCATTACTACCGCTGTCGCGCCGTATATGGTATTCGCCGGCCGCAGCTTTAGCTAATGATTCAACAGCGCTATTCAATCCCGAGTAATAATCTTTTTGTTTAAACGCCGGGGCAATATCATATTCAATAATATCACCTGATTCCGCATCTGTTATTGCACCTTCCAAACCTCTGCCTACTTCTATGCGAACCTTATGGTCATCAACAGCAACCAATACTAATATGCCATTTTGTTTGTTTGCCGATCCTATACCCCAATCATTAAAAAGCTTGTGTGAATAATCCTCAATTGCTATATCATTCAACGTGGGAATCGTAACAATAACAATTTGGTTTGTAGTACTGTCATCTAACGCAACTAACCTTTGCTCAAGCGTATTACGGTCATAATCAGAAAGCACTTTTGCTTCATCATTCACCAGCTTTGGAGGATTAGGTTTTGGCAAAACGTTTTGCGCAAAAACGTTGGCAATGCTGCAAAATAAAACTATGGTTAGTAAAAGACGTTTCATATTATATGATAAATCCCCCGCCCATGCAGGGGATCAGTTATTATTTTCCAAAAACTATATCATCAGGCAGTTCATTTTTATCCGTTGCTGCATCATACGGAAAATGCTCAGCCAATACTTCGCCTATTTCATGTATTACTGTAGCAATACCTTTTGCATAATGTTCCTTATCAAAATGTGACAGCATTATTTTTACCGCGTCATTCCAAAAATCTTTTCCTTCTTTCCGGTAAATACCTTCATCCGCGAAAACAGCCAGTTGCCTGTCTTTCATGGCTACATATACCAGTACTGCATTGCGCTGCTCTGTTGCTTCCATCTTTAAACTATAGAACACTTCAGCCGCACGGTCTAATGCATCCATAAAGCGGCAGTGGCTTTCAATATATACACGTATTTCGCCGCTGGTGCGTTTTTCCGCTTCCTTAACAGCATTAACAATAAACTGCTGCTCTTCGGGAATAAAAAATTTCGGATGTTTTTTTCTGAAGATTGAAAACATTAGTATTAATTAGAATTTTACTTGCGGAGCTTTACTGGCACCCTCGTCTGCCTGAAAATACCCTTTTGCTTTGTAACCAAACCATCCGGCATAAATATTATTTGGGAAGGTAAGTATTTTAGTGTTGTAACCCTGCACAGCATCATTAAATTCATTTCGCGAAAATTTGATACGATTCTCTGTTCCTGCCAATTCATCGCGTAACCCGCGAAAAGCATCATTTGACCTGAGTGTAGGATAATTTTCAGAAACAGCAAGTAATCTTCCCAATGCCTGGGATAATTGCCCCTGGGCAGCCTGGAATTGTTGCAATTTTTCAGGAGTAAGATTGCTGGCATCTACTTTTATTTGGGTAGCGCTTGCCCTCGCCTGTATTACATTCTGCAAAGTAGTTTGTTCAAAATTTGCTTCTCCCTTAACGGTATTAACAAGGTTAGGGATCAGGTCTGAACGGCGTTGATAATCGGCCTCAACAGCACCCCATTTGCTTTGTACATTTTGATCCATTGTAACAGCGCTATTTTTTAAATTAACGGCGCCGCAACCAACACAACCACCTAATACTACTATAAAGCCCAGTATGACTAAAAGCACTAAAGTTGTCGTTTTCATGATAAAACAGTTTGTTATTTTAATGATAGTCAATCAAAACAAGTACCCTTTATAAAAACATGACGATACGTCATTTAAAAGTTGAGATTTTACACAACTTAACAGTTATTTTATAAAAACTACTGCTATTTGCCAAAATTATTTGCCATATTGTTCACTTCATCATTCGACAGGCGCTTATCCCCTGCTTTTATAATGATACGATAGCGAAAAGTAACTGATTTGCCTTGTTCAAGTGTAAAATTCAATATTTGGCTCCCATTGCTGAATACCTTTTGGCCCAGAGGATTAACGGCAAACAGCCCATAACCACGGGCATGCCAATAAGACGGATAACCCACATTTTTGGGGTGGTCAATAATAGCAATACTAATAGTATCAGCTCCTTCCTTACCATACAGCATGCACCAGGTAGCCCTTGTACCCCAGGCAGCATCGCCCTGCTTGCCTTCACTTGTAATATAATTGCCGCTTGCAAACGGGTTGGCTTTTACAATGGTTACATTCCCTTTATTATCCGTGAATTTTTTGGTTGCGGTGTCGGGCAACTGTAGTTCCTTAGCCACACGCAACCCCATCATACCATCTTTTGCATCTGCAAACAACACCTTTTCATTAGCTGTTAAGGTTGTTATCCTGTCAATGATCCGTGTTTGGGCATCGCCGCTAAAAATAAAGGTGGTGGTTTCCGTTAATAATATATTGTGCTGCTTATCTTCCCAATTGGCGCTATATTTTAACAAACCTTCTTTACCGCTTTTGGTTTGCAATATGCCTGTTGTTTTTATCCATCCATATTGCTGCTTTTTATCTGGGGGAATGGCAAAAGAATTATTCCAAAAATCCAGTCCATTTACATTTTCATAATTCAGCCACAATCCTATGTGATGGGGATGGTCGGTTGGCTCGCCTTCACGGGGTTGTAAGGGATAGCCTCTTGTTATTAACTGGCCATCCGCGGCGTAAATAGGATAAAGCACCGGCTTTTCAAGTGTATCGGGAAAAAAGAATTCAGTAAAGGGCCTGCCATTAAAAGTGATGGTTACTTTTGGTTCAGTTGTACTTTTAACTACGCGGATGTTTGTTTGTGCCGAAGCAATAAATATAAAGCTGCCTGTTATAAAATACACAACAAAAAAACGCAGGCTTGCAATATGCATACTAAGAATATTTTGCCAGTTTAACCGATAAGATGCTTATCTGTCGGTACTAATATATAACTTTAATTCTTCTCCGGTAAAGTCAAAATAAATCTAATTTTTGTTTAGCTATGAAAAAAACATTGTTGCCATCTTTATTTTTTGCATCGGTAATTTTTATTCAGCCTGCTTTGGCACAGAAAAAATCAGTTTCGCTTTTTAACGGTAAAGACCTTACCGGCTGGCATGTACAAAATGGCACCGCTACTTATACCGTAGAGAAAGGGGCTATAGTAGGTACTTCGGTTGCCGGCTCGCCAAACTCATTCCTGGTAACCGACAAAACCTATAGTGACTTTGTACTGGAACTTGAATTTAAAGTAGATACCTCTCAAAACTCCGGCATACAGGTAAGGAGCGAAAGCAACGACTGGTATATGAATGGCCGGGTACATGGTTACCAGGTAGAAATAGACCCCTCTGCAAGGGCATGGAGCGGCGGTATTTATGATGAGGCGCGCAGAGGGTGGCTTTACCCGCTTACTTATAACCCGCCGGCCCAAAAAGCATTTAAACAAAATGAATGGAACAAATTGTATATTGAATGTATAGGGAATAATATACGCACCTGGTTAAATGGCGTACCAGCCGCATTTGTGATAGACAACCTTACACACGAAGGCTTTATTGGGTTGCAGGTTCATGCGGTTAGTAATGCTGCGGTTGGATCGAAGGTTTATTGGAAAGACATTCGTATTCAAACAACTGACCTTAAGCCAAGGCCATGGAATAATATTTATGTAGTTAACAATATTCCTAATACCTTAAGTGACCAGGAAAAAAACAATGGTGTAACCTTATTGTGGGATGGCAAAACGGATAAAGGCTGGCGCAGCATTTATAAACAAACTTTTCCAACAACTGGGTGGGAAATTAAAGATGGCATGTTAACCATTCATTCATCCAATGGGCAGGAAGAAGGGTTGGGTGGTGATATTGTTACAGAAAAAGAATACAGCGCTTTTGAGCTTGATTTTGATTTTAAAATAACGCCCGGCGCTAACAGCGGGGTAAAATATTTTGTAAAAGAAAGCTATGACAGCAAAGGAAAATCGGGGATAGGATTGGAATACCAGGTATTGGATGATTCACTGCACCCGGATGCAAAACTCGGCTTGAACGGCGACAGGACACTTTCTTCACTATATGATCTCATTCCAAGAAAAAACATACCCAACGCATTTAAGAAAGTTGGCGAATGGAACCATGGAAGAATTCTTGTTTACCCGAATAACCATGTAGAACATTGGTTAAATGGTTATAAGATGCTGGAGTATGAAAAAGGCTCAAAAGATTTTTTGGATGCCGTAGCGATCAGTAAATATAAAGTATGGCCAAACTTTGGTTTGTGGACAGAAGGGCATATTCTTTTACAGGATCATGGCAATGAAGTAAGTTTCAGGAGCATTAAGATAAAAGTATTACCCCAGCCCTAAAGGGGGAGAATACGATTGCAGATTGAATTACGCGAATTGGGACGAATTACACGAATTGATGCGAAACTCAGCATGATGCATAAGCACGGGTGCAGGAGTGCGGGCAAGGAACGATGCTATGAAGAGCAAGAGTTTAGAGCAAAAAATTTTATACACTAAAACAAAATCCTCCGTATGTCCGAAAGGGGGCAGGGGGTGAGGGAAATATGGAACACTCACGCAGGCAATTTATTAAACAAACAGCCCTTACCGGTGCGGCAACTTACATAAGCACCTTAGGCATGAGCGCTAAAAGTTATAACCGTATCATGGGTGCCAACGACCGCGTAAATGTGGGCGTTGTTGGGTTTTCCGACAGGCATAAGGATGCGCATATTCCGTCATTTCTTGCCTCGTATAAAGAACTGAATTTTGACATTATTGCCGTTAGCGATATATGGAAATACAAGCGCGAAGTTGGGCAGGCATTCCTTAAACAAAAACTGGGGCATGATATTACGGCCTGCGTTAACAACGATGAGCTATATAACATAAAAGCGGTTGATGCGGTATTTATTAGCACCGCAGATTTTCAACATGCATATCATACCATTGAGGCGGTAAAAGCAGGCCGCGACACCTATAGTGAAAAACCATTGGCGGAAACAATGGAAGATGCCCGTGCTGTGCTTAAAGCCGTTAAAGGCAGCAACAGGATTGTGCAGATTGGCTCACAAAGGCGAAGCGGGCCTAATTACTGGGCTGCTAATGATTTTATAAAGTCTGGCAAGTTTGGGCCTATTGTAATGGTGGAGCTGACGTGGAATGTAAACCAGCCGGGGCGCTGGCGCAGGCCTGAACTGGTGGCTATGATGAAAGAAGAAGATACAGACTGGAAACGCTATTTAATAAACCGCCCTTACGAACCATTTAACGCAAGGCATTACCTGGAGTTTCGTTTGTTTTGGCCTTATTCATCCGGTATTCCGGGGCAGTGGATGAGCCACCAGATTGATACTGTACATTGGTTTAGCGGTTTACCACATCCGCGCAGCGTAGCGGTAAATGGTGGTATTTACCTTTGGAAAGATGGCAGGAAAAATGCTGATACTCTTACTGCAGCTTTTGATTACGGCCCGCTGGATGATATGAGCAGTGGTTTCCAGGTACTATTTAAATCACGCCAAACGAATGCTGCGGACGATGTAAAGGAAATTTATTATTCAAATGGCGGTATGCTTAACCTTGATACTAATAAAATAACGCCCACAGGCGGCCTGACAGAGAATTATGCCAAAGTAATGAACATGAAGGCGAACCTGTTGCCTGAGATATCTATTAGTGATTTGGTGCCGCCAACTTCAACCGGGGCATCTACCGGCGGCGACCCTTTAACCATGGCGCACGTACGCAACTGGATGGAGTGCGTACGCAGCCGCAAGCAACCGAATGCACCTATTGAAGCAGGATACAATCATGCGATAGCGGTTATTATGACCAATGCCGCATACCGTACCGGGCAAAAAGTTACGTTTGATGAAAACACGCAGGAAGTGATGGCAGGTGGAAAGGTGTTTAAGTATTAGCCCCTCACCCCCGTCCCCTCTCCATCCCGCATGTGGCGGGATAGAGGGGTGTTGCGGAGAGCATGTTTTGTTATGGGGATGGGTACGTGCTACGAGCAACCGCAAGTCGCGAAAAGCCAAGGTTTGCACCATGCAAAAAAATTGATAGATTTGTAGTGAAACAGCAATGTTATGGCACAAATTACTATACAGCTTGAAGATTCCCTGGTTGAAAGCCTTGGTGAAGGCCAAATTGAACAGCTTGTGCAGGACTGGCTGCAACAATACCAAAGAAAACAAGCGCTCAAAGATGCTGCAGACGACCTCCATTCCATCAACCTTACAAATGACCCGCAATGGCAGGCTGCCCGTAATTTAGCCTGGGAAGAATACAAACACAATTTTGAAAATGCGGCACAATGAGGGATTTTATACTGGATGCCAACGTCCTAATGTCAATGCTCATCAGCGGCAAGGCCATCTACAAGCCATTATTAAGGGAATATACATTTATAAGCAGTGATTTTGCCTTTATTGAAATTGAAAAATATCAAACCCTGATTCAAAATAAAACGAGGATAGATATAGAAAATTTCAGGCAATTTTCATATTTTTTATTCTCCCATATTCACTTTATGCCCGCTTACCTGGTAGAAAAAGATGCAAAGCAAAAAGCAATAATTTTGGTGAAAGATATTGACCCAAAAGATGTTTCTTATGTGGCATTATCTATTCAATTAAATCTTACGCTACTTACAAGGGATATTTCGTTATATGAAGGCCTTCAAAAAAAGGGATTCCGGAATGTTCAGCTTTTTGACGCATTTTTAAGAAATGCCTGATGATTGAATGAACTATTAAATTTGAGGAAAAGACTATTATGGAAACAGTAATATTTCAACCGGCAAATGATTTTGAATTATCGCTGGTGAAAAAATTTATTGAAAAAACAAATATTAAAAGCCGGGTAATTTCTGATGAAGACAAAGAGGGCTTTGTTTTAGCGAAGATGATGCAGGAAGTGGATTATAGCGAAACTATAGATACTACCGATTTTATAAAAGGTTTGAACCATTAGAGGTACCTTACTCTACTATGCCAAAGGAAAAAGAAATAAAATATATTACAAAGGAGATAAATTTCATTATTACTCTTGAAAAACCAAAACAATTTACGATTGAAAGTGAAAATAATTTAAATGGCAAAAAAGCACGGCTCAGAAAACAAGCGCCTAATAAATATTCATTACATGTCAAATCAGATTTGGATTTTGACTTAATCCTTGGTTCAAGTATAAATATTAAATTATCAAACCAAGAACTTAATTTAAATGTAGAAAGAGCAAGTGTAAAGGGTTTAGCTGGTTCATTCTCCGCTTCAAAATATTTTTTTAGCTGCGAAATAAAAATTTATTCATTTCAAAGCAAAAACTTAAGCCTCGATAATTTATATTATTGCAAGCAAATAATTCCCATAAGAGAGAACACTCATTTTTTCTATAAAATTGACGATTTTACATATAGTTCCGATAAGAGTACATTTAGTAGAGGGCTTTTAAAAATACAGTTAGCTGGAGAAAATAAGTTTGAGGCTTACATCACCAAAGTAGAGGAAAAAGATTATTTAATCATTGAAAGTAGACAAAAATTAACTCCTGAGAATTTCAAAAGCTTTACGTGGCCTATAATAATTTCGCTAAGTTATTTTATGGGTTATCTTATGCAAGATGAATGCTATTTCTTTTATTATGAACAAAAAGACACAAACACTTTCAATTCATTTGAGTATAAACAACTTAGAGATAGTATTCGAACCAGTTATACGCCAATCAATTCAAATCCTTATGGGTGGGATTTAAATAATAGTATAGCAAAAGATTATGAAGGAAAATTAACGAACATATCTCAAAAACAATTTTCCGAACTTTGTAAAAGAACTTATTCTGATATAGAAATAGAAGGTATAATACTATTGATTCTTGAATCCTCAAGTCGTTCATTAGTTCTCATGCCTGCTGGTCTTTCTGTCGCTCTGGAAAGTTTAACCCAATATTTTTCCGATAAACATCCGGAAATATTAAGGCCAATACCCGAGAAACAAGTATCAGATTCATTTAAAACCGAGCTAAGGGAAGTTCTCTTAAGCTATAAGGACAAAATTAAAAGTCAGGGATTGGAAATTTTAAAAAATAAAATAAATGATATTAACAATCCAACAAATTCAGAAAAATTAAAAGCACCATTTAAAATTTTTAATGTCGCTTTGACTGAAATTGATGAAAAGGTGCTAAGTCATAGAAATGACTTTCTGCATGGAAATATAACTTTGAAGGGAAAAAAAGGGAAAGAGTATTCAATGGAAAGCTTCGAGATTTCTTTAAGGTTAATCACCTTACTGAACATAATAATTTTAAAAATGATAGGTTACGAAGGTTATATTCTTAATCACGCTAAGCTACAAGAAAAAGGAATTGGAAAAATTATAGATGAAGAACCTTTTCGAAAAATCTGACACTTTTCTTTATATTATATATTCTCATAAAAATATCTAATAGCAATGCAATCAATAACATATCGTCCCAAAAATTTAGTTATTATCCTACTACTGATTACAACCTCCAACACTGTTTTCGCCCAACTTACTAAAGCCCCCGCCTACCCACTTATTACGCACAACCCATACTTTAGTATATGGTCATTTACGGACGATCTTACGGCAAGCGCCACCAAACACTGGACGGGCGCCAGCCAAAGCCTGTTAGGTTTAATAAAAGTGGACGGCAAAACATACCGCTTTCTCGGGAAAGAAGAAAGTGTTTATGAAAGCGTTCTCCCCGCTGCGGATGAAGGCAATTATACGGTAAGCTATACCGAAACCCAGCCTGCGGAAGGATGGATGAGGCCGGGCTTTGATGATAGTAAATGGCAATCTGCGTACGCGCCATTTGGTGACAACGACCAGGCCGCTACAAAATGGCTGAGCAAAAACTTGTGGGTGCGCAGGGTGTTTACACTTAATAACACGGATATAGATAAACTGTTTTTAAAAATAAACCATGATGATAATACCGAAGTCTACTTAAATGGCGAAAAAATTTATAGCTATGTTGGCTGGTTAAATAAGTATAAATATGTGCCTGTAGAAGATGCGATAAAACAAAAACTTAAAAAGGGAAAGAATATATTGGCGATTCACATTGCAAACACCGCGGGTGGCGCGTGGCTTGATGCAGGGTTGGTAACCTTAAAAAAAGAGAACGAGCCAAGTGATATCACTGCTGCAAAACAAACATCCGTAACTATTAAAGCAACCCAAACTATTTACACGTTTACTTGTGGCGGCGCAAACCTTGAATTAACTTTTACATCACCATTGCTGATAGATAAACTTGATGTACTGTCAAAACCAATATCGTATGTTTCATTCAAAGTAAGGTCGGGTGACGGGCTTGCACACAATACACAGGTGTATTTTGGCGCATCTACTGACCTTGCGGTTAATACCGCTGTACAGCCAGTTACAACTGAGCAGCTTATGCCCGGCGAGCTTTCCATATTAAAAGCGGGCTCAGTAGAACAGCCTGTACTTAAGAAGAAGGGTGATGATCTTCGCATTGATTGGGGTTATGCCTATGTTGCCGCGCCTGCGGGGGAAGATGTTGCACAAAGTGTTACCCGCAATAACGATGGCGAAAACAGCTTTGCTTCAACAGGTAAAATGGCCGCATCAAATATTCCTGAAGGCAGGCATCTTACGCTGAATACTGTTTTTAATTTCGGAAAAGTAGGCACCGAAGCAAAAGAACATTTTCTGATGGTTGGCTATGATGAACGTTACTCCATTCAATATTTTAATACAAACCTTCAGCCATGGTGGAAAGAAACCACCGGCTTATCATTTGAAATATTATTAAACAGGGCTGCAAAAGAGTACCCCCGCATAATGCAGCAATGTGAAGTTTTTAACAGCAAAATATATAACGATGCTGTTGCAGCAGGCGGAGAAACGTATGCAAAACTTTGTATGGCAGCATACAGGCAGAGTGTAGCCGCCCACAATCTTGTGCAAGCCAGCAACGGCGACCTGCTTTTTTTCTCCAAAGAAAATTTTAGCAACGGCTGCATCAACACGGTAGATGTAACATATCCTTCAGCGCCGTTATTCCTTGCTTACAACCCCCAATTGATGGAAGGCATGCTAAATGGTATTTTTTATTTTAGCGAAAGCGGTAAATACACCAAATCTTATGCAGCACACGACCTGGGTACTTATCCGCAGGCAAACGGCCAGGTTTATGGCGAAGGAATGCCGGTGGAAGAATCAGGCAATATGATCATTTTAACGGCAGCTATTGCCAAAGCTGAGGGCAATGCAGATTATGCAAAAAAACACTGGCAAACGTTAACCATATGGGCTGAATATTTAAGCGCAAATGGTTTTGATCCAGCCAATCAATTATGTACAGACGACTTTGCGGGACATCTTGCGCGTAATGCTAACTTATCAGTAAAAGCTATTGTTGGGCTTGGTTGTTATGGCATGCTCGCAGAAATGATGGGTGATAAAGCCACCGCTGAAAAATATCATAACATGGCCGTTGAGATGGCTAAAAAATGGATGGTGCTTGCAGCCGACGGCGATCATTACAGCCTTACCTTTAATGATAAAAATACCTGGAGCCAGAAGTATAACCTGGTATGGGATAAAGTGCTGGGGCTTCATTTATTTCCTGAAGCCGTGTATGATAAAGAGATAAAATACTATCTCACCAAACAGAATGTATTCGGGCTGCCATTGGACAGCAGGAAGACTTATACAAAGTCTGACTGGATATTATGGACTGCAGCGCTTGCCAATAATCATGCAGGTTTTGAAGCACTCATAGATCCCATTTACACCTATATTACTCAAACGCCCACCCGCGTACCTTTAAGCGACTGGCACGAAACGATCAGTGGTAAACAAGTAGGTTTCCAGGCACGAAGCGTTGTAGGTGGTTATTTTATGAAAGTGCTGGAAGAGAAGATGAGAGCAGCCAATGCCCTCGCCTCCCGAAATTGAACCTGCCTGCCGTAGGCTGGTTCGGGACAGGCTCTAAAGGGGAGTAAGAAAAAAGCCGTGTCTTGTAGCATTCGCTTTAGGAGATGGGGGTTATTTTTATTTGTATGGAGGTTGCAATGCTCAGAGCCCTTTGTTTGGCAAGCTCTGCCTTATCACCTTTAAACAATTCATTTACCGTTGAAGTAAAAAGCTGCAGCCATCTTTTAAAATGTTCCGGTGTAAGCGGTTCTTTTTTATTTAAATCTTTATGCACCTTCATGGTGTTGCCACTGTAATTACCGGTATAAAAAATAACGCCTTCCCAAAAATCATACATGATGGGCATGTGGTGCGGCCAGTCAACTTTAGCAATGTCGTTAAAAATATACCCGATCACATCATCCGCCCGCACCTTATCGTAAAAACTGTTTATCAATAATTCAATGTCGGTTCTGTTCTCAATGTCTTTTTTCATACCCCCTTTTAATAATCGAACAACTAATCAACAATTCAACCAATCAACTAACCAACTAACACATTTAACTCCTTCCCTACTTTGGTAAATGCGGCTATCGCTTTATCTAAATGATGTTGTTCATGTGCGGCACTTAATTGTACGCGGATGCGTGCAAGCCCTTTTGGTACCACAGGAAAAAAGAAACCGATAACATATACTCCTTCATCCAGCAACTTTGCAGCGAAATTTTGTGCTACAACCGCATCATATAACATGATGGGTACAATGGGGTGGTCGCCGGGTTTTATATCAAAACCTGCCTCGGTCATTTTTGTGCGGAAGAATTTAGTGTTGTGCTCCAGCTTATCCCGCAACTCCGTCGTCTCCGTAAGCATATCCAGCACTGCTATGGACGCGCCGACTATAGCAGGCATCAATGTATTTGAAAAAAGATATGGTCTTGACCGCTGCCTAAGCATTTCAATGATCTCTTTTCTTCCGCTGGTAAAACCCCCGCTTGCTCCTCCCAATGCTTTTCCCAAAGTGCCGGTAATAATATCCATCCTGCCCATTACGCCGCGGTATTCATGTGTGCCCCTTCCTGTTTTTCCCAAAAAGCCCGAGCTGTGGCATTCATCACTCATCACAATGGCATCGTATTTATCTGCCAGGCCGCATATCTTGTCAAGTTGGGCAATAGTGCCGTCCATACTGAACGATCCGTCGGTAACAATAATGCGGTTGCGCAAATGGGCGCTTTCTTTCAGCTTTGCCTCAAGGTCGTTCATATTATTGTGCTCGTAACGGTAACGCTGTGCTTTGCACAATCTTACCCCATCGATAATTGACGCGTGGTTAAGTGCATCGCTTATAATAGCATCCAGTTCATTAAACAATGGTTCAAACACACCGCCGTTTGCATCAAAAGCGGCAGCATATAAAATGGTATCTTCTGTACCCAAAAAATCCGCTATCTTTTTTTCCAGCTCTTTGTGTATATCCTGCGTACCGCAGATAAAACGCACGCTGCTCATACCATAGCCGTGGGTGTCAATCGCTTTATGTGCCGCTTCAATAACTTTTGGATGGGATGATAACCCCAGGTAATTGTTGGCACAGAAATTAAGCACGGTTTTTCCGTTCACCGTTATTTCCGGCCCTTGTTCACTTGTGATGATGCGCTCTTTTTTTGATAATCCCGCCGCTTCAATTTGGCCGAGTTCTGTTTTTATGCGGCTGACAAATTTTTCGTTCATGAGGAAAGCATTTAGGGATGCAAAGATAAGGGGGAGAGAAGATATTGCTTTGCGCCAAAACCATTAAGAGAAGTAAGCTGTTTCATTTCGATTATATTAGCGTCATTCAGCCTTTACCTTTTTTCCCAGGCTTTGAATCTTCAAATTTGGGAATAGGATGGTATGTAAGGTCTTTAAGTATTAAACTTGCCCATTGATAAAGTTCGTTATTGGGATCGTTCAAAATGTCGACTATTTGCTTCAAAGCGTCGGTAGTTTTGCTATAAGCATCAATCCTGGACATATTTTTAGCATGAATAAGATAATAAAGAATAGTGTAATGCAAATTAACACCAATAACGTTTCTTGAAAAGGTTGAAGTATCTTTTGACCAGACTTGTAAAAATTCATTTATAGGTTCAATCGCAAGCCCTTTTGAGGTATCCCTGTCTGCCTTTTTTGCTGCAGTAACACGAAGCCAATATCCCTGTGTTTTATCGGGATAGTCGTTTATATACGCTTTAGCCAAAGAATCTGCATAACGATAAGCGTGATCTAAGGCGGGGCTGTCCTGCGCTTTATCAATGGAATCTAAAGAAGCTTTACCCAGATTATAATATTGTATTTCGGATAATTTATACCCAGGCACCTTGGATGAATCTCTAATCCTTGTACTATCCTGTTGCGAAAATACAATGGAGGGCACTACAATTAGAACGAGAAGAGCAAAATATTTTTTGAAAGGGTTTCGCATATTTATAACTAAAAAATTATCGCATATAAATCTACTATTTTTTTAAAATCCTATCTGTTCTAAATTTCATTTAAATTGCCATAGCCTCAAGCTTACTATTCCTGTAACGCTCAAAAAAAGCTGCCATGCACAAAATATTATTTGCTGCTATACTCACCCCCCTTCAGCCATTGGCGCAAACCAATATTGATACATCTAATTTATGCCGCGGGGCCTATTATACTGAAGAGCAGGCAATTAAAGTGCACCAGGAATTTGCCAAAACTTACCATGATGCCGCCACATGGAATAAACGTGCCGCAATAATCAGGGCGGGTATATTGGAAGGGGCAGAACTTACAAATATGCCGGCAAAGTCAAAACTGAACATACTGATAACCGGCAAAAGAACAGTGAACGGTTATACTATCGAAAACATCGCTATTGAAACATTGCCGGGATATTATTTAACAGGCAACCTGTACACCCCAATAAACACCTCAAAACCCACTGCGGGTATTTTGTCACCACACGGGCATTTTCATGATCCTGATGGGCGTTTTCAGCCTGACGAACAAAAACTATGTGCCACGCTTGCCCAAATGGGTGCTACCGTGTTTGCATATGATATGGTTGGTTACGGCGACAGCAAACAATCCAACCACGAAATACCCAAAGCATTAAAACTGCAAACCTATAACAGCATAAGGGCACTGGACTTTTTATTATCCCTGCCCTGGGTTGACACCTCGCGAGTTGGCGTTACAGGCGCTTCAGGTGGTGGTACCCAAACCATTCTTTTAACCGCTATTGACAAACGTGTAAAAGTATCGGCGCCGGTTGTTATGGTGTCGGCTTATTTTTTTGGAGGTTGTATTTGCGAAAGCGGCATGCCCATTCATAAACGCCCCGATAACCAAACAAGTAATGTTGAGATTGCCGCATTGGCGGCACCGCGGCCTATGTTATTGGTTTCAGATGGCGATGACTGGACCAAAAATGTTCCTATTATTGAGTACCCTTACATCCAAAATATATACAGGTATTTTGGAAAAGAAACGGATGTTGAGAATGTGCACCTGCCAAATGAAAAACACGATTACGGCCCTTCAAAAAGAAACGCCGTTTATGCATTTTTTGCAAAACATCTAAACCTTGATATTGCTGCTGTAAGTAAAAATGGCATAGTTGATGAATCGAAAAGCGCTGTTTTTACTCCGCAACAACTGGCGGTTTTCAACGATGCATATCCCAGGCCATCAAATGCAGTGATGGGAGACGAAGCAGTTGGAAAATTATTGGAATGGTGATAAGGAAGCCAATAATTGATCAGTGTATCCCTGCCCTCCGTTATAATTTTCCTGTAAATCGGCCTCAAAAACCACAATTTTGTAAAAAAGTTACCCGGGAATGTAACTTTTTGTTTATTGCGGCGTACTATAATCAGTAACGATGATGAGATAAATGATATCCCGCTGTTTATGACCGAACGAGAATATAATGAATGTGTGAACCAATATGCTGATAATGTATTTCGCTTCATAGTGAAAAACCTTCGCCATGAAGAAGACTCAAGGGATATTGTACAAACGGCTTTTGAAAAATTGTGGCGTAACCGGGATATTGTAGAGAATGAGAAATGCAAATCGTATCTTTTCACAGTGGCGTATAACCAGATGATAGACCATATAAGAAAGGTTAAAAGGCTGCAGTTGAAAGATGAGTTTCACGCGGAGTCGAAAGTGCACAACTACCAGGTGAACGATATGAAGAAAACCCTGCATGAAGCGCTTAACAGGCTTAGCGATACACAAAAAAGCCTTGTTTTGCTGAAGGATTATGAAGGATACAGTTATGAGGAGATTGGACAAATAATGGGTTTGAATGAAAGCCAGGTAAAAGTATATTTACACCGGGCAAGGTTGACATTGCGAAATTATTTAGTGAGCCCTGAAAATGTGATGTAATTATGACAATGAACAGACACAACTACGAAGAGTTTTTTTTGATGTACGCTGATAACGAGCTAAACACTCAGCAGCGTGCAGCGGTAGAATTGTTTGTGCAGCAAAACCCGGATTTGGCTGCAGAACTGGAAATAATGCAACAAATAAAGCTACAGCCCGAAGACGGCCTGGTGTTTCCTGATAAGTCATCATTGTATAAAACAACAGATGTTGACATTAACATTAATAATTACGAAGAATTCTTTTTTTTATATATCGACAGGGAATTGGATGATAAGGCAAGGGAAAAGGTTGAAAAATTTGTATTGCAGCATCCGCAGTTACAGAGTGAGTTTACCTTGCTTAAACAAACAGTATTGCAGCCGGAAGCAATAGTTTTTGCAGACAAAAGCTCTTTGTACAGGAAGGAGGAAGAAAGACGGGTGGTTTACCTGCGTTGGACAAGAATAGCTGTGGCGGCAGCAGTGATCCTTATAGCTTTGTTAGGATGGTGGTTATACCCAACAACAACTAATGTGGACAAAGGAATTGTGGCTGTAAAAGACCAGGGGAAGAAAGCAGAGCCGCCCGTAATTATAAAGCCTGCGCCAGTGGCGCCTGTTACCCCGCAGAAAGCACAGAGTAGTGTAGTAGTTGTAAAACCAGCTACAAAGCAGGAGGTAGTTGTTAGACCGGTACAGAAAATTAATAAAGACGTACAACAGCAACAGCCGGTTATTAAGGTAATTGACGCCCCGATCAATATTGCTTCAACAAATGGTGAGAACAAGCTAATGCCGGTGGATACTTTGGTTGCAACACACCTGGCTATAGTGACACCGAAAAAGCAAGCAATTGCGACAAATACCAATCCACCGGTGGATATTATACAACCACCGGCGGATAATGGCCAGAAAAACCCAAACGATAATGTAGCAATTATTGCCGTCAACGATAACCACGGGAACGATGCTATTATTAAACCCGCTGTGTACAAAGAAATAGATACCGATGATGATAACAAATCTATGTACGTAGGTTCGCTGGAACTCAATAAAGATAAAATAAGAGGATTCTTAAAAAAAGCAGGCCGTATATTCGGCAGCAGGCCAAAAAAAGATACCAACTAAGCAAACTGCAGGTTGCCGATCCTTGGTGATGATGTGCCCATGAATTATTTCAATTATTAACTCAATTATTATGAACAGAATTATTTTAGGTATGGTGGCACTATTGCTCACCTTGCAGGGATTTGCCCAGTCAGATTCAACGAAAAAGGACGAAACCGATACCATTCACGTTGGCAACTTTATTATCATTCAAAAAAATAAAGACCGAAACAATAGCAATGACTCCAATTACAATAATCAAGATCACCATTATTCGTTTGACCTTAACCTGTTTCGCAACCGCAACCGTGTAAGAAACCATTCACTCATCAGCACCAACTGGTTTATATTCGATCTTGGCTTTGCCAACTGGAACGATCAAACAGCTTACGGCACTCCCGCAGTTAACAGTTTTTTACATGCCGGTACAGGCGCCCCCTTTACAAAAGAAGACCTTAAACTTATAGCAACTAAATCAACCAATATTAACGTTTGGTTCTTTATGCAGAAGCTTAATATAACCCATCACGTACTTAATTTAAAGTACGGGTTAGGATTAGAGATGTATAATTTTCGCTATGAGAATAACATTACGTATAATAAAAACCCTGTGTATATTTTCAGGGATAGCGTAAATTTCTCAAAAGACAAACTGTATGCCGGCTACTTAACGGTACCGCTTATGCTTAACATAAATACAACCCCTGACAAAAAGAGAGGTTTTAGTTTTAGTGCAGGCATAAGCGCGGGATACCTTACCGGCAGCCACACCAAGCAAAAAAGCAGGGAAAGAGGCAAACAAAAAGTGGGCGGCGATTTTGACCTTAACCCCTGGAACCTTGCATACGTTGCCGAGCTTGGTATCGGGCCCATAAGGCTGTACGGAAGCTACAGCATTAATGCGCTGCAGCAGGATGCAGTAGTGCAATACCCCTATGCAGTGGGCATACGGTTTAGCAATTGGTAATTTAACCATCATCAAAGCATAAAAATTTTTCTCGTTTGTGCATTACTTAGGTTCCGGTTCTCCGGGGCCTTTTTTTGTGAGGTTTAATGCTCATAAAAAATTTAATCGAAATTTTATGTACTCCAAATAATCTTTCTCTTATAAAATCGTTCTATACTGCAAATGCTCCTTCCATGAAAAAAGTAGTAATGCTGCTTTCGGTTTTTTTACTGCTTATAGGTTTAACATCTTTTCGATCTAAAAATAATACCGTTCCGGGTTTTTATATAATTATAAGTAAACATGACTATGAATTAACCCTTTATGATGACAGGGGATGGCTTGTTAAATACCCTGTTGTATTTGGAAACAATGATCTTAAGGACAAAATGATGGAAGGTGACCGGGAAACACCGGAAGGTATATTTACCATAACGGGTAAGAAACCGCATGAAAAGTGGCATAAGTTTATGATGCTGGACTACCCTACAGCAGAAAGTTATGCAAAATTCAATTTACGAAAAGCACAGGGGCTTATCCCTAAAAACGCACAAATCGGCGGTGGTGTCGGTATTCATGGTACCTGGCCAAATGAAAATTTTGCCGTTGACAGGTACCAGAACTGGACCGAAGGCTGTATAAGCATGAAAAATGAGGATGTGGATGAATTATTTCAAACAATACCCGTAGGCACAAAAGTGATCATAAGAAAATAGGCAGTTTGTATATCGCGGTCAAATCCAAATTTTATACGCCTATAATAAAATATCAATCCTACCCATTTATTATATAAAGGTTATTTTTTACCTTTGCCCCTTTGTACTACTCAAAAACAAGCTACCATGAAAAATAACCGCAGATTGTGGGCTCCGCATACTTGTACATTTCCTAAAAATTTCATACGTTTTATCACAGTTTGCACATTATCGCTTTCGACGGCTGTTGCAGGTATAACTAATTGATATTATTACAATTACCTGCCCCAAAAAGAGAATTTACCGTGCTGGCGGTGGTATCTCTGTCTAACATCACTAACAAACAACTTATTTATGAAGCACATATTTACTACCCTTTTACTTTTTATAAGCGTTACTACGTTCGCTCAGGATCAAACAGTTAAAGAATTACAGAATGAATCATCCAAAACAATAACCAAAGACCCCAACGATACCATACCCAAACTATGGCATACCGGGGCGATCCTTAATTTAAACCTTGCCCAAACATCACTGAGCAACTGGGCGGCGGGCGGCGACGATTTTGCTATCGCTTTAAATACTTATATAGGCGGCCATGCATTTTATAAAAAAGGCCGTAACAGTTGGGATAATACCCTTGATATTAACCTGGGTTACATGAAAACAACCAGCATAGGCGCCCGGAAGAATGATGACAGGATTGACATATTGTCAAAATATGGATACGCCCTCAATCCAAAACTAAATTTATCAGGGATATTCAATTTCCACTCTCAATTTTTTAAAGGCTATACTTATAACAGCGATAATACCAAAACTCTTTCTTCCGACTTTCTTGCACCGGCATACGTGTTGTTAGGCGTGGGGCTTGACTATCATCCTGTGCCGGAGCTGTCTATTTTTGTTTCGCCCATTGCAAGCCGCTGGATAATAGTAAATAATGACAGCCTTGCTGCGCAGGGAGCATACGGCGTTGACACAGGGAAAACAGTTGAAAATCAAATTGGCGCCTTTGCTACAATCAGTTACACCAAAAACCTAAACAAAATTGTTAGCTATAAAGGCAGGTTAGACCTGTTTTCCAATTACGAACAGAACCCGCAAAATGTAGACATTCTCATGTCCAACCTGTTCATCGTAAAACTTTCAACAGTGCTCTCCGCAACATGGAGCCTGGATATGATATACGATGACACCGTAAGGCTATTTGGCCCCAACCACACATCCCCGGGCTTGCAGGTAAAGTCAATGATTGGCGTTGGGCTACTGGTAAAGTTGTAGCAGTAGTCAGTAATGCTATCTACTTAAAAAACTACTTACCGTTTGCTGCCATTTTACAAGTTGGCTTTTATAACAGGTAAGCTTTTACCTTTATCAAAAAGTCATATTTCCAAACAGTTCCCTGCCTGGGGTTCACACCCAGTGCAATGGAGGCCTGCAGCGCAGAAAAAAATTTACAGCCATATTAGTTGCAGTTTGCCAAAAGAATATCTTTATAAAATTAAATTCAACAACCACCACATCCCGGAACAACATTTTTCCGGTTTATACCCAACAAAAAAATAAAACATGGAAGTACATCATCACCCTGATCTGCATCACAGGAAGAAAAAATGGAAAGAATACCTTCTTGAATTTTTAATGATTTTCCTGGCTGTTACACTTGGCTTTTTTGCCGAAACAATCAGGGAGAAAATTTCTGAAAACCATCGTGAAAAAGATTATATAGCCGGGTTAATAAACAATATACAAAGTGATACATCAGAACTGAAAGGCCTGATAGACAGAAATGATTTGGAGCTAAAGGGGATTGACTCTTTAATGAAAATATCAAAAAATAATTTTATAAATACACCTGCCCAGGATTCCATTTTTTTCTATGCATCGCAGTACACGATGAGTTTGCACCTGTTTGAATTTAATGATTTAACCCTGGTACAGCTGAGAAATGCCGGCGGGTACAGCCTTGTTAAAACCGGCAAAGTTGCCGACAGCATTGCCATGTATGAAAGCAAAAATAATGATATAAAACTCCAGGAAAAATTTGTTACCGATTATTACATGCAGACCTGGGCTTCATTTAAACTGGTTTTTGATGGCACGCTTACCAACCAGTTCTATCACGATTTTGAAACAACAAACAAAATACCCGCAGATATTTATGTTTTGATATCGAAAGATGAAGAGAAAATGCATTTACTTTTAAACAATTACTGGACATACTCCATAGTGCTTAATAGCTATAATTATATGCTGAAAAACCATCTTAAATATCTGGCGGCGTTTATGACTTTTTTGAAACAGAATTATGATTTGGAATAAGTTATTTATATGCTTATATAAGCTTGTTTTTACCGGCGCAGTACCCGCTTTAATAAGCGGATACTGGCTCAGTTTTTTTTGTACCCTTTGCCTTAGGGTCCGGCTGGCCTTTACCTGTGGTTATCAAACTAAACAGGCTTTGCTGCAAATATTGGCTCCATGCGTTTGAACAGACT
>Ga0206922_1020_pt1 | contig 52317 bp, 48 predicted proteins | sample Alteio_BWOrgHeat_63_FD_152976 | JGI IMG/M metagenome (GOLD analysis project Ga0206922, IMG submission 152976) | Enriched cells from forest soil in Barre Woods Harvard Forest LTER site, Petersham, Massachusetts, United States -... | ecosystem: Environmental > Terrestrial > Soil > Temperate forest >... | reverse complement strand
CCCCCGCCAGGTAAGTGTTGCTGGGGTCGTAGTTCACACCAAAGTAAGGATGATGGATGCTGTCAACCAGCTTACAGAATACATCCATCTTTTGCGCGAACTCCGGATATTCCCAAAAATCATCTTTGTAGTGGTTCTCAATAATGAGGGTGATATTCCTTTCCTGTGCATAAGGCAGGCACTTCATTATACAATCCGCAGCCAGCTTCACCCCTTCGTCTATGGAAAGTTCAGGCCGCTTTTGCCCTGAAAGTACCCGGCAGTGCGATGCGCCCAAAGCATACGACATATCAATCCATCTTTTTTGCTTTTGTATCTCCTTATCACGAAATGCCCTATCACGATTGGTGAAGTCAGGCGAACAGCACATCATGGGTATCACCTTGCCGTGATCTTCTACTCTTTCGCGAAATATTTGCCAGTTGCGTTCATCCTGCATCTCTATAAATCCTGCATACCATTCTAAGCCATCTATATCAAGCTTTGAAGCAAGCGCTATCCACTCGGCAACACTCATCGTTCCGTCTTTACACAAGGCCTGCATAAATGCTTTGGGGAATGCGGCTAATTTTGGCATGAATGGTGTATTCTTTTGTTACAGGTTACAAGTTTCCGGTTACCGGTATTATTTTTTTACATTAATGGTTGTTGCATCTTTTGGCGGGTTGCGCCCGATAAACGGATGCTGCTCCAGGTCAACTACCTGCCCGCTTATGGGGCCGCTTTCATCTGCAAGCCAATAGACAGCAGCAGCAGCAATTTCAGCAGGCCATATAATGCGGCCTGACGGCGCATACACAGATGGAAGGTCTTTATACCAGTCCTCTGCCAGGCCATGGTCTTTCTTTCGTTGCCGCTCCGTTTCTGTAAGTACCCACCCGGGGTTTATTTGGTTTACCCTTACACCATTTTCTCTATGCAAAGTATCACCCAGGTTGCGCGTCATGGTCATTAAGGCGCCCTTGGACACACTATAGGCAAAAAGGTTGGGCTCGCCACTGTAGGCGTTTACAGAACCTATATTCAATACACAACCATGTTGTTGCTCAAGATAAGGCAGGGCCGCTTTTATTAACTCAATTGGTGCAATAGTGTTAACCGTAAAGAGTTTTTGAAGAAATGCCCTGTCGGTTGTGTGAATATTGGATGATGCAACAATGGCTGCATTGTTCACCACCGCGTCAAGCTTGCCATAGGTTGCAATAGCAAGCTGAACAAGGCGTTCAGCCACACCCTCGTTTGCAAGGTCTTCTACATGCAGCACTGCTTTATCGCTGCCCAATTCAGCAACTACTTCCTGGCCCCAGGTTTCTTCCAGGCCATGAATAACCACCTTCGCGCCTTCGGCAACGCAACGCTTCGCAATGGCTTTACCAATGCCTGTTGTACTGCCCGTAATAATGATCACTTTGTTTTGCAGCCTCATACATTAAACCGGTTTAAGTACGCTTTTTACCACTTCGCCTTTGTGCATTTTTTCAAATGCTTCGTGCCATTCAGTGATTGGCCAAATGCCGCCAATAATGGGTTTTACATCTAATTTGCCACTTGCCAACAATGAGATAACCTTTTCCCAAACAGGCCAGTTGTGGCTAAAGCTCCCTTGCAATGTAACATTCTTTTGCACCAGCGGGTCAAGCGAAAAGCCAAGCGGCTGAGGCCCCCATCCTACTTTGGTGATGTGCCCGTTTGGCCTCACCAATTGCAGGGCTATCTTTAAAGTAATGCTTGAGCCTGCCGCGTCAATCACCATATCGGCGCCCAGGCCATCGGTGCTTTTTGCCCATTCGCTTGCATCGCCAATAATTATATCGCAGCCGTATTGTTTGGCTATGTTCAACCTGTTCCTGTCATTTTCAAGGCCGACTATGGCTACATCCGCGCCACATAGTTTTGCAAGAGCCGCGCACAATATACCGATAGTGCCCGGACCCAGCACAACCACACGCCCGCCCGGTTTAATGGGTGAGTTATTCGCTACTGCATTGTATGCTACAGAGCAGGGCTCTGTAAGGCAAGCCTGCTCGAATGGAAGATGATCGGGTATATGATGAAGGCAACGCGCAGGAACCCTCACAAAACGCGTCATGGCGCCGTTTACGCCGTATCCGAAACCTTTCCTGTTGGGGTCAAGGTTGTACAGCCCAATCCTTGACATAGGGTTATATGGATCAATCACCGCCGCTGTTTCACTCACCACCCTATCCCCTTCTTTCCAGTTGGTTACCCGGCTGCCAAGCTCAACAATATGGCCGCCAAACTCATGCCCCAGCACAACGGGATAATTAACCGGCCAGCTATGGTCTGCAGTCCACTGGTGAAGGTCGCTGCCGCAAACACCCACATTGGCCACCTCAAGCAATACGTCTTCTTCGCCAATTTCGGGCCTTTCAATTTCACGTATTTCTACCGAACCTTTTTCTGCTGCATAATTTACAACTGCTTTGGTCATTGCTGTTAAGATTTGTTGTTCTTGCAAGTCATTGGGTCATTAAGTCAATAAGTCATTAACGATGATAATATCTTACTTGCTAAAATTCAGGAAAATTAGTGAAAACCGGGTGATTAATAATTAGCCGCCTCACCCTAAATCCCTCTCCTCGCGGAGAGGGACTTGCGAAGAACCCTTTTTATTATGCGAACTTGATTTCCAGAATTTATGCGTTTTGTATTTTTTGTGATTTGGAATTTAAATTTTGGCGCTTGCTGTTTTTGTTTTGGACTTTAGACTTTAAATTTTTGAATTTATTTTCTTGATCAGTTATGGCAACAAAAAGCAAGGTGGCACCTGCTTCAAATCGCGTATCACACATAAACAGTATTTTTTTCTTCGTTATCCTGCATTCGGGAAATGGAAAGACATATACTGATCTGATTTGACAACCAAAATACCGAATAATTAATCGTTGAATACCAGCAAAAGCCTACATTGATCAACGATCGCTGCCAATTTAAATAACATATAATATGCTAAAATACACAGCATTCCTTTTAGCGACAGGCTTGTTGGTGAGCCAGCTACAAAGAGCTGAAGCGCAATCAAATCCTGTAAAGCCTTTGCAGCAATTTAATGGCGACACTGTTGCTTACCTGAAAGAAAATTTTATACAAAATAAACAGCAGTATATTCATAACAAACTTGACTCCTTGTTAAAGAATCTCGGTATCCCGGTAATATCTTATGATTATCATATTCAATTTTCCGACCACCGCTACAGCGCCGGTATTTCATTTTCCTTTTATTCCGGAAATCAATTCACTATAATGGCAGCAGCTCAAAAGCAGTTAGTAATTACTGTCTTATGGGATATACCGGTTTTGATGGACAGTGCAATATTTTTTGGCGAAAAAAGTAATAGTTCGTGGCTGAAAGGTGACCGTGATTATTACAAAAACAAAACGATAAAGGATATTTTATTATCCTACCACCCCTTTCCAAAACAAACTGTGCCGCTGTACCCGTATCAACCTACCTTGCCTGATGTAAATGTTGATTCAGCAGGCAACGTTACCTTAAAGACAAAAGATAAATAATTCCCCAAACCGTACACCCCAAAACTTAAAGCGCCCAACCCTGCGGGGTATAAAATAACCCCTACCACCCTTAAAAACCACTTATTCTCCATAAATTTATAAAAACAGCTATCATTGGCGCTTCCGGCAAAAGATATAAAACGGCACCTGAAATTATTTACGGTTGAACTTATTGCAGCCGCGGTTATTTTTATCGTTTCGGCGCTTATGTTCGCAGTTATTACCAACGAGGTTATTCTTGAAAAGGAAACCAGTTTTGATATAAAGGTTTATGATATTTTTACATCCTTCATCTCCCCCTTAAAAACAAATGTTGCGCTGGTGTTCTCTTTTATAGGGAGCGAGTATTTTTTGGTGCCGGTGTATCTTATTGCCATTGGGTATTTTATAAAAATTAAAAAATACCGGTTTGCAGTATTAATAACAGCCGTTGCGTTAATAAGCATTTCATCCGGGTTACTTCTTAAGGTAATATTTCACCGTGCGAGGCCGTTACTGCCGTTGGTTGTGGCCAATGGATACAGTTTTCCCAGCGGCCACTCCATAAGCGGCTTTACATTTAGCGGTTTAGCTATTTACATCGTATGGCAGTCATCTTTGCGGGTTTATGCAAAATGGCTGCTGTCGGTGGTATTCTTTTTCCTGGGAGTGTTTATTGCACTTAGCAGGATTTACCTGCGTGTGCATTATGCCAGTGATGTATTTGGCGGCCTTTTGTTAACTGCTACCTGGCTATCGCTTTCTTTTATTGCCATGCGCTATTTTGAAAAAAAAGTGTAATTATTTTATCGCCTTCCCCGTAAGTTATCTGGCTTAGCTTTTAATTTTTCGTCGCAGTATAATTCGTTTATCCCTGAAGGGGATCACTGAATAACCCCGCGTAAAACGCGGGATTAGAAAGATAATTTCTTTGAACCCTGACAGGGTTCAATAAATAATATTAATGAAGTAAAATATTAAACCCCGTCAGGGTTTATTCCACCTTTTTAATCAATACCCCGTATTTCATACGGGGCTATTCAAATTCAATCCTTTCAGGATTGGCCATGACATTTTTTATCACGAACCTTCGTTATGATAATAAATTTATGTACCTGCCCAAAAAATTATTGTATTAGCACCAAGCCCTCCTACGGAGTGCGAAAAGGATGATTTAATTTGTTTTCTACCCACAAAATGTTCCGATGGAACATAAGAAAATATTTCCCTTCTCCCAAGTGCTTGTCTTTATTAACTTATTGACTCAATGACTTAATGACCCTATGACCTCATGATCTGACTGTGTATCTTCTCGCAAATTAACCGTAACGAGTCTTCCAAATTTCCAACTGCCGTTTTAAAAGCATCTACATCTATTGTTAGCGGTGCGCCTAACACCACTAGTGGTGCACCATAGGCAGGGCATTGAATAGCTTGCTCTAATGTTAACCCGCCAACAGCCTGCACCGGAATGTTCACCGCCTTTACAACTTCTCTTAATTGATCGAGAGGACTGGGCATTCGTTTACCCTGTGCTGCTATGCCTCTTCTTTCATCATAGCCGATGTGATGAATCACGTAATCGCAACCGAGATCTTGCAGCCATTTGGCTGCTGCCACCATATCAGGGCAACCAAGGTTATCGCCCATCACTTTTATGCCATAATCCTTTCCGGCCTTCACCACGCACTTAATGGTCTCTTCATGGGCCCTTGCCATCACCACCACGTGTGTAGCGCCGGCGTTTGCCATCATCTCTGCTTCAAGATAACCGCCGTCCATTGTTTTTAGGTCTGCAACAATTGGTACACCGGGAAACGCTTCGCGCAATTTTTTTACGCCGTGCAAGCCCTCGGCAAGTATAAGCGGTGTGCCTGCTTCCAGCCAATCCACGCCTGCACGCATGGCCATTGCAGCGGTTTCAAGCGCTTCGTCAATATTGGTAAGGTCGAGTGATATTTGAACGATGGGGCGCATATAGTTTATAAAATTTTGCGATTTAATTTAAGATGGGGGTAATATCTATTTTATACTGGACTTTGGCTAAAGCCGGTGCGCTTATTTTGGCTGGCCCCCGGCTTAAAAGCCGGGGTTATGCTAAGAATGTGCGAATCGCTTTAGTCAAAATATATTTATACATTTATCATAAATCATAAACAACACTTTGCCCGAAGTTTCGGGCTAAAGCCGGTGCGCTTATTTTAGTTGGCCCCGGCCCGTCCGTACCGGCACGGGCGGGCTTAAAAGCCGGGGTTATGGTAAGAATGTGCAAATGACTTTGGCCAAACACGTAGCTCCATACGGAGCTGAATGAAAATACCTTAAACTCAATTACTACAAACACGGTGCCCCGATGGGGCAAATACCAACCACAAAATAACATTTACATTAAGGCTTCAGGAAAGTGCATTGAACAAGATAAACCATCATGCTTTATCAAAACTGATGCATTCCTTTAATTCTTTTTCTGTGTACGCGACATTGTACTGCTTAAGCACATCTTCGGGCACACCATTCCACTGATTAGGCGCATTGCCGATGTAACCAATATCCTTAAACCCAATTTGTGTTGTATAAAACCCTGAGATGGTAAGATTGCGCATTAAACTGAAGAAAGACGCGCCCTGAGAAAATGCAGGTTTTGCTTTGTAAGGGTATGCGATATCTTCCACTATTTCCAACTGCTGTTTATTATTAAGGCCCGTGAAAGAACTGCCAAATCGTTTGATTGACTCAAGATCAAGCCAGCGCAGGCCGCCACGCATAGGGTCTTTGTTTTCGGGCTGGTCTTTAACGATGAACTCAATAAAGTCAGCCACTTTCGCGTCTGATGCGCTGCCGCTTACATTATCTTTCGGTATAATAATATCGCTGAGCACTGTTATGGTGGCCATTTCATCAGCAGTAAAAAAAACTCCTTCTTTCAGCTCTTTATTGTAAGCCTTTTCTTCGGGCATACGGTCGGCATCATCAGCACTTCCGGTCTCAGTTTTTGTCAGGGTAACATTGTCGGAATTTTTGCAGGCTGCTGCAATAACGCTTGCCGACACGCTGCTGATGAATAATGTTTTAATTGATCTTCTTCTGTCCATAAAACAATTATTTAATTATTACCTGGTATAAGAGGCTGTTTAAAATTTATAATAGAAAATATTTTATCAAATACACTTTGGCTAAAGCCTGTAACAGCGGTTCTATCATATCCCCGGCTTGAAAGCCGGGGTTAATTTATACATTTTGTTTTTTCATTTCGTCAACAAGGTTTTCGGAGGCGCGCAGGGATAATGCAAGAATGGTCCAGGTGATATTTTTATCTGCCTGCGATACAAACTGGCTTCCGTCAACACAAAACAGGTTTTTGCAATCATGCGCCTGGCTCCACTTATTTAATGCCGATGATTTAGGGTCGCTGCCCATGCGTACGGTGCCTGCTTCATGAATAACGTTGCCGGGATTATTCAACCCCCACAGGTTTTTTTCATTGTCATCATTTTCACCACCCCAGGTTATAACAGCACCCATGTTATGCAGTATTTCCGTAAAGGTTTGTTTCATGTGCTTTGCTTGTTTTATTTCATACTCCGAATGCTTTACATTAAACTTAAGAACGGGTATTCCATATTTGTCCACTACATTATTATCAATCTCACAATAATTATCGGCCCTTGCAACAGCCTCGCCGCGCCCTGCCATTCCAATGCCTGCACCGTATAAATAACGGATGTCCTGCTTTAATGTACTGCCATAGCCTGCTATATTTCTTTCTTTGCCATTAACCGTTATTTTACCATCGGTATCTGATACACCCCAGCTAAAGCCGTACATAGGCATATCAAAGCCACCGCCATACTCAATATGGTAGCCCCTGGGGAAATCAAGTTTTTTATTATCCAGCCACCATGGGGAATATACGTGCATGCCACCCACACCGTCTTCGTTGTACCGTTTACGGTCGAACAACGAAGGCACAATACCGCCCATGCCTGCACCGGTTGAATCGTGCAGGTATTTGCCCACCACATTACTTGAATTAGCCAGGCCATTGGGATGCCTTGCTGATTTTGAATTAAGCAATAGGCGCGCTGTTTCGCAGGTGCTGGCAGCAAGTATTACTACCCGTCCGGTTACCTGGTATTCCTGCATGGTGAGTTTATCAACATAGGAAACACCGGTTGCCAGGCCATCACTATTGGTCATCACTTCACGCGCCATGGCATTGGTTACAAGGTCAACGTTGCCGGTAGCAACAGCAGGCTTAACCAGTACCGAGGATGAAGAAAAATCACCGTATATTTTACAACTGCGGCCGCATTGCCCGCAATAAAAGCAAGCGCCCCTGTCTTTGTTGACGGTTTTAGTTAAGATGGATAAGCGCGATGGTATAACGGGCACCCCGGCGCCGGTTGCTGCTTTTTTTACAAAGAGTTCGTGAAGCCTGGGTTTTGGAGGGGGGAGAAAAAATCCATCCGGGTCGTTTGGCAAGCCTTCATTGGTGCCAAACACACCAATGAACTTATCAATTTTATCATAGTAGGGCTTGATGTCTTCATAGCCGATGGGCCAGTCATCCCCAAGGCCATCAATACTTTTTCGTTTAAAGTCTTTAGGGCCAAAACGTAATGATATACGCCCCCAATGATTGGTTCTTCCTCCCACCATTCTTGCTCGCCACCAATCCCATTGTGTACCGGCGGCCTTTGTATAGGGCTCGCCATCTATATTCCAGCCCCAGTAAGAGCCGTCAAAATCGCCAAAAGGACGGAACTTAGTGCTTGCCCCCCTGCGCGGGGACTCCCAGGGATTTTTCATTTGGGCTGAATTAATTGCGGGGTCGAATGGAGGGCCTGCTTCTATTAAGCAGACTTTTAAACCGGCATTGGCAAGCACATAGGCAGCCATACCTCCGCCTGCACCTGACCCAACAATAACGGCATCGTATTTCGTTGGTTTTTTTTTAATTTGTATCCCTGGCATATGATCGTTTTTAAAAAAGAAATAAGCAAGCAGCTTTAAGTTTGAAGCAATCTGTTAGTTGTGACCTTAAATGTAGAATATTATGCTATATAACTATTGCGCAATAAAAAATAATTTGAAATTGAGTGGTATATTCACAAACAGGTATGAGTTTAAATCTATACATAATAGCAGGTTGTAATGGCGCCGGCAAAACCACCGCGAGCTTTACCATTTTACCCGAAATGCTTAATTGCAGAGAGTTTGTGAATGCGGATAGTATTGCGGCCGGGTTATCCCCTTTTAATCCTGCCAGCGTAGCCTTTGAAGCCGGCAGGATAATGTTGCAAAGGATACACCAGTTGTTAGAGGAAAGAGTTGACTTTGCCTTTGAAACAACTTTGGCAGCAAAAAGTTATGTATCGTTAATAGAAAATGCACGGCAAATGGGTTATAAGATCAATCTCTTATATATTTGGCTCGAATCTCCTGAATTTGCAAAGCAAAGAGTTGCCCAAAGAGTACTCATTGGCGGCCATGATATTCCTGCTGATGTTGTTGAACGAAGATATTATCGTGGCTTGAATAATCTTTTTACTCTATATATGCCGGTTGTTGACGAATGGCTTTTAATTGATAATATGAATACGATTCCTGAAGTAATATGCCGGGGCTTGAAAAGTGGCGAAAGATTAGTTTTAATTCCCGAACTTTGGGATACGATACAACAACAAAGTAATTATGATAGAAACAAATAAAATAGGTGATAGCGAATTTGCAGAGAAAGTTTTAAAAGGCATGAAAGTAGCCATCAAAAAGCTTGTAGAAGAAACTGCTGCAAAAGATGGAAGCCTTGTTGTTAAGGAGGCCGATGGAACAATAAAAGAGGTTCCGGCTAAAGAATTACTTCATTTGGTGCAGGGATAACCACCATTGACGAATGCCAGGGGCTTGAGCCAATATAATTTTTTAAAGAAAGGCTAAGTATAGGCATATTATTAAAAAATAAATCGCCTCTCTCTCGTTCTCTCTCCTCGCGGAGAAAGATGCCCCAAGTCAATTTTCGTTTTCGGTTACAATTAACAAAGCAACTTCAATTTTACACTTTGTTATTATTTTTCTTTACATCATTGAATATTGAGTGTTGAGGATCGAATATTGAGTGTTTTCTTCGTGTATAATCATTAATAAAATTTCATTCCCCCTACTCTCCCACCAATCCTCTATTCTCCAGCATGGGTTGTATTACAGGATCATGGCCTGCAAAATCACGGTACATTTTGGCGTAGCTATCTGTGTTACCTTTTGAGAGTATCATGTCACGAAAACGCTGCCCGTTCTCTCTTGTTAAACCGCCATGCTGCTGAAACCATGCAAAAGCATCATCATCCAGCATTTCTGTCCATAAATAGGCGTAGTAACCTGCTGCATACCCATTGGCCCATATATGCAAAAAATAACTTGACCTGTACCGTGTTGGCACCTGCGCAAGCAAAAGCTTTGTTTTTTGTAACGCTGTTATTTCAAATTTATCAACATCCTGTAAGCTGTCTGTTGATGTGAGCGTATGCCATTGTATGTCGAGATTAGCGGCAGCCAACAACTCAGTAAGAGCATAACCCTGGTTGAATTTTGCAGCCTTTTTAATTTTATCCACTAATACCTGTGGCATGGGTGCGCCCGTTTTGTAATGAACCGCGTAATGGCCGAACACCTTAGGATCCAATGCCCAATGCTCGTTGAATTGCGAAGGAAATTCTACGAAATCGTTTGCCGTATTGGGACTGGCGAGGCTTGGATATTGTTCATTGGCAAAAAGGCCATGCAGCCCATGCCCAAACTCATGGAACATCGTGGTTACATCGCTGAAGCTTATTAATGCAGGCTGGCCCGGGGCTGGTTTGGTAAAATTGCACACGTTGTAAATAACGGGGTTAGTGCCGAGCAAATGCGATTGCCCGACCATGTTATCCATCCAGGCACCGCCGGATTTATTGTCGCGTTTAAAATAATCGCAATAAAATAAACCGAGTTGCTTACCATCTTTATCAAACACATCAAAAACACGCACATCGGGCTGATAAACCGGAAGGTCCTTACGCTCTTTAAATGTTAAACCATATAACTGGTTAGCTGCATAAAAAACGCCGTTCTGCAATACACTATTCAGTTCAAAATAAGGTTTCACTTCATTCTCATCTAAATTGTATTTTGCTTTGCGAACCTGCTCTGCATAATAATTCCAGTCGTAAGGCTGTAACTGAAAGCCACCTTTTTGCTGGTTTATCAACGATTGAATATCTGCCGCTTCGCGCATGGCTTTAGCCGTTGCAGCAGGCACCAGCTTGCTAAAAAAAGATTCCACTGCCTCTGGGTTTTGAGCCATCTGGTCTTTTAACTTCCATTCGGCATAATTTTTAAATCCTAAAAGCGCAGCTTTTTGTGCTCTTAGCTGCGCAATGCGGGCAATAATTTTGCGGGTGTCATTACTGTCGCCTCTTTCTGTCCTCATCCATGACGCTTCAAAAAGTTTTTGCCTTGTTTCGCGTTTGGTGAGGTATTGCAGGTTGGGTTGCTGCGTGGTATTTTGCAGGGAGATCACCCATTTGCCATCCAGGTTCTTTGACTTTGCCACTTCGGCGGCAGCCTTCATTTCTCCCTCCGGCAGGCCTTGCAGTTCAGCACTGTCGCTTATTACCAATGCGCCGTTCTTAGCTGCGGCAAGCAGTTGGTTTGTGAACTTTGCCATGAGTGTAGCCTCTTCCTGGTTAAGCGCCTTTAATGTGTTTTTAGCACTGTCAGGCAACTTTGCTCCTGCCAGTTCAAATTTTTGCAAATAATATTCCAGCAGGTGTTCTGATTCGGGATCAAGTTTAAGTTGTTCCCGTTGTTGATAAACAGTATTTACCCGCTGGTATAATTTTGTGTTTAAATAAATAAGGTCATTATTGGCTGCAAGTTTTGGTGCTTCTTCCTCCTGCACTTTTTGAAGCTGTTGGTTTGTATTTGCGCCGGTAAGCAGGTTAAACACCCTGTTAACCCTGGTAAGCAACTGGCCGCTTTTTTCGAGGGCCGTAAGCGTGTTTTCAAAGGTTGGTGCGTCAGCATTATCAGCAATTTTTTGTATCTCGTCCTGCTGCTGTTTCATGCCTTCTTCAATGGCGGGTGCAAAATCGCTGTCTTTTATTTTATCGAAAGCCGGCGCCTGGAAAGGTAAGGTGCTTGCTTCCAAAAAAGGGTTGCCTGTTAATGCCTGGTTGCCTGTTTTAGTACTGTTATCGGTACAGGAAACATAAACAATAACGCATGTAATTATCAAAAGCCGGTTAACTTTTTTCATACACAATTTAGTTTTAAAAGGACGAATGAAGAACCGTTTTATAGCGCGTCAATTTTTGCGTACATGGCTTTAAAGCAACCCCAGGGCGTGTTGTCGCTTCCGTCTTTATCTTTTGTATTGGCATAAAACCCTTTTAGAAATGATGAGGCATCACTCCATACTGTTTGCATCATCCCCTGGAAGTGAGGCTGCATTTCTTCTGATGATTGTTTTTTAAAGTTTATCATGTCATCTGTTTGCTCAAGCGCCAAGGCAGGCACACGCCATGGGCAGGTAATTACGTTCAATCCCTTCATGGCAAAGTAAACAGGTGTTTTATCGGCACGCTCGTAATGCCAGTCGCATACCATGATATCTTTAGGTACCATATCAATTGCCCTGTAAGTATTGTTGTAACTGGCTTCCCACTCTCCAAGGCCTGTTGTTTTACCATCTATTAGCCTGTCGCCCCAAATCCATAGCTGGCGGTTCTTTTGGGCAAGATGATCCCGCAATAAACGAACTTCTCCTGCAAACAATTCTGCTTTATCTTTTCCTGAACAACGCGGGCACTGATCTTCCCCGAGATAAAATATTTCATCCATGCCTGCATGAAAAGCATCTGTTTCAAACGCATCGCAAATTTCATCTATTATATCAAATACCACCTTGTGTACACCCGGATGCAAAGGGCAATAACTTTTGCAGTATAGTTTATCACTGTTTGGCCATACATATTTTGCAGGCATGATCACCTTTGGCGTTTCATCAAACTGCGGATATACGCTCAGCAGCTTATTGGTTTTATTGGCCCACGACTGGTGGCCCAAAAGATTTACCTGCGGAATGATGCGGATACCATTTTTTTTGCATGCATCCACCATTTTTTTTACATCTTCTTTTGACAGTGCAATGGTATCCACCAATTCAGGATGGCTTTTATATTGATAACCGTAATCAACACGAAGAATAAGTGTATTTACTTTGCGGGGGGCTAACTCTTCATTAATAAATTTTACAAATTTATCAACGTCGCCTGGCTTTGGGGCGCCAATACAAAAACCGCGAACAGGCAATAAGCTATCTAATTTTTGTTGTGTATGGCCAGTGTACTGTAATGCACAAAGGATTATCGCCAAAAAAAGCAAGCTTTTTTTCATACGTCTTCTTCGTTAGATAATGAAGATAAGTATTTATCAACATGAATTATACAAATTAGTGCGGAAAACATTTTTCGCACTGATCATTATTCTATTATGTGCCCCGCCCGGTATCAATCGTTAGCGCCCCACTCCTCCTGTGTTATGACATTCCGCCTGATTTGTAACTATTACAGAACTGAAAACAGAAATTATGTTGAAAGTTATTCGCCTCTTTTAAAGATATTTGCATCCCGTTAAAAAAAGGAATAAGTATGAAGATAGCGATCAACGGAATGGGGCGTATAGGGCGTTTGTTATTCAGAAGGCTTATAAACTATCCAGGTATTGAACTTGCAGCCATTAACGATGTTATGGATACGGACAATCTTGCTTACCTGCTAAAATATGATTCGTTGTATGGTGCTTTTGCCGGGGCGATGAGCAGGGAGCAGGGATATATAGCTTGCAATGATAAAAAAGTAGTTGCCTTACGTGAGGGCAACCCTGCCAAACTTCCATGGAGAGAACTTGAGATTGATATTGTTTTAGAGTGTTCCGGGAGGTTTACCCATAAAGCAGGCGCAGAAGAGCACCTAAAAGCAGGTGCGAAAAAAGTATTGCTTTCTACCACCGGCTCGCCGGATATTCCATTGTTGATCTACGGTTTTAATCACCACCAGTTAACGCCTGCTGTTGACATTGTTTCACCGGGAGGCTGTATGACCAATTGCGCCACGCACATATTGTATATTTTAAATTCTATCGGTATTGAATCTGCACAAATAAACATTCTTCATTCCTATACATCCCGGCAGGAATTGGTGGATACTGCCCATACCCAGTTTAGAAGAGGCAGGGCAGCCGCAGAATCTATTATACCTGTTGAGATAGACCTGCACCAGTCACTTGAACGTTTATTGAAACCACTAAAGGGAAAGATTGCCGCTGTTTCAACCCGCGTACCTGTTACCAATGGGGCTATGGCTGATTTTTCTGTCCAGCTAAAACAACTCTGTACCAAACACGAGATCAACAATCTTTTCAAAAAAGCCGCCACACTGGAATATAAAAATATCCTGGCTTATACTGAAGACCCGCTGGTTTCTGCAGATATAAAAGGCAATACACACTCGTGCGTCATTGACGGCACACTTACTTCTGTTGCGGCAAAACAAATAAAACTCATTGCCTGGTTCGACAACGAATTTGGTTATACTAGCCGCATGATAGACTGGCTGAACTATTGGAAGAAAATAATGTTATCTTAGAAGTTGTTTAAATCAATCTATATGTCAGACTCATCTGAAATGAATACGGTATCCGAAGTAATGAAAAAATTACAGGAGATTAACATAAGAGAATTGATATTTACAGGATCAAGAGGCTTTACTTTTGACAATAATGTTTTTTATCAGCCCGACGGCCTGCAGATAATTAAAGTATATCGTTTTGAAGGCATTTCTGATCCATCTGATATGTCAATTATTTATGTGATGGAAACAACAGATGGTTTGCGCGGGTATAGTTTAAATGCCTATGGCATGTATGATAATAAAGGAATGGATTTTGATAATTTTATACGGCTTGTACCCGAAAAAGGCCATGGTGAACAGTTGCAGTTTGAATTATAGTTCTGTGTATTTTTGATTTGCCCTACCTTTCAGGACGTAGATAAACTCTTGCTGTATGAAAAAGTTTTTGTGTTTTATTGTTAGCGCGTTTATACTCATCACAGTTAATGCTTCTATTGATTCTACTGCTTATTGGAAGCCCATCATTCCCAATATAATAGAAGAAAAGTTTATTCCTGCAGGCCTCGAAAGTTTTTCCGGCTTGTTAAATGAGCATATTTATATTAACCTGGAAAAAAGATTATTACAGATTGATTCCGCCACATTGCTTTCAGGTTTTGTACACCGGCCCGGCGCGCAAACATGGATAGGCGAACATGTGGGCAAATTCTTATTTTCCGCTTCAAAAACATATAGCTATACCCATGATAAAAGAATAAAGGCGCTGATGGATGATATGGTGCGAAAGTATATAGCCACCCAAATGCCGGATGGTTATTTGGGAACTTATTTATTAAAAGACCGTTGGACCGCGTGGGATGTGTGGGCGCACAAATACGCCATAATAGGCCTCACAAATTATTATGCCGTAACGGGGAGCAAACCTGCACTTGAGACTGCAAAAAGGGCTGCAGACCTTATTTGCAGGACGTTTGGCGATGAACCCGGAAAACTTGACCTTAACAAAGCGGGCGAACATGCCGGCCTTGCGCCGGGCAGTATTTTAGAGCCTATGATAGACCTTTACCGTTATACAGGCGACAAAAAATATTTGGCTTTTGCAAAATATATACTGCGTAACTGGGAGTCTGCAACAGGGCCGAAAATATTAACGATGCTTCAGCAGTATGGCAATGTAACAAAAGTGGGCGATGCCAAAGCTTATGAAATGCTTAGCTGCTTTGTCGGCATTTTGAAATATTATAAGCTAACCGGCGATGAAAAATATTTAAAGGCTTTGCAAACAGCCTGGCAGGACATTGTTGATAAAAGGCTGTATATAACAGGCACTGCGAGCGTTGGAGAAATATTTTTGGACGATAATGTATTACCCGCAACAAATAAGGATAATATGGGTGAAGGTTGCGTAACTGTTACCTGGATACAGTTTAATGACCAGTTGCTTAAAATAACCGGTGAAATAAAGTATGCGGAAGAGATAGAAAAGGCGGTGTATAATCATCTGTTCGCGGCTGAAAACCCCGAAACCGGTTGTGTAAGCTACTACACCGCATTACAAGGCGCCAAGCCTTACCGCTGCGACCAGGGTTATTCCTGCTGCCTTTCCAGTGTGCCAAGGGGCATTTCGTTGATTCCAGACCTGGTTTGGGGAAAAATAAATAATACATTCACTGTACTCCTGTACGAACCGGGTAATGTAACAGAGCAGGTTACAGCGGATGATGGGTCGAATATACTGCTGAAGCTTAATGCAGAAACAACATTTCCTGCCAATGGCGCTGTTGTTTATACGGTTAACTCTTCCGGGAGTAAAAGGTTTGCAATTAATTTTCGTATCCCATCCTGGGCCGTTAATTATACGCTGGCTGTAAACGGAGTTTCGCAGGCAAACACCCGCAGAGACCTGGTAAACATAAAAAGAGTTTGGAAAGCCAATGATAAAATTGAAGTGCATTTTGATATGCCTTTGCAGGTAATAAACGGCGGGGCATCCTATCCCGGTTTTATAGCCTTTAAAAGAGGGCCGCAGGTGTTGGCGGTGGATTCTGTTTTAAACCCTTCTTACAAAAATTCTTCTTCTGTATATTTTAACCGGAACGCTGAAATTGAAGTTAAAGATGTAAACAATATTTTACCGAATGGGTGGGTTGGAAAACAGGCTTATGCTGTTACTCTTGAAATTAATAAACAAAAACAGCAATTGGTACTTGTTCCTTTTGCTGATGCTGGCCAGCAATCTTCCAGGTTGCAGGTTTGGATACCCTGGTCAAATAGTGTTGTTGCTAAGAATTATTAGAGGAACTGTATAACTCCGGGGTTTTATAATCATCCGCTACTTATAATCGGCAATGGCAATAAGTTTGCCAACATCTTTCACAATTATTTTTCTGCCCCTTGTTTCTACAATCCCTTCTTCTTTAAATTCAGCCAGTACACGTACCACATTTTCCCGTGCCGTGCCAACAAGGCTGGCCAGGTCGTCCCTTGACATATTTATTTCTACAGGCATCCCGGGTTTAAAGTCTACTTTATATTTTTCGCGCATCACTATTAATTGAAGGGCAAATCTTTCACGCACCGACTTTTGCGAAAACAGGGTTAAGCTGTTTGCTAATACGGCAAACTCATGGCTCAATGTTTTTAATAATTTATAATTAAGTACGGGCGATTGCTGCAATGTTAATAAGAAATCTTCTCTTGGTATAAACGCTATGATGCTTTCTTCCAGTGCTGCCGCAGAATCAGGATAGCGGTCCTCCGAAAGGATGGCGTGATAGCCAATCAGTTCGCCTGTGTTGGCCACATAAATAATTTGTTCCCTCCCATCCCTGTCAACTTTGTATTTTTTTGCTTTTCCTTCAGTGATATAAAAAATACCCGCAGGGTAAGCCTCTTCCCTGAAAATGATCTCACCTTTTTTATAGACATGTTCGCTTTTATGGGCCATAAGCAAATCAAGGTCCTCCGGTGGCAGGCCGGCCAATATTGACTCACTTTTAAAATCCCATTTATCTATGGGGAACAAGCCCTTAATACTCATACATCATGCAAAAATACCTTTCTAAGTGATAAATATCACTTTATGTAGTGATAAGGTTTACTTTATAACAGGCAATTGCGGAATAATTTTGCAAAATGGTTTTAAAGAAGTCTTGCGATGTGGATGCGGTTATGGAAGAAGAAGGCTCAGATGCCCGATACCGGGATAAATGGTTTAGATCAGATGCTCAGTTTCACTACCTGTACCCTTCTTATATCCAACTATTAGCACGAAGGCATTGGACGCCGCTTGCCGTGGCACGCAAGGCAGCAGCATTTTTAACGGTTGAACCAGGTGCAAAAATATTAGACATTGGCAGCGGCGTGGGCAAGTTTTGCATTAGCGCTGCCTATTATAACCCAAAAGCTTTTTATTACGGAATTGAGCAACGGAAAGACCTCGCAGAACATGCAGAAAACTGTTGCAACAAACTCGGGTTACAAAATGTTTCATTTATCCAGGGCAATTTTACCCAACTTGACTTTAAAAACTATGACCATTTTTATTTCTATAATTCATTTTACGAAAACCTTGCCGGGACAGATAAAATAGACGACAGCATTGCTTACTCGGGAGAACTATATAATTATTACACCCGCTACTTATACAAACAATTAGAGAAAACACCGGCAGGCACCAGGCTGGCAACATTTCACAGTTTGGAAGAAGAAATACCACCATCGTTTTATTGTGTTGGTGCTGAAACGGGTAATTTATTAAAATTCTGGAAGAAAAAATAACATTTGATAAATACAGGCTTTGATTAGCCACTAAAAAATTTAGATATGCCAGCAATAACAGACACACATTTCACAAAACTAATTAACGATATTATGCTCGCCGGTTCGCAGCAGGAAGTCCGGTTATCAATTGATGCAGCTATTTCTGCATTAAATAAGTATAAAGCTGATGACAATATAGAAACATATTTTATTGACAAGATAACTGATGAGCTTGAAAAATTTGACCCGCTGAACGAAACAGCCCAGCAATGGAGCAATATTAAAATGGTTATGATAGACCTGCGGCAATTTAAGCACAAGTCCAAGGTTGCATAATACCATAAATCCAATCCCAGTTATGTTCAGGCCTAAAATATTTGATACTTTAAAAAATTATAACCGCCAGCAGTTTACAAAAGACCTGATGGCGGGTTTGATAGTCGGCATTGTAGCATTGCCCCTTGCAATCGCTTTTGCCATTGCATCAGGCGTATCGCCCGAGAAGGGGTTATTTACTGCTATCATTGCGGGATTCATCATTTCTGCTTTGGGCGGCAGCAGGGTGCAGATCGGCGGCCCCACAGGCGCATTTATAGTAATAGTATATGGCATTGTGCAACAGTATGGGGTTAATGGATTAATAATCGCCACTTTTATAGCAGGCATCATGCTTATCATTATGGGCCTTGCGAGGCTGGGCGCAGTTATTAAATTTATTCCGCATCCTTTGATCATTGGTTTTACAAGCGGCATTGCCCTCATCATATTTTCATCACAGGTGAAGGATTTTTTGGGGCTGAAAATGGGTACAGTACCCGCCGATTTTTTAGATAAATGGAAAAGCTATTTTGAGAATTTTCATTCCGCGGACGTGTATGCGGTTTTAATAGGAGCTGCAACAATTGCAATTATTTTATTGTGGCCCAAAGTAACAAGCAAAATACCCGGGTCGTTAGTCGCCATCCTGGTTACAACACTTGCTGTGCAGCTAATGCATTTACCGGTAGAAACCATCGGCAGCCGCTTTGGCGCTATTCCTTCATCATTGCCAAAACCCGTGTTGCCTCATTTAAGTTTTGCAATAGTTAAAAATTTGATACAGCCTGCCTTTACTATTGCCTTGCTTGGGGGTATTGAATCTCTGCTATCAGCTGTAGTTTCAGACGGTATGATAGGTGGCAATCATAGGTCTAACATGGAACTGGTTGCACAGGGAGTAGCTAATATTTTCTCTTCGTTATTTGGGGGTATACCTGCAACCGGCGCTATAGCACGTACTGCAACCAATGTAAAAAATGGAGGGCGCACGCCTGTTGCGGGAATTATTCATGCGATAACACTTCTAATGATCATGATATTTGTGGGCAAGTGGGCCGCCTTAATTCCAATGGCAGCTTTAGCCGGTATTTTGGTTGTGGTAGCATATAATATGAGTGAATGGGAAAATTTTATTTCTGTTCTAAAAGGGCCCGGCAGTGATATAGCGATTTTATTAACCACTTTTTTTCTCACTGTTTTAGTTGACCTTACCGTTGCCATAGAAATAGGGATGGTACTGGCTGCCTTCCTGTTTATGCGGAATATGATCAAATCCAGCGAGGTAAGCATTATACCGAGAGAAATGGTTGATGAGAACGGGGCAGACAGCGATGACGTGAATGATTATGCAATACCAAAAGATGTGGAAGTGTTTGAAATAACCGGCCCTTTATTTTTTGGCGCGGCTTATAAATTTAAAGATGCTATTAAATATATTCAAACTCATCCAAAGGTTTTAATTATACGCATGCGCCATGTACCGATAATAGATGCTACAGGCTTAAGAGTACTTAAAGAAGTGCATAAAGAAATGAAGCAGCATGGCACTAAACTGATGCTGGCTGAAGTTAACAGCCCGCAGGTATTAAAGGAGTTAAAAGAATCAAGGCTATTATTTGCCGTAGGTAAAGCGAATGTAACCCCTACTTTTGCGGAAGTTTTAAAAAGAAGCAACGAAGTATTGAATGAACGTAAAAATATTGAATAATTTACGATGAGTGAAATAAACACCGGAATAAAAAAAACTAAAAGAAACTACCTCGCAACAGTGATCGCCAACAGGTGCCCGCGGTGCAGGGAAGGAAAGTTATTTGAATGCAATAATGCATACGCTCTGAAGGATCACAGGTATTTAAAGATGAATGAATTTTGCCCGGTTTGCGGCCAACCCACCGAAATTGAAGTTGGGTTTTATTACGGCACATCGTATGTAAGCTATGCCTTAACTGTAGCTTTTTCCGTGGCCAGTTTTGTTGCCTGGTGGGTGTTAATTGGTTTTTCAATTGATGATAACCGCATATTTTGGTGGTTAGGAATAAATTCGTTTTTAATGCTGGCGCTGCAACCTTTGTTTATGCGCCTTTCGCGAAGTATTTGGCTTAGCTGGTTTGTAAAATACGACCCAAATCACAACTTCTTAAAACCGAACGATCCCACTCCTTAAAAAAGGAGCAGGATCGTTATCACTCACTATCCTCCAAATTATCAAACCAAACCCCTTTTATTTCATCCACCAAACTTTTACATTAGCATTATTACCACCCATTGAATTTACCTGGGTGTTGAAATTATCCGTGTTATAAACGGCTTCATTTTGCGGATAGGTGAGCCTGTAGAAACCGCTGTAGGCTGAAGGCTCGCCATCTCTTGGCGTAGCGCCTGTTCGTCTGTATAAATTATATGCAAGCCATGGCTGGCGGAAGTACGACAACCATTCCTGCGCATATATTTTGTTTAAATTATCAGCATCGCTTTCGGAGAAAGCCACCTTTGCATTGGTGAACAGGTTATTCCACTGCGCCGCTGTTGGCGGTGCGGGCGCAACGGCTGACCAATCATCGTGCGTAGTATTTGTATTTTGTGCTATGTTATACCAAAAATTTACTGAAGATGTGATGCCCGCAACATATTCTGTCTGAGCCTGTGTTGCATCTTTGCCCACCCCAATGCCACGCATATAAGCTTCTGCTTTTAAAAAGTGAACTTCAGCAGCGGTTAATATCAACTCAGGAATATAAAACTCATCCCTTACAAGATGATAATTAAACGGCGAATAAATACAACCGTCTTCATCACTGTAATTGTTGTCACGCTCGCTTTTATAAGGGTTTTTTGTATCTGTTTCCGTGCTGCCTATCTGGTAAGGTGCATAAGCCCCGGCCTGGTTAGGCTCTACAAACAAAAAAACGCGGGGGTCAAAGATGGATGCGGTATCAGTGCCATCTGCAACCTGGTTCCAGAAAGTGGTACTCATGCGGATGAATTTATGGCTGCTGAATGACCATGGCCTGCTTGCTATATCAAGGCCATTCAATTTTGCAGGCCACATCCCTACATCTTCACCATCGCCAATTAAAGGCAGGCCGCCGCCAAGTATGTCCTGTACAGCGGTTGCGGCATCAGCAGGGTCTTTCTCTGCTATCTGCATGGCCAGCCTTAAGCGCAGGGAGTTGGCAAATTTCTTCCACATATTCAAATCACCGCCAAAAAAAGTATCCTCACTGCCCATACCTACATATTGATCGCCTTTTGATGTTGTAGCACTGCCATCAGTAACAATATTGGTGTTGGCCCATTTCAGGTCGCTTAAAAGAGACATGTAAATGTCCTGCTGCTTATCATATTTCACACGGTACTTTGTAATATCACCGGTGTAAGCAAGGCCTGCATCAGAATAAGGTATATCGCCAAACTGGTCTGTTACCCTTGATGTTTTATAAGCGCGTAATATAAGCGCGATGGCTTTAATGTTTACCATCGCTTCGGTGTCCACATAATTGTGCGCACCGTCAAGTACGGCATTTACATTTTGTAAAGCGCTGTAGTAATCATTCCATATTTCATTTATACCGTCAGCCAGTACATAACCTGACCCTGCGGTAACACCGGCAAGTTGCGTAACGGGATAATACCAGTCGTTATGTACAGAAGCCTGCTCATGCCACTGCAGCATAAGCGTGCTGATAACACTGTTAACAGCAGGTGGTAAGCTTGTAGTGGTAGGATTGTATGGATTGGTATTTGTATCCTTAAAAGTTTTTGTACAGGCCGAAAGCAGTACAAAGGTTGCGATGTATAGAAATTTTTTATTAAAGTTCATAACTAAAATTTTAAATATTATGGGTGCATACTGGATGCGCCTGGCTAAAATGATACCCTTAACTGAACACCAAGTGAACGAACGCCCGGTAATGATGCAAACTCAATACCCTGTGCATTGCCAACACCGTTCATCCCTTCGGGGTTAATGCGGTCAGGCACTGTTGTGTAGATGTAAAACAGGTCCCTGCCTACCAATGAAACAGTGGCTGCCTGGAACACATGTGTTTTTTGCACCAGCGCCACAGGTAGTGTGTAGTTAAGGCTTATTTCCCTCATCTTTATCCAGGTATCTTTTACCACATCATTCCTGTCAATCCAGTTGCTGTATGAGCTACCGCTGCTCCATACGCCATACGGTATGTATTTATAATAGTAATGCACAACAGTTGTGTTTACACTTCCGTCAGAATATACACCGGGTAAAATAACGCCCCAGTTTGTTTTAGTACCATCGGGTGTAGTATAAGGTAAACCGCCGCCATCTCTTTCTTTGAGTGATTCAACAGACTGGCCTTGTTGCATAATGGTACCATAACTACCGCTCCACATATCACCGCCTAATTTCCAGTCAACAAGCGTACCGATAGAGAAGTTGCCGAATGTGAACACATTACTGATACCACCTAATACCTTAGGTGTTGCATTGCCTATAGGCACTGTTGTTGAAGTTGACTGGTACATGGTTCCCTTCATGGCCGGGTTGCCAAAAGGCGCATCCACAAGCAATGGCATGTGTGTTTTTGGATCATACACATAATCGTAACCGTAAATAGTACCAAACTGGTCGCCAACTTTTGCTGAAATAGTTGGCCCGTTTGAACCCCAAATGCTTGCAAGGTCTATGCGGTCAGCACCGGGAGCCAGGGCAATAAGCGTGTTTGAATTGTGGGAAAGGTTAAGTGTAATATCCCACCTGAATTTGCGGGTATTAACAACCTTAGCGTTTATGGATATTTCTGCGCCTGAGTTTTGCAATGATCCCTGTGATACGTACAACGAGCTTACGCCGGATGTTACAGGTAATGGCGTTTGAACGATCTGGTTTTGAGCAACACCATGATAATACCTCATATCCACATTAACACGGTTATTAAAAAAGCCTAATGTTAAACCAAAATCATAAGTAGTATTTGTTTGCGGCTTATAGTGAAATGCCGGTAATGTGCCGGGCAAAGACGAAGTTGGCTGGCCCGCAAATGCACCTGTATTGTAAGTAAAATTCACTAAAAAAGGATCGGGAGGAACGGCACCTTCCGCAACCGCGGCCCTTATTTTACCGAAACTAAGTACAGACGGGTTTAGGTGCATTAATTCAGTAAATACAAAGCTTGATGATACTGAAGGGTAAAAATATGACTGTTCATCGGTGGGTAGTGCAGAAGACCAGTCATTGCGCCCTGTTACATCCACAAACAAATAATTCTTATAAGCCAGGTTTAAGAAACCCAGAACTGAATTTTGTTTGTTACGAATGATCTGCCCGCTTTCAGAGGCTGCATTGGGATTGCCCTGGTAAGTGCTGAAAGAATAAAAGTTAGCAACGGACCAATTATTGTTTGTACCTGTAAGCCCATAAGCCTCCCTGTCAAAGCTTTCAGCGCCAAAACCAAGCTTGGCTGACAATCCGTTTGTAAAGAGGTTGTCTTTATGCAATGTACCTATGCCTATGAGATCTGTAGTATTATCCCGGCTAAGCCCATGTGCATATAAGCCTCCGTTGGTACCGCTAAGGTCAATGGGTGTGTTTTCTTTCAGGTCTTCATTATTATTGGCATCAACGCCAGCCCTGAACATGAAATTCAGAAAATCAGTCGCCTCATAATTTACCTGCGCAGAACCAAGCAGCTTGCGCCTTGTAACCGTTTCATTATCCTGGAATATATCCCATACCTGGTAACGGTTGTTACCTACCCACGGAAAACTGGATAAGCTATTTTGTGTACCGTCCGGGTTTTTATAAATTGCTATGTCCTCGCCGCGGTAGTTACGCGGTGAGTTATATAAAAGTTTTTTCTGCCACGAGCCAACGTCATCATTACCCAACATTGGCGCATTTAAATATGTATTTACAAAATAAGATGCATTTACCTGTACACTTATTTTTTCAGAAACCCTGAGGTTTGAACCCATGTTAAAGGTGTTCTGATTGAAGTTTGAGTTCGGCAGTATGGCTGTATTATCAAGATGTGAATAGGAAACCCTTATGCTTCCCCAATCACCACCACCGGATACGGCAACTGTATGTGCAAGCTGGTTACCGTTCTGGTACAAAAGTTTCATATTATCCGGCTGGGGCACATCATTCTTTGTTGTACCATCCCACCAGGTTATTGGCGTGCCTGTCATTTTAGGTCCCCATGAAAGGCCATTACCCGGCCAGCTTACCTGGTCCCATGAGTTTACACCATAGGGGCCCGAGCCTGTTTTATCATCAACAAATTGCTGGTCCCATCCGTCAGATAATGCAGGGTTGCCATTGGCATCTTTCCTGTAATAAGGCGCATTCAAAGTAGTCATACCCCCTGCACCATATTCATTCTGCATCCTGATAAAGCGATAAGGTTCAATTGATTTATAAGCAAGAGTGTAATCAACACCAAGGCCTTTTTTCTTACTGCCTTTTTTAGTGGTGATCATTATTACACCGTTAGCACCGCGGCCACCGTAAAGCGCTGCGGCTGCAGGCCCTTTAAGCACGTTGTAGCTTTCAATATCTTCAGCGTTCAGCAGGTTTAAGGGGCTGCCAAAATCCTGTGGGTTTGTTACGCTTTGCGCATTGGCGGGTATATCATTATTCATTGGTACGCCGTCAACAACTATCAGCGGCTGGTTGTTGCCGGTAATGGAGTTATTGCCATCAATAACAAGCTTGGTTGTACCGCCGTCAACACCGTTGGGGCTAATAACATTCAAACTGGCAACCCTGCCTGCCAGGCCTATGCCAACGTTTGCGGCATTGGAGCGTGCTACGTCTGTTCCCACTACCTGTTGCGTTGTATAACCCAGTGCACGTGGGCTTCTTTTAACGCCTAAGGCCGTTACTACCACCTCGTTTAAATTACCGCCGCCGGTTTCTTCAAGCGTTATTGCAAGATCCGTTTCGCCGGCTGCTACGATAATTTCTTTTGTTGTATAACCTACGTAAGAAAATTCAAGCACAACTTTGCCCGTTGGTACATTGAGAGAGAACTGGCCTCCGTCGCCTGTGATGGTTTGAATATTTTTGTCTTTTACTTTCACCGTTACCGAAGCTAATGGCGCGTTCGATTTGGGATCGGTGACAGTGCCGGTCAATTGCCGTGTTTGGGCAATTGCGGCTATGCTTAAAATGCTTAACAACATAAAAAGCATTAATCGCATTGTGTTTTTCTGCATAACGTTTGGTTTTGTGTTAATTGTGATATACTCCGGGTATCGCAGCCATTATAAAATGGCCGTAACTCTTATTTATACTAATGCCTGCTTATACTTTTTCAAGATTTTCCATTACCAGGGCTGCACTGCCTATTAACTCTGCATCATAACCCAATTCAGACATTTCTATCGTTGTGTTTTTCGCCAGTATTGGTATGCATTGTTCGTTCAATGCCTGCTGTATAGGAGCAAGCCATATTTTACCAGCCAAAGAACCTCTTCCACTCAATACAATTGTTTCAGGGTTAAGCAGGTGAATTAAAATAGCAAGGCCGCGGCCAATATTATATCCTGCTTCAGAAAAAAGCTCCACCGAGAATTTATCCCCTTTAACAGCAGCAGACCTTATTGCCTCAAATGCTTCATCAACGAGTTCCGAATCTAATTTGTGGGTTTTAATGGATGATAACCTGCCATTTGCAATGCCTTCACGCGCTTTTTCCACGATGATAAAAAGCGAACTTTCCGTTTCAAGACACCCGGTTTTTCCACAACTGCATAATTTGTTGTTTGTAAAAAGCGGTATGTGGCTAAACTCGCCCGCGAAACCATTATTGCCTTTAAATAATTTGCCCTCCATTACCAAACCCAGGCCTATACCCCATCCTATATTAATGATCATCGCATTTTGCCTGTTACGTGCCAGTCCAAATCTTTGTTCTGCCAAAGCAATAAGCCTGGAGTCATTATCTATGTAAACCGGTAATCCTGTTTTATCAGAAATATATTCGCTTATGCTGTTATCCGTTTCTAAAAAAGAATAATTAATGCCTTTGCTGGCATCTACAAAACCGGGCATTCCAATACCAATTCCCGCAATCTCCTGTTTGTTGATCCCTGAATTTTGAATGTGTTGCTCAAGCCTGTCTGCCAATTCAGAAAGTGCGTTAGGGTTTTCATTTAATTTCAGGTCAACTTTTTCAATCTCAGTTACCTGGTTGTTGCGCATGTCCATTATAGCGATCCTCGTAACAAACTGATCCATTGCAGCGGAAACCACATACATAATATCAGGTTTCAGTGAATACATTTGAGGGCGCCTGCCGCCTGTTGAAGGTGCATATCCGGTTTCCACTACAAATCCTTTCTCAATCAGTTCATTGAGCAACATGGTTGTATGAGGCAGGCTTTTATCAATTTTCTCACTCAAATCAGCACAGGAGATCATATTTGCGAAATATAATTCCTTAAATATCTCTGCCTTATTCCTTGCTTTCTTTGGGTTTTCAATTACAATCATCAACAGATAGTTTTGCAAATATTATGATAAAGATAACAAACTTATTAAAAAAATTAAAAAAGTTTTTAATTATTTTTAAAAGATGCTCCAAAATAGTTAAGATTTAATATAACTATTTTAAAAATTTATATATAATTAATTCTCTTTCAATTTCTATTAACAAATAATTGAGTAGTGGAACCCAGGAATATTTTTTTGAAAAAGGGTGGATTACAGGCATTATTATGCCCATAGATGGGATAAATACACGGCCCCGCCGGCTCTTTATATCTCAATTTCAGCGGGGTTGCTATATACTTTGTGAAGGCCACCCGGATGCAGGTATTTTTTTAACTCGCCCACCAGCATTTTGCTGCCAATGAAAACAGGCGATACCTGGTGCAAACATTCGGGTACAATATCAATGATCTTTGCAGTACCGCTAATGGCTTCGCCACCTGCTACCTGGATGATAAAAGCAAATGGGTTACATTCATACATCAGGCGCAACTTGCCGGATGGTTTTCTGTAGGTTGCGGGATACAAGAATATACCGCCCTTTAACAAGGTGCGGTGCATATCGGCTACCATGCTGCCAACATACCGCTGCGACATGCCCTTCTCCTGGCAATGTGTTATAAATAATTGTATTTCTCTTTCATATTGATACCAATAACCCTGGTTAACCGAATAGCTATCCCCATTGGTGGGGCACTGCATATTGGGATGGCTTAAACAGAATTCACCTATGGAAGGATCAAGGGTAAACCCGTTAACCCCTCTCCTGGTGGCATACACCAGCATAGTGGAAGAACCGTAGATAATATAGCCTGCTGCCACCTGCTTGTTTCCGGGTTGCAAAAAATCTTCCATCGTGCACGGTGTACCTGTTTCGCTTATGCGGCGATAGACACCAAAGATGGTGCCTATAGAAATATTGGTATCTATATTACTGCTTCCATCCAGGGGATCGAACATTACTACATATTTGCTTTTGTTGTTTGCTGCATCATCAAATACCTCTATATTTTCCATTTCCTCACTGGCGATACCCGCACAACTTAACCCATTTTTTAATACACCTTTTAGCTGGTTATGTGCAAATACATCAAGGGCCTGCACCTGTTCGCTATGCACGTTCTTAGTATCTGTCGCACCCGGTATGTTTGCAAGCCCTGATTTATTTACTTCGGCATAGATGCGTTTTGCAGCAAGGCCAATATCGCGTAACAATGTACTTAGCTCGCCTGTAGCCTTGGGAAACATTCTTAACTGCTGTATGGTAAATTCGTCGAGGGTCAATATATTTTGGTTGTGGGACATAGATGATATTTTGTGAATGATGTACTGATTTTATTTTTTAGGGCCAGCAGCTTTTATTTCTTCGCTTACTCCTGTTTCATACAGCTCAAAATTTTGCCGGAAAAGTTTTGCCAGCTCCATTGCTGCATTGTCATAGGCAAACCTGTCCTTCCAGGTATAACGCGGGTTCAATAAAGTTTCCGGTACTCCGGGGCATCTGCGGGGCATCAGCATACCAAATATAGGGTGTAGCTCATAATCAACCCCCTCCAATTGCCCATTAAGTGCAGCCGTTATCATGGCCCTGGTAAATGCAAGTGATATTCTTTTTCCAATGCCATAAGGGCCGCCGATCCAGCCGGTATTTATCATCCAAACATTTACTTTATACCGTTTTAATTTTTCACCCAGCAAGTTGGCGTAAAAACCCGGATGCAAGGGGAGGAAAGGCGCACCAAAACAAGCGCTGAAAGTGGCTTTGGGTTCGGTAACCCCGGCTTCTGTACCGGCTACCCTTGCGGTATAGCCGCTGATAAACTGGTACATTGCCTGTGCTGGTGTTAACTTGCTTAAAGGAGGTAAAATTCCGTAAGCATCACAGGTGAGGAAAAATATATTTTTAGGTATGCCGCCAACTGAAGGCTCCAATGCATTGCTTATATAGTCAAGCGGGTAACTAACCCTTGTATTTTCAGTAATCTCTTTACAGGTAAAATCTATTTCATTGGTATTTTTAAAAAACAGGGTATTTTCCACCAGGGCGCCTTCTTTAATCGCGTTGAAGATAGCGGGTTCTTTGTCTTTGTTAAGATCTATCACTTTTGCATAACACCCGCCTTCAAAATTAAATATCCCATCTTCTCCCCATCCATGCTCATCATCCCCTATCAGCTTTCTCGCGGGGTCTGCGCTTAAGGTTGTTTTTCCAGTTCCGCTTAATCCAAAGAAAATTGCGGTATCGCCTTTGGCCCCAATATTCGCACTGCAATGCATGCTTAGTACATTTCTTTCTTTGGGGAGAAGATAGTTGAGCACGGTAAAAATGCCTTTTTTTATTTCACCGGTATAGCCGGTACCCCCAATGAGAATTGTTTTATAGCTGAATGATATAATGGCAAAATGTGGTGACCTTGTTCCATCTTTGACCGGTTCAGCCAGGAACCCTGGAGCATGAATAACCTGCCAACCGGAAGTAAAATCCTCCAGTTCTTCTTCAGATGGGCGGAGAAACATATTGCTGCAAAAAAGATTACTCCACGGAGTTTCATTTATTACGCGGATGCTTAGCTGAAATGCAGGGTCGGCACAGGCATAGCAATCCCTTATCCAAACCTCCTCTTTTGCACCGAGGTAATGCAACATTTTCCGGCGTAATTGAAAAAAAACCTTTTCGTCTATAGGAATATTAAATTTATTCCAGTCAACCGTATTTTGCGTAACAGCATCCCGTACAATAAACTTATCCTGCGGGCTTCGGCCTGTAAAGGCGCCGGTATGAATACATATTGCGCCTGAGTTGCTCAGTACGCCTTCCCCCCTATGCAGTGTTTGCTCAACTAACTCGCCTGCAGAAAGCTGGTAATGGATATTAACCGTTGAAGGAAAAGAGGCCGAAATAGCATCCCTGCGAAATGAAATAGCTGGTGTTATCATATTAACAAACGTTTGTTAGTTTAAAATTATTAAAAATTATCATATTAAAACAACTGTTTTTCATTGACCTGTAAGATTTTGTGGAATGGCGGGAATTACTTAATTGATCATAATCCAGGTTCAGTAGCTAATGCTACAATAAGGCAAACGTAGCGTTTGCGTTGATCTAAGAAAATTTTATGTGGATAATCCGGGCGCATAAAACGCAAAGTTGCGGAAAATTTTAAATTTCCCAAATTAATTACCCCTGAAGCTAAGAATGTAACAAATCTTAAACTAAGCTTACTATCACTTAAGTTTGAATTAAATTGGCGATGCCTTACGATAAACAGTCTAATTTTATGTTTTAGCGCCAGGTGTCAGCGCCCTGAATTCAGAAGATGAACGAACTCATTTTAAAATATCGAAAATCAATATTAAGCTCCTGGAAAAGCATAATCGGTGGTGACGCAGATTTTTCACTTGAAAACAGGATCTTTAATGCCGTTTGCTTTATTACGCTTTGTGGTTTAATAGTATTTATTCCATTTAATTTATACGTTGGTTTGCCTGGCGTGTCAGTATTAATGGTGATCTCTTTTTTCATCCTTGGGTACCTGTATTATTTAGCCCGTTACAAAAGAAGATTTAATATTGCCGGAATTTTTTATTGTGTATTTGCTTATTTGTTCCTGTTACTGAACTATTATCTCAATTCCGGTATAAACGGGCCTACCATTTTTGGGTTTCTTGCTATGTTTATTTTATTTATCGCAGTTACGCCGCAGCCGCAGCACAAAATATGGATCACCCTGCATATTTTGCTGGTACTTGGCTTACTTTACATAGAGTATTCCGGCAAAATATTAATTAAGAATACCTATCCAAGCCCTGCAGACCGTGTTAAAGACACAGCAGGCAGCTATATTGTTTTTATTATATGCCTCTATTTTATCATCAATAATATCCGTAATAAATATTACAACGAAAAAAAGCTTGCTGAACAACGCGCCACATCAATCATAAGGCAAAACCAGGAGCTTGAAGAGCTTAACCAGGAAAAGAACAGGCTTTTTTCTTTAATATCGCATGACCTTCGCGCGCCCCTTAATTCTATACAGGGGTATTTAGAATTACTAACTGATACTACATTACCGGAGGCCGAAAAATTTAAAATTGAAACCCAGCTTTTAAGTTTAACCAAACATACCCAGGAAATGCTTTTTAATCTTCTTTCCTGGTCAAAATCACAACTATCAGGCAATGCAGTTGAATTACAGTCTTTAAACGTTTATAAAACGCTTGAAGGCACTATGGAAATGTTACAAAACGCAGCAGATAAAAAAGGCATAGCATTAAAGAATTTAATTGACGAGGCGATACAAATAAAAGCAGATGCGGATATGGTTCAACTGGTAGTAAGAAACCTGCTTAACAATGCAATAAAATTCACAGGCGACGATGGGGAAATAGTTATCAAAACACAAAGGGACGGAAACAATTGCGTTATTAGCATTAAAGATAATGGAACAGGCATACCGTTGGAAAAACAAGATGAGATATTTTCATTAAAAATAAAATCCGCCTTAGGCACAAAAAAAGAAAAAGGCGTTGGCCTTGGGCTTTTTTTATGCGGGCAATTAATTGAGCTTCAGTCAGGAAAGATCTGGTTTAACAGTAAGCCCGGGATAGGCTCAGAATTTTTTATATCATTACCTGTTTCTAATAACTAAGCAGCATTTTGGTAAAGAAATATTTCTACAGGTTTGAGCTTATTATCAAGATATTATGAAAAGGAGTTGGGAATCATTTATTAGCACTGCTCTTTATAATTATTTCTGCACTTTTTTCCCCCGATTCTATTTCCAATTCTTTTTCCATTTCATTTTTAAAGTTGTGTTGTGCATTTGCCTCGTCAATTGAATGGGATTGTTGCAAGCTTTCTTCCTTTTTGGTAAACTCGCTTATTTTGGTGTAATATTTTTGGATGATCTTTAATTCCTGTTCAGTCATATCTTCCACATTCACCATCCGGTTGCTTGCAAACTCATGCGCAGCCACCAGTTCGTTAAGCTTTAACTGTATGGCAAGAGAATCCTTATTTTGCGCTTTTTGTATAAGAAAAACCATTAAAAAGGTAATGCTGGTTGTGCCGGTATTAATGATCATTTGCCAGGCATTAGAATAATGAAATATGGGGCCAGAAGCTACCCAAATTATTACAAGTAAAAATGCTATAACGATAGCAGGTGTACTTCCTGTAGCCCTGGTTACCGAGGTAGCAAATTTTTCAAAAAAACCCCTGTTTGGTTTAGCGTTATGCTTTTTCATGATTAAAAATTTAAATTGACCTGAAACTGTGCATAGGTATTGCAGTACAGCATACACCTAAAAGAAAAATCATGCCACGAAAAAATAAACGCTACTAAAAAAAGGAGCTAAAACAGCACTTCTTCATTTAGAGGAGATGGCGCCGGCACTTGTTTTATTTTAATGACCTTCATACCGTGTAATAAACGTATAACAGGATATACAGGATCAATCTCGTGGCCTTTTGTACCAAAATTTACTGATGAGGGATATTTATGATGGTTGTTGTGATAAGATTCGCCCAGCATAAGCACGTCCACAGGCAACAGGTTTTTCGAAGTGTTTTTTAATTTAAAATTTATGTAGCCGTATTTATGTGCAAACCAGTTGATAACAGCACCATGCACCGGGCCGGTGGTGATTGTTATGGGTAATAAAAGAAATAACCAGGGTGTTGTTGCAAAATAAATATAGAAAGCAGTATAAATACCTACCCACATGAGCCTTGAAAATATTGAACATGCAAACCGGTCAAAAGCGGGCCATTCAGGCAGGTTTTTAGTAAACCGGGGTTCAACATTCATTTTGTCGTATGAAATATCAAGGTAAAACCTGCGGGTGCGCCACATCATGCTAAAAAGATTTGTGGAAAAATTAGGTGAATGCGGGTCTTTATCCGTATCGGTATAGGCATGGTGCATACGGTGCATAATGGCATAAGCGCGCGGGCTTAAGTAGGACGAGCCCTGTGTTATATAAACAAAAATAAAGAAGATACGCTCCCATGTTTTGCTCATTGTAAAAGCGCCGTGTGCAGCATACCTGTGCTGGAAAAATGTTTGAGAAAATAAAGACAGGTACCAATGCACCACAAAAAACAACAGGATAATAAGCATAATAAAATGTATAAAAACGCAGGGGTATCTTTGATGAGTTCTATACGTTTAAAACAATTATAGTAGCAAAAGAAGATATGTGCATTTATGATTTAAGCAGGTAAAGGTAATCTATTGCCTGTTAATGCAAGCTTAATTGAAGATTAAAGGCGTTTAGGATTTAGTGAAAGCATTTTAAGAAATATCTTATCAATCCTTACCTTAGTTCAAATATTTTTTTAAAATGTTTATGCTGATTAGAAATTTACTGATATGCTTCTGCTGTTTATTAGCGGCCTGCTCACAACATATAAAGTATAAAAACCCCCATGTAAAAATAGAAACCGGCGAAGGCGATATTGAACTGGAATTATACCCCGACCAGGCGCCTAAAACTGTAGCGGCTTTTTTATCTTACGTAGATTCCGGTTATTATGTGAACAGCAACTTTTACAGGGTTTGGAATGACGACAACCAGGCAATAGACGCATATAAAGCACGGCTAATACAAGGAGGTATATGGGAAACGAATCATAAATTGGTGATGTCCTTACCCGGCATCCCGCATGAAACGACTGCGCAAACCGGAATTCAGCATATCAATGGCGTTATATCTTTAGCGAGAGGAAAACCGGGCACAGCTTCAACAGAATTTTTTATTTGTGTTGGCAACCAGCATGGCTTTGATTATGGGGGAAAGAACAACACTGATGGGCTTGGCTATGCTGCATTTGGCAGGGTGGTAAAGGGGATGGAAGTGGTAATAAGAATTTACAGGGACCCTGAAAAAGATGAGTATTTTGACCCGCCAATCGCTTTGTTTAATATTGTGAGGATGTGACACACCCCTCACCCTTTCCCTCTCCACGCAGTGGAGAGGGTAGTAAAAGCGAAGAACACTTTTTACTGTGCTAAGAAACAAGACAGTTAATATTCTACATTATTTTTAATGCATAGATATATTACCTGCGTACCTTGAAAATTGGGTATTGAGCCCGCCCAAACGGTACGGGCGGGTGTTGAATATTGAGTGTTGGATATTTTAAATTTTGTATTTGTGCAATGGTTTTATCTGTTAGTGCCTTATTCTTCCTCTACCTTAAAAGCAAGCAGCGACACCAGCAGGGCAATAGCTGCCAGTATAAGGAATGAGATTTTTAAACTGGTAGCGCCTGCAACAAAGCCTATAAGCGGCGGCCCTATTAGCAAACCAACAAAACCAAGTGTTGAGACAGCCGCAATGGCCACACCGGGAGACAATGTTTTTGATTTACCCACCTCACTAAAAACCAATGGCACTACCGGCGAAACGCCAATACCCACCAGCATAAAACCAATTGTTGCAGGCCACAGGTAAGGAAAACTTACTGAGATGACAAGGCCTGCAGCCGAAAGCAACCCGCTCCATTGCAATATCTGCCTGAATCCCATGTGCTGCGTAAGCCAGTCTGCAATAAACCGTATCGCTGCCATGCTTACCATAAAGGTGGTTAAACCAATACCTATCCAGGCTTTATCGGCCAGCAACACCTTTTTAAAGTAAACACCACTCCAGTCAAACATAGCGCCCTGGCACATCATTGAACAAAATGCTATCATGCCCAAAACAAGCAATGACTTATCAGGCTTAACAAAAACGCGCATATTTTTATCCTGGTTAACATCAGCATTTAATAAATAAGGGGTGCAAATAATTAAAGTAGATAGAGCAAAGATGCCGATGCCCAATAAATGATATGAAGCACCCACCCCTCTGCCCATCACGAAAGTGCCTATAGCAGCGCCGCCAAGCCCCGCTGTGCTCCATACGCCATGAAATGATGAAAGTATCCGTTTATTATACAGCGCTTCAACACCTATGGCCTGGGTATTAATTGAAATATTTACCATATTGCCAAAAGAACCAAAAAAGAAGAGCGAGATCACCAACTGGGCAACTGTTTGCGAAAAGCCAATACTTACCAGCATCGCGATATAAATAAGTGCGGCAAACATTACTACTTTACGGCTGCCAACCTTTGCAACAAGCCAGCCCGAAAAAGGTAAAGTAAGGAAAGAACCTATGGGCATTGAAAAAAGAACTCCGCCCAGGGCTGCATCACTTAAATGAAGGTTCTGCTGAATACTGGGTATGCGTGCCGCCCAACTTGAATAACAAAGCCCATAAAAAAAGAAAATAGAACTTGTACTTATCCGGCGTGACAGGGCAGTTTTTTCTTTCATTTAAACTCAGGCTAACGTCCTATTCTTTTATGAACAAATAGAAAAATAAAATGCCGTAATATTAAACGGTTACACTATTTTTTCAAACAAACCCGTTGACTTATTCTTTCGTACACGCCCCGCGGGAAAGCAAGATCCATTCATTGCAACATAAACTCCCTGCGGTAATGTTTGTACAAAAGCCAGGGAGCTCCCCAGGTTAAATAATCCATCCGAGCTGCCAAACTTATAGGGAACCATCGCACCGGTAAGCACCACCGTTTTTCCACTTACTTCCTTATCCAAAAAAACAGCTGTTTCCGCCATGGTATCGGTTCCATGTGTAATAATGATGTTCTCTTCGGGTGCATCAGCACATTGTTTGGCAAGCGTGCTGCGGTGTTCATCCGTCATGTACAGGCTGTCTATCATCATCAGTGTTGCGATCCTTATATCCACAAGGTTCCGGCCGAGGCGCAACATTTCAGGCAGGTGTGTTTCCTTGAAAAATAATTCGCCTGTAAGCTCGTTGTATTCCTTGTCAAAAGTTCCCCCGGTTACCAGGATAAGTACGCCCATGATTTATAAATTCATCAACAAATATAATTATTATTGACTGTGTATGTACGGCATGTTATATTAGCAGAAATTTGTTTTGTATATTTCGTTGGAAAAAAAATAATAAAATACTCGCTATATACTTTCGCTATTCTTCTTTTTCAAGGTGCAATATTACAGGAGGCGAAGGCGCTAATCTGGGCGAATTGCCCAGAATCAAGGGGATACAGGTACTGGAGGGTTTTTGAATTACAACCGGGCGTATAAAAAAATAACCGAAATAACCAGGGAGCCGTGTTGAAGAGGGAGTTGTTGTTTGTGCAGGGTTTATACAACGTTTAAAAAAAGCCGCTCCGGGAGCAGCTTTTGCTATTTAATGCGTTCGCGCTATTTATAATTATTTGCATAATAAACGTAATGATCACAGCAATTATTGTAAAAAAAAAATATAGTGCAAAATGATTTTTTGACACTGAGCTATTAGATATTTTTGACTGCACAGTGCTGGCTTTTATTAAACATTCACGTCTCAAGCACACTTTAATTACGGAAGCAAAAGAAGAGAGTATTTGACGCAGGCCCTGCAAAGCTCTATAGCCTGCGAAAGAATAGGCTGAACCTCTAAATGATTATTGGAGGAGAGGTGTTGAACAGTATGTACTTTACCCGTTACCAAGCTAAAAGAAATTGCAAACAGAATAAAAAAATATGGCGAATATTATCAGCATAAGTTCATTTGTGTTTGGTTTTAAGGATATTGACAAAACAAAAGTTAAGATTGTTGGGGGTAAAGGTGCCAACCTGGGGGAGCTTAACAAGATTGAAGGAATTAACGTACCGGATGGCTTTTGTATTTCTACTGAAGCTTTTAAAAGAATCATTGGAGAAACGCCGTCGGTTAACGAATTACTTGATCAGTTATCACTTCTAAAGGTGGAAGACCGGGATAAAATCGGTGAACTTAGCGGTGAGATTCGCAGGGTAATTGAAGGGATAGCCATCCCTCAAGACATTAATGAAGAGATCACCCGTTTACTCTCCAGGCTTGATGAAAAAAATGCCTTTGCAGTGCGTTCCAGTGCAACTGCAGAGGATTTGCCAACGGCCTCTTTTGCAGGCCAGCAGGATACGTATTTGAACGTTACCGGAAGGGAGGCAATCCTAAAGCATATCAGCAAGTGCTGGGCATCGCTATTTACAGATCGTGCGGTAATCTACCGTTTGCAAAATGGATTTGACCATAGAAAGGTCTATTTGTGTGTTGTTATTCAGAAAATGATTTTTCCGGATGTAGCAGGAATTTTGTTTACTGCCGACCCACTCACATCTAACCGGAAAGTATTGTCCATTGATGCCAGCTTCGGGCTTGGTGAGGCTATGGTCGCCGGCCTGGTGAACGCCGATAACTATAAAGTGTATAACGGCAAGGTTATAGATAAAAAGATATCTACCAAGAAACTGGCTATTTATGCCTTAAAAGAGGGCGGCACCAAAGAACAGGAGATTGAGCCCTGGCAGCAGAACACGCCAGCACTGACGGATGAGCAAATTTTACAACTTGCGCGCATAGGCAGAAAGATCGAAGCCCATTTTGGTTGCCCGCAAGATATTGAATGGTGTTTGTGCGAAGGACTCCTTCCGGAGGTGGAGGATACTTTTTATATTGTTCAAAGCCGGCCAATCACTACTTTATACCCTATACCCGCCCCAATGACCTGGCCTGGCGGGCCGGAAGCGAATGACCAGGAAAACCACGTTTATATATCTGTCGGCCATCAGCAAATGATGACAGACGCCATGAAACCATTGGGAATATCTGTATGGCTGTTAATAGCAGCACGGCCGATGGATACTGCAGGGGGAAGGTTGTTTGTTGATGTTACACATCAACTGGCTTCAACTGTCGGCAAAGAAAACCTGTTAAAGTTGATGGGGCAGCACGATCCGCTGATGAGTGACGCACTCACAACAATCGCCGAACGTCAAGGTTTTATAAAACCGTTAACGGCTGATACACAAGTGCCTGGCCCGGGTAATAGCAATAAAGTCGCACCATCTATAGGTTTTCAGGCAATAACTGAAAACGATCCTAAAATTGTTGCTGATCTGATCAACAGAAGTGAAACACAAATAGAAGCATTAGAACAAAACGTTCAAACCAAATCAGGACTGGAATTATTTGATTTTATACTGGAAGATATTCAGCAATTGAAGAAGCTTTTATCTGAGCCGCAAAACATGGGTGTGATCATGGCTCCCATGAACGCATCATCGTGGATCAACGAAAAAATGAACGAATGGTTGGGTGAAAAAAACGCCGCAGATACGCTTTCTCAATCTGTACCAAACAATATTACTTCGGAGATGGGCCTGGCGCTATTAGATGTAGCAGATGTAATTCGTCCTTGCCCGGAAGTAATTGATTATTTACAGCATGGAAAAAATGACAACTTTTTGGATGAGCTTGTTAATTTTAAAGGTGGCCGGGAAAGCCGTGATGCCATCTCTGCTTTTCTCAGCAAATACGGCATGCGGTGTGCCGGCGAAATTGATATTACTAAACCGCGCTGGAGCGAAAAACCGGCTACGCTTATCCCCATTATCCTGACTAATATCAAAAACTTTCAGCCTGGTGCAGGTAAACAGAAATTTGAGCAAGGGCTGCAGGAAGCTTTAAAAAAAGAACAGGAGATATTTGATAAGTTGAAACAATTATCCGGTGGAGGAGAGAAAGCTGAAGAAACAAAACGGATGATCAGCGTGGTACGCAATTTCGCCGGTTACCGTGAATATCCAAAATACGGCATCGTTAACCGCACCTTTATTTATAAGCAGGCCTTACTTAAAGTAGCCGAACAACTGGTACAAGCCGGCGTTATTCACGAAAAGGAAGATATTTACTACCTCAAGTTTGAAGAACTTCGCGAAGTAGTACGCACAAATAAACTGGATCATCAACTCATCAACATACGAAAAGACGAACATAAAATTTATGAAAAATTAACTCCCCCGCGTGTTATCACTTCTGATGGTGAAATAATTACAGGTGCCTACAAACGGGAAAATCTGCCGGCCGATACTATTATAGGCCTGCCTGTTTCTTCCGGGGTTATTGAGGGGCGGGCACGTGTTATTTTAAAAATGGAAGATGCAGATATAGAAGATGGCGACATATTAGTAACCGCATTTACCGACCCCAGCTGGACACCCTTGTTTGTATCCTTAAAAGGCCTGGTTACTGAAGTTGGCGGGCTGATGACCCATGGAGCAGTTATCGCACGTGAATATGGCTTACCGGCAGTTGTTGGAGTGGAGAATGCCACCAGGCTGATAAAAGACGGACAGAGAATACGGGTGAATGGAACGGACGGATATGTAGAAATATTATAGTGAGATATTTTTTGTTAGAAGCAAAAAGAAAAAAAGAAGTTGCCGGAAAATTATCGCCCAACATTTATCAAATAGCCTTTACTCATTGAATTGCCTGTCTCTAACCGTTTTGAATTACTACCGGCGGAATTTTATAGTTCATAAGCTCTGTAATAATTTTATCTCGTGTATCTCTTAACGAGCCAAAAAAGTCAGGAACATTATTACCATAACTTCTTATGCTTATTCCAAATAATAATACACCTTTTTTACCTGACTTACCGGTAAACGCCGTGTACCTGTAAGCATTCCACTCAACAAAATCTACTTTAGGGGTTCCTTCACTTAAAACAAAATCCACTATATATTCCGTAGAATCGGGGCTTTGAATTAATTTATAATTAACTACAGCATCTTCCTTTTTTCGTTTTTCAAGTGAATTAATTTTCATGTAAACAAGGTCTTTTACCTGCAAAGTATCTTCCAATACATCTATCAAAACCATTTTATTAAAACGTTCAAGGCTGTCGCCTTTTGTAATATACTCCTGTTTATAATAATTTTCAACCGGGTTTGCGCTCCAGGCCAGGTTATAAGAAACATTGTCAAATTTTATAGGCCCCGGTACATTCAAATAATCCTTAGCCTGGTCGTCTTTGTCTTTAAAATTAAATCCGAAGAAAAATAATGCAGAAAAAAGAAGGAAAAATATAAATGTTCTTTTCATAATCCTGAATTCTATGCTGAAATTTGGAAGAGGTAAAATTATTAGTTTAAGGTAATAATAAAAGTTAAATAGCGATTGATATGTTGTTTACAACTATATCATTTGATTAATCACAAAGAGACGGGAAGCCTCACTTTCTAATTTTTCGAAAATATTGGTACGACAATTGCATTAAAGGAGTAAAATAATAAAATATGAAAAAGCTAACCATTGTTTTGATCGTTGGGGCAGCCGTAGGGGCTACTGCATGGTTTTTAAGTACAAAAAAAGGAAGACAAGTGTTAAATGATATTAAAGAGTCGTCGGATGATTTGGCAAACAAACTTAAAGATCAATTGAACACGGTTAAAAAAACAACTGCCGGAGTAGTTGAGAAAGGAAAACGTTATATAAGCAACATGAACAATAAAGTTCAGGAAGCATCAAACTAATTGCCTGGTTGGGGTTGAAAAATATTTATTTATATATTTCAGTTTAATAACCTGCGAAAAACAAAAGCTGCCTGTAAAAAAGCAGCTTTTTTATTTTAAAGCACGTCATCTCTAAATACATATAGTGAATTAAAATTGAAACCCCGGTAAAAATACCGGGGTTTGCTGTGTAAATCCTTTAAAAAAAACCCATAAGAATCCCCCGCCTTTTGCAGCAAAAAATGTTCCATATTGCCTTTTTTATCAATATTTTGTAAGTTATTTTTTAAAAAGCCTGAATTAACGCATAAAACCTGCAGGATTTAAGAAAAAGGCACTACCGCCATACTATTTTTATTTTTTCCGTTTAATATTTGTTAGTTTCGAAAGACGAAGCAATATATATTTGATAAGAAATAGATTGCTAACGTCCTTCGGTTGATACATTAACCAGCATAAGTAAAAAGCACTTGGTCCTCCTCCCTAAAGAAAATAATGATCAGTTAACATACTGAAAACGGTGAATGCGTCCTGTTACCCCGAAAATTAAATTATTGTTCCATTACTATGCCTTAAGAGGCCTGTGTAATGTTATGTGATTATGGATACCTGTTAATCTAATAAAAAACAAATTCTTAATTTATGCTATTGGCAAAAACTATAATTAAGATCATATTGATGACATTGTTTTTTGTTTGTCTATTCCAAATGCCATATGGTTTTTACCAGTTTTTAAGATTATCATCTTTTGTATTGTTTGGTGTTCTTGTTTACGCTGAATATAAACAAGGGCATTATATTCAAACCACCCTTTGTGTGTGTTCTGCCTTATTATTTAATCCCATATTGCCGGTTTATTTTGAAAGGGAAATATGGCAGGGGATTGATAAAATAATGGCTGCGCTTTTACTTTTATGGATACTGGTTGATGCGGCTGTTTTTATAGCAAGCAAAAGAAAGGGGCAGGATGTTGGTTATATTGAAGAGGAAGAAGAGACAGGCGCAACCGCATCACAGGTATTAGGCAGGCCAACCGTGAACGGAAAAGTAGAGCAGGTTATAAGCATTTTTTCAGAAGCGAAAGAAGAAATAAAAGAACAGGAATAAGTTTACGTGCATAAATGTGAAAAAATATCTTTAGTGGCATGTTTGTTGAATTAGTACCTTACAAAATAAAAATCACCATGAATCGCAGGCACTCAGGTATTATCTATGGCATTTTAGGTCTATACACCGTTATGATAAGCTGGTACTATAATCATAATATAATCTTAGCCATTATTCACTACATATTTTGGCCTATTTATCTTATTTACGAGCTTCTTGTCGGGCATCTTGCCCATGATATGTGGAAAATTATTCCTCAATCATATTTTAAATAATCCCCTTATTTCCGCTTGTGCTAATTGTTTAGCCAGGAGTGTATTATTTATAGTGCCCTTGCCAAAAATGTTTAAGTGTTTACCGCTTATAAACAAAAGTGCTTTTTATTAGCACCAAACAGCATTTTGCCCTATATTGGCGTTTCAAAATAAAATTAAATCCCTGAATCGGGCATATCAAATTTACCCCATATATCTACGCATGTATTTTAAAACCACAAGTATGCATAAAAAACAAGTATTCACTACACTGGTTTGTGCTGTAATTACCATAATAGCGCAGGCCCAAAAAGTAAATTTTACCGAATACGACCTTAATAATGGGTTACATGTAATTCTGCACCAGGATAAGTCTGTGCCGGTAGTTGCCGTAACAGTTTTTTACCATGTAGGCTCTAAAAATGAAGATGCGAACAGAACAGGGTTTGCACACTTTTTTGAGCACCTGCTGTTTGAAGGCTCTGATAATATTAAACGTGGCGAGTATTCAAAAATAGTTTCCAGCAACGGTGGTGAAGACAATGCCACTACAAGCCAGGACAGGACATATTATTACGAAGTTTTTCCATCGAATGACCTTGAGCTTGGTTTATGGCTGGAAAGTGAGCGCATGCTTCACCCGGTGATCAATGAAATAGGGGTAAAAACACAAAATGAGGTGGTAAAAGAAGAAAAGCGCCTTAGAATAGACAACCAGCCTTATGGCCATTTTTTAGAGGAGATATATAAACGACTCTTTATTAATCATCCTTACCGCTGGCAGCCAATAGGTTCTATGGCCGATCTTGACTCAGCAAAACTGGATGAGTTTAGGGCATTTTTTAAGAAATTTTATATTCCCAATAATGCTGTATTAAGCATTGCAGGTGATATTAATATTGAGGATACCAAAAAATTGATCGCCACCTACTTTTCTGATATACCTAAAGGCCCCGCTATTACCCGGCCGAATATAAAGGAGGCGCCTATTACCAAAGAGATCATTGATACTGCTTACGACGCCAACATTCAGATACCGGCTATTATGGCTGCTTACCGCACACCGGGTATGGCAGAACATGATTCAAAAGTATTGGAAATGATATCTTCTTACCTGTCAAACGGGGCAAGTTCCAAATTATATAAAAAAATGGTTGATGAAAAGAAGAACTCCTTACAGGTGGGCGCCTTTTATTTTGGGCTGGAGGATTATGGTTCTTATATAACTTATGCATTGCCAAACAATAATACGCCGCTTAACGACCTTTTGCACGATATGGATGAAGAAGTGAAAAAAGTGCAGGACAGCCTTATCAGCGAAACAGATTATCAAAAGATCATTAACAAGTTTGAGAATGATTTTGTTGATGCTAATTCACGCAAATTGGGTATAGCCGGCAACCTTTCTGAAGGGTATGCTTTTTTTAATAACACCAATCATATTAATGAGGAGTTGAATGAATATAAAAAAATAACGCGTGAGGAAATAAGAGAAGTAGCACGCAAGTATTTAAACAACAACCAGCGTGTGGTTTTGTATTATTTGCCCACGAATAAATAATTACCTGCATTCATTTCTTAATCAGTACAAACATTTCACAATCGTAAAAGCAATGAAAAAACTATATATAACCGCAATTAGCACACTTTTAATATTGGGTGTTTCCGCTCAAAAAACCCTTGACAGAAGTAAGCAGCCAATACCCGGGCCGGCGCCTGTAATATCAATTACGGATCCTGTTCAATATACACTGCCCAATGGCATAATAGTGCTTGTTGTAGAAAATCATAAGTTGCCTAAAGTATCCGCTACATATTCTATTGATGCAGGGCCTGTAACAGAAGGCAGCAAGGCAGGTGTTTTAGATATTATGGGGCAAATGCTGAGTGAAGGAACAACTAACAGAACAAAGGCGGCATTTGACGAAGCAACAGACCAAATGGGTGCAGATATTTCTCTTTCATCATCAGGGGGCAATGTCTCTGCCCTTACGAGGTATTTTAATAAAGCGTTCCTTTTGATGGTTGAAGCTTTAAGAAAGCCTGCCTTTCCACAAGAATCTTTCGATAAAATAAAATCATTAACCATTACCGGTATTAAAGCCAATGATAAAAATGCAAATGCAATTTCATCAAGAGTAGTAAATGCTTTGGTTTATGGCACGGATCATCCCAACGGGGAATTTACTTCTGAAACGACTGTAAACGGGCTTACCCTGCAGGATGTAAAAAATGCCTATACTTCGTATATAACTCCTTCCCGCGGCTATCTTACTTTTGTAGGGGATATAACGCCCGAACAGGCAAAGGCGCTGGCGGTAAAAGCGTTTGGCGACTGGAAAGGTGTTGCGCTTAGCTTGCCAAAACTTAAAGAGGTGGCCAACCCTTCAAAAACGGAGATTGATGTAACTGACGTTCCTTCCGCAGTACAATCAGAATTAACCGTTACTAACCTCATAAGTTTGCCTTTAAGTAACCCGGATTACTTTGCCGTATTATTGGCCAACCAAATTTTAGGTGGCAGTGCGGATGCAAGGCTGTTTATGAACCTGCGTGAAAAACATGGTTATACATACGGCGCATATTCCAGGACGGGTTATGGCCGTTTTCAAACAACTTTCAGCGCATCGGCATCAGTAAGAAATGAAAAAGCAGACAGCGCCGTAATTGAATTTTTAAACGAAATTCAAAGTATCCGCAATATTAAAGTAAGTGAAGAGGAATTAAAGAACGCCAAAGCCCTTTACAATGGCACTTTTGCGCTGAGCCTGGAAGACCCTGCGCGTACAGCAGCCTTTGCAAGCAATGTGCTAATTAATAATCTGCCTAAAGATTTTTATAAAACCTATTTACAAAAAATAAATGCTGTTACAACTGATGATGTTGAACGTGTGGCAAAAAAATATTTTAATTATGATAACACCCGCATTATTGCAGTTGGTAAGGCGGAGGTAATTTTGCCAGGCCTAAAAAAATTAGGCTATACTGTTAACCAGTACGACAAATTTGCAAAACCTGCCACCGCAAATACCCCCATAGCTGTTAATATTAGCGCGAATGATATTATTGCAAAGTATATAGCTGCTATAGGCGGCGCAGATGAATTGAAGAAAGTAAATTCATATTCGAGTACCGGTGAAATGACTGTGCAGGGAACAAAACTAACTCTTACAGAAAAAAAATTAGCCCCCAACCTTGAATTAACAGAGATGCAAATGGGTGGCCAAACCGTTGTTCACGAAGTATTTGATGGGGCGAAGGGCTATCAAACACAAATGGGGAACAAAAAAGATATGACTGATGAAGAACTGGCGGATAAAAAAGATGAGAAGGGTTTGTTCCCGCAACTTTATTACAACGACGGCACCTTTAAACTTGAAGTAGCAGGCGTGGAAAAGGTGGGTGATGCAAATGCCTACAAAATTAAAGTAACAGGGCCTTCAGGCAAAGCAAGTACTGAATATTATGTGTGACAACGGGCTATCTTGTTAAGCAGGAAAACTCAAGCAAACAGGATGGCCAGGATATATCCCAGGTTATCGAAAACAGTAATTATAAAAAAGTGGGCAATATATCATTTCCATTTACCTATGTGCTAAGTGTTCAATCCACAGCAGGCAGCCAGTCATTTACTGTTGACGTAAAAGAAGTTAAATTAAATGAAGGTGTAACAAAAGAGGATTTTAAATAGGGACCCGGGTTAGAAAAATAGCAAAAGCCATCCGGGTTTGGGTGGCTTTTTTTATTACACTAAGTCATAACTTCTTTTAAAAAATACAAATATATCTGCCTTCTGTAATTCGCTTTACATCATGTATAAAGTTAAAACCGCAGCGATTGCCAATGTGAAATACATTCCATCTTTAGAAACCTTATAGATAGTTCTCATGTCTTTCTTGCAAATCGCCCACAAGGTGTAACCATACAATAAGAACGCTACTATAATACCAAAAGAAGAAATAGGTTCAAAAATTGTATTTAATATAGAAACATTGTACGACTTATGGGTAAGTTCGGTAAAAGCTGTAAAAGCCAATATGCATGTTGTTGCCGCGAAATAAGCTGCAACAAATACCCATCCCAATATTTTTTTTCTCCAAAATAATATTGCCCCTATTAACAATATAAATAACATTGAAAAATCTAATACTGTACTGCTCTCCCACTTCCTGTGATTTTGGGTAAGCATAAATTTAAAAAAATTAAATTTTCCGGGGAGTTGAATAAGAAACAGCAAGCCACAAAATATCGAAATATAATTTATGCTTTTATCAGTTGTTGGTTTTTCCTTTTTTATTGGGTTTAATACCTCTAATGCCGATACGCCGGTTGATTTTACTTTTTCTTCAATGGCTCTAATTTTGTGTTTTTTATTTTCTTTAGCCTGTTTCTTAAATTGTAATTCCCGTTTTGCCTCTTGTATTTGTTCAGCCGTCAGCTGCCTTACTTTAAGCTCTTGCCGGGCTGCATCAACTGCAAATGGTTGATAATCCACCGCTCTGCTAACAATTTCTAATAGCTCTGTATTGCTAAGGCTTTGATATTGTTCGGAAAAAGGGTTGACGCTCATTTATTAAACTTTCCATAAATGTAATTTACTTTGTATATGCAAAATAATTCTCCATACAAATAAATGTATTAATGCTTTACTATTTTCAGCAAAATATTTAAGTTTGTATAAACCTTTCACTATAGCAAATTTTTATGCCAGCGCATCTCGAAATTGACTCCAGCGAACTTGTAAAGCTATTACAGTTAAAAAGCAAGGAAGCTTTTTCTATTTTATACGACAATTATTCTGCTGCATTGTATGGAACTATTTGCAGGCTGATTGGCAATAATACCGCTGCGGAAGATCTTTTACAGGATGTATTTGTTAAGATATGGAAGAAAATTGATACTTACGACGCGGGCAAAGGAACTTTTTTTACCTGGATGCTAAATATAACCCGGCATGTTTGTATAGATCATCTCAGAAGCAAGCAGCACAAGCAGGAAATGAAAACGGTAGAAAATGGATTTGAATACAAGAAGATAATTTTAGAAGCAAAGGAAGCAAATACAAAATACTTAACCGGCGAGTTGCATAAGGTTACTCAAAAACTTGAAGTAAAACACAGGCAGGTAATAGAATTGATCTATTTTCTGGGTTATACACAGGAAGAAACTGCCCGGTTATTAAATATTCCGGTAGGTACGGTTAAAACACGAAGCCGTGCCGCGTTAAAGCAACTACGGTACTTATATACTTAAAACAAATGAAGAAATGAATGTGGATGAATATATAAACAGCGGAATAATAGAAGATTATTGCCTGAGGTTTCTTAGCCAGGAAGAGATGGACTATCTGGAGCATAATGCTTTACTTTACCCGGAAATAAAAATAGAGATTGAGTTGTCGCAAAACGCATTAGTCGCTTACGCTGAAGAGTTTGTTACAGGCGCGTTTGAACACAAACAAAAAATACTTGACATACTTGATAATCTTAAGGACGAAGAAAATATAACACTTGAAAGTTTGCCGCTGCTAAATAAGTACAGCGATCATCAAAAATGGTTACACTTTATAAAGCCTTTGTTGCCAGCCAAACTGGATGAGCCATCTTTGATACATCAACTGCGGGGCAAAGACGGTATTTATCAATCAGTTTTCTGGACAAATGATGATATGCCCTATGAAATACATAAAAGTGTTCATGAAACCTTATTACTGCTTGAGGGCAGATGCAGATGCCGGATTGAAGGTGAAGTGCACGAATTAAATCCTGGCGATCTTCTCAGTGTACCATTGTTCAAGTCTCATAATCTTGAAATAATAGATGGCCCTGTTTTGGTGGTGGTTCAAAGAATAAAGGCCGCATAATAACCAGGGGAATGCCATTAAATAAAAAATGACGGCTCATTTTCAATTATCTTTACTATCACCTCTTATCTCAAATCACTCCATTTTTTGCAATTCCGCAGGCCTCTGACGGGATGCCAATAAATGCATTTTACTTTTATCAAATAGTTTAGATATTTCGCGGAAATTAATTTCTCCCGAATCAATTTTTAATTGTAATTTTAACACTATTAATCTATGTTTTTTTTAAAAACCCATTCAATTAACGAAGTATGAAGCAACAATTAATTTACAAGACCAGACAAATCCCGGAAACTCCCACTTCCGCCTTAAAAAAAGAGGATCATTTATACTTCGAACGACAGCATATGGTATAGTTAATATTTCCAGCACAGTTTATTTATTTGCCCTGGAATTAATAATTTATTATTAAATGCTTTCCCTATTGGTAAAAACAGATTATTATCTTAGTATTATTGATTTATAAACATAATTCTTATGGATACAAAAACGCTGCTTTTTCTAATTATTGATATAGCTATTTTTATTTTACTTATAATAATAAAAACAGTTTTTTATTTCAGGATCAAAAGGCGAAAAACACTTGCCAGGTGGTTTTATTTTAACAGGTATTCTATTGTAAACTCATCTTCAGAAATTTCAAAAGGGTTAAAAAAATCTCAAAATATCCTGTCTATAATATTGTTTGTTTTTACGATATTTTCCGTTGTTTTTATTACTATGCTTTTTAAGTTTCACTCCTGACCCCGGCAAACTTTTTATGTTATATGTGCTGTTAAACGGCCTGGATATTATATTTAATCTGCAATCCTGTACATCTTCTTCATACTGTCTCCCATCACCCTTACCGCCTTTTGTTTTGAAAAAATATTTTGCATTATAAAAACGGCCAACTTGTTACCGGTGCCACTTATAAAAAAAGGCTTTTTGCCAATCTTATTCAAACATTCTTCAACCACTTTCTCCGGTAATTGCGGCAAAGGTTCAAGCCAGCCCGCTTTGCCTGGTTTTGTAGCAATATAATTCGGGGTCGCAATAGCTCCGGCGCAACAGGCAATTACATCTATGCCTTTAGGCTTCCATTCGTACCATAAGCCTTCTGCAAGCCCACGGCTAAATGCTTTGGTAGCGGCGTACGTGCTTAAATAACCGGAACCCTGCAAGCCGGCAATTGACGTCATTATTACAATACCGCCCCTGTGCTTTTCTGCCATTTTACCGCCGAAATAATACAGCATCTCAAGCTGAGTTAACATATTGACCGAAGCGATATTCTTATGAGTAGATAACCCGGTTGAAAGAAAAGGGCCAATATAGGATGATGCGGCATTGTACACTAAAAAATTGATATTTATATCGCCAATATACGGTTGTAACCGTTTAATCACGTTTGTTTCTGCAAGGTCACAAACTATTGGCACAACATTTACATTATGCTGCTTTGATATTTGGGTGGCAGTTTCTTCAAGCTGTTGTTTACGCCGTGCAATAAGTACAAGATTTAAGCCGCGCGCAGCCAGCGCATTGGCATAAGCTGCACCTAAGCCCTCTGATGCACCGGCAACCAATGCGGTATCACCATATCTTTCTTTAAAAGTCATATTTTATATTTTGTTTTTAGAAGTATCGGCAAAAGGATATACCGACCTCCACATTCTGTACAATACAATTATTGGAAAAATAACCCAGGCTGCATTTGATAAAAAAACCCGTGCCAGTTGGGGTGAGGCATGCTCGCCATTTACTTCTTCAAATAGAATGATAAATACATTGGTTAACATTACAGATGCCCATATAATGCTTGCAAAACGTATCCAGCTTTTTCCTTTAGCATATGCATATATCGCAAACACATAAAAGGGGCCAAAGAATATTGAATCTATCCAGATAGTGGCACGCCACCATGCCGGCCTTGCTATTAAAACGGGATCAAAATTGTGGCCATACCAATGAACAAGGTCAACCAATTTCGCGGGCGGCCAAACCGGGTATTGAAAATGATTGGCATCGGGTATTACCAATTGTTCAATATCTACAATATAAGTGATAAAGAAAAGATTGATGCAAAAAAATACAAGTATGGCAATATCGATGGGCCGTTTAGAAAGAGGCAAGGGGTGCATCTGCATATATTCAATTTAACCGTACAAGTTATAAATATCTTAAACTATCCTGCGCCATTATGCAATTAAAATAACTACGATGAAAATAGTGAAAAATAACATACGCTTCATGCAATTATACCGGGCATATTTTAAACTGCCTTTATTTTAAATATAGCGATGTATTAGCAAGGAAACTTTTTCTATACACGAAAGATCAGTTGATCAGGAGAAATAAGTTCATTGATATAAAAAACCCCTCACAGCAAAATGCTATGAGGGGTAATAATTTTATCTATGCAAAATATTAATGCCTTCTTCCACCACCTCCACCACCACCAGACGGCCTTGCACCACCTCCTCCTCCACCGGATGGCCTTGCACCACCGCCTGCAGGACGGCTTGGCGGGGGCGCTGCACTTCGTATGTTTTGAAAATTTTGGGTTTGCACATGCCCTCTGTCACGCAACTGGTTCTGCCTGTTAAGGTTTTGCACCTGGGTGTTATTATTCACGGGTGTCCATTGCCTTTGTTCTCTTTGTTGCCATTGGCCCTGCGCGTTTCTTTGATAGACATTGCCCTGCCTGTCGCTGTATATATTTGAATGATTGGGCATGCTGCCATTTACGGGGCGAATGCCGGTATTATTAACAGGGCGGCCATTACTGAACCCTCTTCCGTTATAACCCCTGTTAGTGGTAACTACATTTCGCCTGTAATTATAAATATTTACATTGTTGTAAACCCTTACATTTCTGTTCACAAACACATTTCTGCCATAAAACCCACTATAGCGATGGTATCCGGCACCCCATGCATATGGTGGACGATAGATGGAAGGCCCCCACCAGCCGCCCCCCCAGCCACCGCCCCAGGCGCTATAGCCAAATCCGCAATTAAACCACCCGAATCCATAATTCCATCCAAGCGACCAGCCGGCCCATGGATTGTATTGTACGCCAAAACCCCATGTAAAAGGCCTGGGATAATAATAAGAGCCAAACCAGGGTGTATAATAAAAACCTGTTCCGTAAACCACTGTAGGTACATAAATAAACGTATTCAGGTAACCAGGTGTATATCCCATATACGCCCAGTCAGGTGTAACATCATATATGTAAACATATTTAACATTATATACCGGGCTGCTTGGCGGAATAATATCTACTTCTGCAGGCCTTTCTGTACATACAACCCAGGGGCCGGTTGGGCTTTCGGATTGAAACCATACGCCTTTATCAACGCAATAATATAAGTTTTTATAGCGAATAACAGAGCCCTGTGTATTAACTGCATATTGCATATCGGTTCCCTGGATATTATCAAATTGCGGATCGCCGTCATAGGTAACATCTGCTGTTGCATTGTGCCTGTCAACCTTGGCGGTCTGTGGTATTTGTGCATCCATTACAGCTTCTCTTGCCGCGTCAGTACCCGCTATGCTGGCCAGGACATTGTCTTTTGGAGAGCCTTCAGGTATTTTTGCAAAATCGGCAGGCAAAGCATTGCTTGCTACGTAAGACCATTGCCCCCCCTGGAGTGAAGCCGAACTATACCACCGCCCTGATAATAATACATAATATTGCTGGCTGGTCTGATCAACAAAAATATCATTATCAGAATTACTAACGTATTGCAGGTTTGTTCCCTCTATGGAAGTAAAAACAGGGTCGCCTTTTGATTGAACAAGTTCTGCGGGTTGGGTACTTACAATAATATCTGATATAACATTTCCGCCGGAAGAAACGGAATCTGCAGAGTAACCCGGTTCTGAATTGTTAGCATTATTTACAGCGTCAGCTATTTGTTTAAGGTTGGCGGGATAATTATCACCGGCGGCCCGGTACGGACCGGTGGCAGAAGCTGCCTGGTACCAATGATTAGCACCATACAGGTAAAAATAGCCATCGTTATTTTTAACAATTGTAAAAGGTGTGTTTACTACCGCCTCTACTCCCCAATCTTTATTAAGCTTTAACTTGGGGCTCCCGTCAATTGTAACAAGAATAGAAGGCCTGGCAGCATAGTAAATAACAGGTGTTTTGTTATTAAGGTCCTTGCTTAATTTCTTTTCTTCTACATGTGTATCAAGCGACTCAGATATTTCATCAAGAGAAAGATCACCTAAAACAGACGGCAATTGCGTTTCAAGCGTTGTTTTTAAATAGTTGATTTTAGCAGCGTCTGAATCTGAGGCAAAACGCAGGTTAGGTATTTGAACTGATACAACGTTTAGTTTGCGGTTAACACGGTCGGTTTCTACTGTTGAAACAGACCAAAATGTACCAAACATTGGGTTATCGCTGCCACTTTCCAGTACGGAAATTACCGCCCGTGCCTTTAAAGTATTGCCAACAAAAGATTCAGGTTGAAGTTCAAAAACCTTTATCATTGTTCCGTCAGAAGCGGTGATGGTCTTTGGCCATTTATCCTGGGCAGCGATAGCTGAAATACCAAGCACTAAAGAAAAAAATACTAATACTGTAGCCCGTAAGCTTTTCATATACGCAAATTTAGAGTTTGTTAAGGGTATAGACTATGTTTAACAAACATTGTTTAACCCGCTGTTATATTTTTATTTATGTAAAAGTCGTGCGTTTTTTAATTATCCGATTGTTAATTGTGTTAACAAGTTGTATAAGTACGATAGGCCCCAATTTCAAAAATACCAGAACCTTATATATATAAATTAATTAAGGAGCATAATTTTTTGAGATATAAATTCTTTACCGAAAAATACCTCCTGGTTCTTACAAGTCGTTTTTGCCTGCAATAATATAATTTTATAGAAAAACTATTTGCCTTAACTTTATGAATTGCAGGCATTTATCTTTTACCCCACCTGAAAGCATAAACAAAACGTTTTAAACTGTACACAGCATTATTTTAAC
>Ga0206922_1019_pt1 | contig 53100 bp, 44 predicted proteins | sample Alteio_BWOrgHeat_63_FD_152976 | JGI IMG/M metagenome (GOLD analysis project Ga0206922, IMG submission 152976) | Enriched cells from forest soil in Barre Woods Harvard Forest LTER site, Petersham, Massachusetts, United States -... | ecosystem: Environmental > Terrestrial > Soil > Temperate forest >... | reverse complement strand
GGCGCGATATCCGTCGGCATCCGGGCCGGCATTTGGGCCGTCCAGAGTCGCTACCTCGACCTCGTTCCCTGCCCGTTGATGGGCCCTCACGAACATTCGCACCGATTCGCTCGGGCCGCCCCTGTCGGCGTTCAAGGTGTGCACAACATGCAATAACCGCATTATCGCGAGTATATCGCCGGGCCGGTTCGAGGATGAATCCAGGGCATTAGTCTGCGCGATATGCGCCAACTACTTGGAGCAGTAATACAAGTGACGGGTATACTACTTTGCAGATCACTCTCATTACCAATCCATGACCAACCCCAAGGCCATCATTATCGGAGCCGGGCCGGCGGGCCTTACGGCTGCACTTGAGTTGCTACGGCGCACCGACGTGCAACCGATCATTCTTGAAGCGAGCGATGCTATCGGCGGATTAAGCCGGACCGTACGCTACAAGGGCAATCGGATGGATATCGGTGGACATAGATTCTTCTCAAAGTCCGACCGAGTGATGCATTGGTGGCTTGAGCTGATGCCGCTTGAGACGGGAAAGGTGAGTGCGCAACACACGGAGGCAGAGCCCATTCAGGTTGGCTACCATGGCCGGCGGCGCGATCTTCCGGTTGTGCCGACGCAAGCGGGCGTCGGGAACCCGGACCTTGTGATGCTGCTCCGGACCCGCAAGAGCCGAATCTATTTCCTGCGCCGGTTTTTCGACTATCCTGTTCGACTGACGTCGGACACACTGCTAAAGCTGGGCCCGTTGCGCACCCTCCGTGCGGGGTTGAGCTATGCGCGCGCCGCGCTGTTCCCCCGAAAGCAGGAAGTGACGCTGGAAGATTTTCTGGTGAATCGGTTTGGACGCGAGCTATATCGGCTCTTTTTCGAGTCGTACACAGAGAAGGTGTGGGGTGTTCCGTGTCGCCAAATCAGCGCCGAGTGGGGCGCACAGCGCATCAAGGGGCTTTCACTACGGGGAGTTGTCGCGCACTTTCTCAGGAAGGCATTTGCAGGCAAATCTCGCTTTGGGTATGCTGGCGGATCGACTGCGGACAAAAACGATATTGAGCAGAAACAAACGGAAACATCTCTGATTGAGAAATTCCTATATCCGAAGCTTGGGCCCGGTCAGCTCTGGGAACACGTTGCCGATCTTGTTCGGCGGTCGGGAGGGGAGTTGCACCTGGGACTTGCTGTCGACCGGCTGATACTGGAGGGCAATCGCGTTACGTCGGTCGAAGCAATTTCTAGGGATGGGAAACGGCATGCGCTTGCCGCAGACTATGTCTTATCCACAATGCCGGTGCAAGATCTGATTCGTGCCATGTCGGTGGAACCTCCAAAACATGTGCGCGAGGTCAGCGAAGGATTGGTGTATAGAGATTTCATCACGGTTGGATTGCTCGCTTCAAGACTGGCTGTGCATGAGAAGAATGGGACGCCGCTCAAAGATAACTGGATTTATATCCAGGAGCCGGACGTGAAAGTGGGGCGCCTGCAGATTTTCAATAACTGGAGTGAGGCGATGGTGGCTGACTCCACGCAGGTGTGGATCGGGCTTGAATATTTTTGCTATCAGACCGACCCGATATGGAAGTTGTGCGATGAGGCGATGATAGGGCTTGCAACCGAGGAGATTGCACGCATCGGTCTCCTCAAAGCCGAAGATGTCCTGGATGCGCACGTCGTCCGTGTGCCCAAGACTTATCCGGCTTACTTTGGGAGTTATGATCGCTTCGACGAGATTCGTAAGTATACGGATGAACTGCAGAATCTTTTTCTAGTGGGCCGGAACGGAATGCATAAATATAACAATCAGGATCACTCGATGCTGACTGCGATGACCGCTGTCGATAATATTGCACGAGGAATTACGGATAAGTCCAATCTATGGAAGATCAATACAGAGATGGAGTATCACGAGAAGAAATAAGACTTAAGAAGATTGACCTTTCCTGGCAAGAAATATTGCCGGCCACATTTAACAGAAATTCAAAGCGCCGGATTGCATGTGCAATTGTCACCCTGGGTAAGTCAAAGACGTGGTAAAGTACGCCGTATGATGGCTTCTACCTCATTTCTCGAGTCGAGCAAGTATGTAGTTCCAGGATTGCGAGGTGCTCACGCCTATCTACTTCCAAGTCTTTTGAGTTTGTGTCGAGACATCCCGTCTCATTCGCGCATTCTTGATATCGGCTGTGGTAATGGTTCTCTCGCCTCGGAACTTGCCAAACTCGGTCATCAGGTGGTGGGAATAGATCTTTCGGATAGAGGGGTTCGAATAGCACGGGAACAATGTCCGGCGGGCAGATTCGAGGTTCTCGCTGCAGACAGGAACATACTCGTCAATCTTGGCGAGGAACCATTTGATCTTGTTTATAGTATTGAAGTTATCGAACACTTATACGATCCGCGGAGTTTCATCACTGGATGTTTTGCAGCCGCAAAATCACAGGGCAAATTTATCTGTTCTACCCCTTATCACGGCTACCTGAAGAATCTGGCAATCTCCGTGGCGGATGGCTGGGACAAACATGCCAATCCGCTATTCGATGGGGGACACATAAAGCTCTTCAGCCGAAAGATGTTATCGACTCTGATATCAGAGGCCGGTTTCCGGCAGATAGAATTCCATGGCTCGGGCCGCTGTCCCTACTTGTGGAAGAGCATGATTATGAGCGGCGTCAAATCCTGAACATCCCACTATGCAATGTGACCGGACCGGCGGTAGGAACTCGCGGACGGAGTTCAATCAGCACGGACTGGTTGCATTGAGGACCGGGCTTGCAGATTCTGCAAGCTGTAACATTTCCGCCCCGAAACTAGTTTCAGGTCGATTGCGCCGGAATCTTCGGAAAGTATGGGTACTATGTTCAGCAGTTGCGAACTGGTGACGATGGAGGTTGCCATGTAGTCCTACAGAGCCCATACGGGAGCGCTGCCGAGAATGGCTGCGCCTGAAAAGGCGATAGGGCCATTCCACTCGGGAACGAGAAAGCCCTTTCGGGGATGAACGTCTGCGCCGACGCCGTTGAGATGATGCAGCCGTAATGTGTTGTCGATCTGGCGAAGGGCCTCAGCGCGCTCCATACGGGATTGACGCTCCCAGAACAACGCAAACCCCTGGCCACATATCTTGCAATGTGTTTCCACTGCTGACTCCGAAGTTTTGCACAAAACCTGCATTTTGTTCTCTTTCTGCGATCGCTGCCGGGGCTATCCCGGCCACATAATGAAAGTAGCGGCAGAGTCGAAAACGTTACATTCCACCTGCAGGAATTTGTCGTGGACTTTTGCGCGATGAGGTGTACCACCTTCAGGGCAGACGGCGTTGCTGCGCATGCGGGGCCTCGACTTGGCGTGGCCGAGACGACTATTCTGAGAGGTTACCGAAAGGCTGCTTTAGGGCATTTCTTCCCAGCGCTTTGCTGCCGGAACAGCCTTTATTTGCATGAGCGGCCTCAATTTCAAGGCACACGGTCAGGATCATATAGTCAATGAGCGCTAACAACATTTCTATCCATTTGCCTGACGGCGCGGTGCGGGAAGTTCCCGCAGGTACGACGCCGCTGGAGATTGCCAATTCTATTTCGCCTCGGCTTGCTGCGGTGTCTGTGGTAGCACTGCTTACGCCGCTGAAGTCTGTTGCGAACGAGACCGTTGTGGACGGCGACGAATCCGACGAGATCGAAAGCGACGCGGCCATGTACGCCTCAGGAGATGCGCGCGCTCCGCGACTGGTCGATCTGTCCACTCCGATGACGGAAGACACGCGACTTGCGCTGCTTACGGAGAGGGATCCGGAGGCTCTCAAGGTGGTGCGCCACTCAGGCGCGCATGTGATGGCGACGGCTGTGCTGGAGCTATTTCCGGAGACAAAGCTGGGCCATGGACCGGCGACAGAGCAGGGTTTCTTCTACGACTTCTATCGCGAGAAGGCGTTTACTCCTGACGATCTGGCGGCGATTGAGAAGAAGATGGCGGAAGTCATCGCGCGCGACGACAAATTTGTACGTGAGGCCGAATCACGCGAAGAGGCGCTGGCGGAGTTTGAGCGAGAAGGCGAGTTTATGAAAACCCACTTCGTGACGAGGTTCACGCATGAGGGCGAGAAGGTCAGCTTTTATCGCAACGGCAGCTTTGTGGACTTTTGCCGCGGGCCGCATGTGCCCTCGACGGGGCGCGTGAAGGCGATCAAAGTCATGAACCTGGCCGGCGCCTACTGGCTGGGGGATGAGAAGAATCCGCAGCTGCAGCGGATTTATGGGACGGCGTTTTTCTCGCAGAAGGATATGGATGCGCACTTTGCGCGGCTGGAGGAGGCTGCGCGGCGCGATCATCGGCTGCTGGGCAAGCAGCTCGACCTATTCAGCATTCAGGAAGTGGCGGGGGCAGGGTTGATCTTCTGGCATCCAAAAGGGGCTATGATCCGCAAGATCATGGAGGACTGGATGCGCGAGGAGTGCCTGCGGCGTGGGTATTCGTTGGTGTTTACTCCGCACGTGGCGCGGGTAGATCTGTGGAAGATTTCAGGGCATGAAGGGTACTACTCACAGAACATGTTCACGCCGATGAAGCTGGACGATGCGGATTATCGGATGAAGCCGATGAACTGCCCTTTCCACATCCTGATTTACAAGAACACGCCGAAGAGTTATCGCGACCTGCCTGTGCGGCTGGCGGAGCTTGGAAATGTGTATCGGTACGAGCGCTCAGGGACGATGCATGGGCTGTTGCGCGTGCGTGGATTTACGCAGGATGATGCGCATATCTTCTGCACACCGGGGCAGATTGAGGATGAGGTGGTGGCCTGCATCGACTTTACCGAGGCGGTGCTGAAGACGTTTGGCTTCACGGAATTCAAGGTCGAGCTTTCAACGTGGGACCAGAATGACCGGGCTAAATATGCTGGGTCGGACGAGAATTGGGAACTGGCCACGGGATCGCTAAAGCGGGCTCTGGAGCGCACGGGAATCGATTACAAGACGATCCCGGGCGAGGCGGCGTTTTATGGACCCAAGATCGATGTGAAGCTGGTGGATGTGCTGGGGAGGTTGTGGCAGCTCTCTACTGTGCAATTCGACTTCACTCTGCCGGCACGCTTTGAGCTGGAATATGTGGGCGAGGACGGCGAGCGGCACCAACCGGTGATGGTGCACCGGGCGCTGTTTGGGTCGGTGGAGCGATTCTTTGGCGTGCTGATCGAGCACTACGCCGGGGCGTTTCCGCTTTGGCTGGCTCCCGTGCAGGTGGGTCTGGTCCCGATAAGCGAGCGGCATCAGGATTACGCGCGCCAGGTTAAGGCTGAGCTCGAGGCCGCCGGATTACGGGTCGAGATCGATGACCGGAACGAAAAGATGAACGCCAAGATTCGCGACTTTGCGAATCAGAAGATACCTTACATTCTTGTGATGGGGGACAAGGAGGCGGAGGCGCACGCTGTCAGTGTTCGGACGCGCGCTAAGGGGGATCAGGGCTCGGTGCCGGTGGCTGAGTTTATCGCCAAATCGTTGGAGCTGGTGAAGAACCGGTCGACGGAGCTTTAGACTCCCATCCCGAATTCGGAGGCGGTGGCGGAGTCGGCGTGGGAATAGAAGTCGTAAGGGGTGCGGTGGTTGAACTGGTAGCGCCTGCAGAGTTCGCGGCCTACATAGATGCTCACCGCAGCGATGCCCATGCCGACAGAGACCCAGCCAATGGCGCGCAGAGCGGGGTGTCCGGACCTGGTGTCTGTTTCGGTTGCAGTGTTTGGATCTAATTGTGACATCGGTCTCCCCCTGAGCAAATCATACCCTACCAACATTCGATGAGACTGTTCAGAATACGGCTTGTCACCTCGCTCGCTATTTACGAAAACGATTCGATTCGGGAGAGCCATTTCCGCTTCTCGGGATCGGGCAGGAAGCTGGCTTGGAATGAATTCGCTGCGAGCTGTTTGAGCTGATCGCGGCTAAATCCCTGAATCATATGGGCGAGATGGTACTCGTTTTCAACGGAGGAACCGAAGAAGGCTGGATCGTCGGAGTTGATGGTGACGAGGAGGCCGGAGTCGAAGTACTGGCGGAGTGGGTGGGCGGCGAATGAGGGGCAGACGCCGGTGCGGACATTGGAACTGGGGTTGAGTTCGAGGGGAATCTGACGGGTGCGGAGCTCTTCGACGAGTGCGGGGTCACGGATGGCGGAGAGTGCGTGGCCGAGGCGTTCAGAGCCGATGGAGAGGGCTTCGCAGATGGCTTCGGGGCCGGTGGTTTCGCCGGCGTGGTTGGTCAGGCGGAGGCCGGCGGATTTGGCTTCGGCGTAGATCTCCCGGAAGGGCTCGGAGGCTGTCCGGCGCTCGTCTCCGCCGAGACCGATGCCTACGATGGATGGATACTGATGCCGCATCTGGGCGGCGAGGCGGAAGACGCGGCTGGCTTCCTCAGGCGGAAAGTGGCGGACGGCGTCGAAAATCCAGTAGAGAGTGAGGCCGAAGTCGCGTTCGCCTCGCTCACGGGCGCGCTCGAGGCCGGCGAAGATCTTCTGGAACAGTTCGGGATCGACTGCGTCTTCGGCTTTGCGCCAGTAGTAGATGACACCGACGGCGATGTAGACCTCGGCGTGGACGACTCCTTGAGCGGCCAGCTGCTCGATCATGCGCCAGGCTGCGAGCTCGTATTCGTCTGGCCCGCGAAGTCGGCCGGTTACTGCTTTGAAGGCGAGCAGGAATCCGGAGAAGTCTGTGTATTGGTAGAGCGCTTCGGCTTCCGCGAGAGTCATCGGTTCCGCGTCGGTGCGGCGGCTTAGCTCGACGAGAGTTGCGGGTTCGATTGTGCCTTCGAGATGAAGATGTAATTCGGCTTTTGGCAGACCATGGATGAAGTCGCCGATAGCTGAAGTTTCAGTGGCTTTTAAGGGCAGAGTTGCCACGTTCTCTCCTTATATCGTCATATCGCGATATGTTGATATGTATCAGGGAAGCCTTATCCTCGTCAATCAGTTCGCAAATCGTGTCGAAGATATGGACGGTTTTGAGGGGGAGGGGGTAGGGGTACCCTATTTTGAGGATTTTTGGCTATTAACTTATTCTTATGAATAGCTTATCTGATTTTCAGATGATGCGTTTGCATACATTTTGCGCACATTTTGTACACTTAAATTACGACCTCCGGTCTTTAGCTTTCAGCGAAGGTCTTTCTCCGCCGTTTTGATTGTGCATGATGAGCGGGAAATTATCGGCAAGTTCCGACGGGAAGGTAGAGGCAAATTCTTCGGCCGCGCCTCATGACGGCGACGGTTTTGAGTACGCTGGATTTGTGGTTCCCACCCTTGCTTCGCAAGGATGGGGCACCCTGGCACCCGGGACCCGGAACCAGACTAATACTTGCTCAGTGTTTGGGGTCGGTCATGTCCTGGACGGCGATGATCTGCCATTTGCCGTTGCGTTTGAGCCAGGTGTCGGTCCAGATGAGGGTGCGTTGGAACTCTTTGCCGTCTTTTGCGGTGCGGGTTGAGGTTTCTTTGCCGTAGATGATCGCGAGATCGGGGCCGTAGAAACGGACACGCGCGGTGAGGAGCTTGCAGTCGTGGGCCTTTTCGGGAGGACCTTCGGCGAGCGCCTCTTTCTTGGTATAGATGGGGCCCTGGGGCGAGGTGCCGACGAAGTCATCGGCTAGTGCTTCGCTGACGACTTTACTGGGCTCGCACTCGAGGACGGCCCACTTACGCTCGGCTTCGATGAGCTGTTTGGCGACCGGGTCGCTGGCTTCGGCCCAGCGGCCGGTATTTTGTTGAGCGATGGCGGCTGCGGGCAGGATCGCGCTTACCAGTGCCCCGGCGAGTGTAAGCGACGGCGATGAACGAAGGCGAAAGATGCTCATGCGGAACTCCAGCGTGGCGTTAAGGATTCGAGAAGAGTTCAGGCTCTTGTTGGTTTAACTTTTGCAAATTCAGACCGGTGGCGGCTGTAGAAGATGTAAACGACCAAACCGATAGCAAGCCAGCCAAAGAAGCGGAACCATGTGGTGACGGGAAGGCCTGACATGAGAAGCAGGCAGAAAACTGCGCTGAGAGCCGGAATGACCGGGCCCCCGGGAACGCGGAAGCCGCGGCGGCGGCCGGGATCTTTGTAGCGCAGGACGATGACGCCGATCGAGACGAGCATGAAGGCGAAGAGGGTTCCGATATTGGAGAGGTTGGCTAACAGTTCGATATCGAAGAGGCCGGAAGGAATGGCGACGAGGAAGCCCGCTACCCAGGTGGAGAAGGCGGGGGTTCGAAACAGGGGATGGACCTTGCTGAAGATTGCCGGAAGCAGTCCATCGCGGGACATGGAGTACCAGACACGCGACTGGCCGAGCTGATAGACGAGCAGAGAGGAGATCATACCCATCATGGCTCCGATGAGCACGATGAGCCGAACCCAATGCAGAGCGTGGCCGCCTGGCATGAGAGAGAGCTTTTTGAGGGCGTTTACCACGGGAGCGGCGTCATCGACCATGGACTGCCACGGCACGAGGCCAGTGAGACAGATGGCTACTCCCAGATAGAGCACGGTACAGATGATGAGCGTGGCGATGATGCCGATGGGCAGGTCGCGCTGGGGGCGTTTGCACTCCTCGGCGGCAGTGGATACAGAGTCGAAGCCGATGTAGGTGAAGAAGATGATGGAGCCACCGGCGAGAATTCCAGACATGCCGTTGGGCGCGTATGGGTGCCAGTTGGAGGGGTGCAGATAGCCGAGCGCGGCGGAGATGAAGATTAGGATTGCGATCAGTTTGATCGCGACCATCACGTTGTTGGTGCGGGCCGACTCCTGAATGCCGCGGACGAGGATTACGGTGAGCAGGAGCACGATGAGAAACGCCGGAATGTTGAAGCCGAAGTGCCAGCCGGGATTGTAGAGGACGTTGCCCTGCAGGTCTGTGAGTCCGTCGGAGAGATAAGAGGGAGATATCCAGCGGACTGACGGGTGCAGGCCGAACCAGTCGAGGAAATCGACTACATGGGCGGCAAAGCCTACGCTCACGGTCATGTTGGAGCCGGCGTATTCGAGGATGAGGTCCCAGCCGATGATCCAGGCTACGAGCTCGCCGAGCGTGGCGTAGGCGTAGGTGTAGGCTGAGCCGGCGATGGGGATCATGGAGGCCAACTCGGCGTAGCACAGGCCGGTGAGTCCGCAGACGATTGCAACGAGAACGAGTGAGATTGCAATGGCCGGGCCTGCGCCGGGGCGGCCGCCGAGGCCAGAGTGATGCAGGAGAAAATCGACCAAGGGTGTTTCGAGCGGATTGGCAACTGTGGCCTTGCTGCCAGAGATCGCGGTCCCGATTACGGTAAAGATGCCGGAGCCGATTACGGCGCCGATGCCGAGCGCAGTAAGCGACCACGGGCCGAGGGTTTTCTGGAGCTTATGTTCGGGATTCTCGGAATCCTTGATCAGCTTGTCTATCGACTTGCAGCACAGTAATTGGCTTGCCAGTGGAAGGCTCCTCGCTTTTGATTTCAGCCATTGCGGCGCAACGATGGGGAGTCGTTTTGGCAACTATACAGGACGGGAATGCTGTCCTGACAGACGACAAAGGGTTCCCACAAGATAAGCAGGAACCCTATGCGTATGTGACAAGCCAGCTACTTGCGCTTGGCCTGGCCGCGTGAAGCCTTCTTCAGCTTTTGCTTGTTTTCGCCGCGTGCCCCGGTGCGCGGGCCTTTGGGGGTGGCCTTCTTGCGTGCGGCGCGCTTGATTTTTTTCCGTTCTTCTACGCTTTCGACTGCTTTGGTGTTTGCCATCTTCTTCTCTCTTCCTGTTGCTTGAATGTCTCCGCTGTGGCGGATGGATTTGCTGGATTGCGCCTTCAGAGCTTTTCGAGCTGGGCGAATTTTTCGATCAGCTTCTTTACCCCAAATTTAGCAAAGTGCACTGTCAGTTTCGCATCTTCGCCGTCGCCTTCGCGCAGAATTACGGTGCCTTCGCCGTATTTGCCGTGACGGACGCGGCTGCCCTTCTTTAGACCGGCGGGACTGCGGGACTCGGGAATCTCCATTTTGGGTCTTGAGAATGTTGTACCGCGACCGCCGAAGAACTGGGCGATGTTGTCGAGGGAGTCGGGTGGCTTGGCGGCTGGCTGCGACAGCGCGGATGGGGATTTGCGCTGAGGCGGCCATGCGGATGGCGTTGCACGGGGGTAGGGTGTTGCACGCATTCCGGCGTAGCGACTGTTGGATGAGTTGCCGGGGCTGGAATCACCGCTTTGGCTTTGGTCTTCATCTTCGTAGCTGTAGTGGCCGGAGGTGGAGTCGGCATTTGCGGCTCGATTGCCGCCGTAGCCTCGATTGGAGTTGAGGCCGGGGCTGCCGAGGTCTTCGAGAAGGCGGAAGGGAACCTCTTCGAGGAAGCGGGAGGCGATGCTGGCTTCGGGGGCGTCGTTGCCGTAGCGGCGGCGATAACGGGCGCGGGTGAGAACGAGGGTGTCCATGGCGCGGGTCATGCCGACGTAGCAGAGGCGGCGTTCTTCTTCGAGGCCGTTAGGGTCGGTGAGAGTGCGGGAGTGGGGGAAGAGGCCTTCTTCCATGCCGGTGAGGAAGACGAGGGGGAACTCGAGTCCTTTGGCGGCGTGAAGGCTCATGAGAGTGACGCGGGCGTCGGCGTTGTACTGGTCTGTATCTGAAACCAGGGCGGCGTGGTCGAGGAATTCGCTGAGGGTTTCGCCACGCTCTTCGGCGTCGTGAGCGGCGTTGGCGAGTTCCTTCAGATTTTCGATGCGGCTGATGGCTTCGGGAGAGCCTTCCTGCTCGAGGGCGCGGATGTAGCCGCTGCGGTCGATGAGGAATCGGATCAGCTCGGGAAGAGTGCCGCGGTCGCCGGGCTTGCGGAAGGGTGTTTCGGCGAATGGGTTCGGGCGCTCGCTGGCTGGGGTTTCAGCGGCGGCATTTGTTTTGGATTTCTTGCTCGGCCCAGACTGGCTGGCCTGGAAGGGCGAGAGTGAGGCCAGATCGAAGTGGGCGGCGGGCAGGGGTGACCCTTCTATGGGCTCGGCACCGAAATCGAAGGCGGTGTCGAGATCATCGTGTGCCGCCGTGGCTTCGTCTTCGAGCACTGGGTCACCGGCCTCGGCCGAGGTGCCGAAGTCGAAGCTGATGTTTTCGCCGAAGTCGAAGGAGAGATCGGCTCCGGCTGGGGCTTCTGCGGCCACTTCGAGGATGGGCTCAGGTTCGCTGGCGCCGCCTGAGAGATCGGAGGCGAGCGTATCGGCGAAGTCGGGATTGAGGAGGGCCTGGGCGTCACGGATGAGTTGGCGGAACTGGCCGAGAGCCTGTGAGGCCCGGGCCGGAACGAGCTGGTTGCGGAGGGCCTGGCTGATGGCTTCCCAAGTGGAGATGCCGGTTTCGAGGGCGATGCGCTCGAGGGTTTCGAGCGTGGTTTTGCCGATGCCGCGCGGGGGCGTATTGATGGCGCGCTGCAGAGCGACTGAGTCGTGGGAGTTGAGGACGAGCTTGAGGTAGCTGAGCAGGTCGCGAATCTCGGCGCGCTCGTAGAAGCTGAAACCGCCGACCATGGTGTATTTGATTCCGTAGCGGCGCAGGGCTTCTTCAACGAGGCGGGACTGCGAATTGGTGCGGTAGAGGACGGCGCAGCGGCCTTCTTCGCAGTCGTCGCTGGTGGATTCGCGGAGGAATTTGTTCACCTTGTCGGCGACGAAGAGGGCTTCATTTTCGCCGTCGGGAGCTTCGTAGTAGCCGATCATGGAACCGCCGTCGCGCTCGGTCCAGAGGGTCTTGCCTTTGCGTTGCGCGTTGTTGGCTACGACGGCGCCGGCGGCTTCGAGGATGTTCTGGGTGGAGCGGTAATTCTGTTCGAGGCGAATGATCTGCGCGTTGGGGAAGTCCTGCTCGAACTCAAGGATGTTACGGATGTCGGCGCCCCGCCAGCTGTAGATGCTCTGGTCTTCGTCGCCTACGGCGCAGACGTTGCCACGCTCGCCGGCGAGGAGCTTCATGAGTTCGTACTGAGGACGGTTGGTGTCCTGGTATTCGTCTACGAGGAGGAATTTATAGCGGCGCTGGTAGCGGTCGCGGACTTCGCTGGAGGACTTGAGGAGGCGTACGGTTTCGAGGAGCAGGTCATCGAAATCGAGGGCGTTGTTTTTGAGCATCTCCTTGCGGTAGCTCTCGTAGATGTGGGCGATGCGCTCGCTGCCTGGGTCGGTGGATCCGAGGTAATAATCCTGCGGATCGATCATGTGGTTTTTGGCCCAGGAGATTTTGCCGAGGACGTTGCGCGGCGTGAGTTGCTTGGTGTCAAGACCGAGGCGCTTCATGATGGTTTTGACGATGGACTGCTGGTCGTTTTCGTCGTAGATGGCGAAGGTTTTGGTCAGGCCGACGGCGTCGGGACCGGTGCCGATACGCAAAGCTTCGATGTCGCGACGCAGAATGCGGACGCAGAGGGAGTGGAAGGTGGCGATGAGCGGCTTGGTCAGGGAGCCGTGCTCGAGAAGGCGGTCGACTCGGGCTTCCATTTCGCGGGAGGCCTTGTTGGTGAAGGTTACGGCGAGGATCGAGTCGGGAGCTGCGCCTTTTTCCTGAATGAGATAGGCGATGCGGTAGGTGATGACGCGCGTCTTGCCTGAGCCCGCTCCGGCGAGGATGAGGACCGGGCCGTCGGTGGCTTCGACGGCGGCGCGCTGCTGGGGGTTGAGTTGGTCTACGAGGTGTTGCAAAGTGGCGGGGTCCGGAGGGGATGTGTCCTCTTCCAGTGTATCGTTGACTGCAATTTGCCGTTCAGCAGCCTGTGGGACGCCGAATGATTGGAATCGGTTTCTACGTCAGGTCCTGTGCCAACGTGGAAATCTACAACCGACGTTCGGTACACCATCGGCCTGCTAAGGTGAGGATGTGGCGCATGACTAATGATTTTCCAGTAATCGCGACGATGTGCGATAAATAACTATCCTTGAGCGTCAGATGCTCTCGATGGGTGCCGTTTTGACAAAGTCTGGACGATTGCTTAGGGGACTTCTCACAATGTTCTTTGCTGTAATGGACAACTGGGCCGGTGCAATGGCAGCCGCAGGGCAATTCGTCCTGCTCCTTGCATTCATCTTATGTTCCGGGGCATCCGCACAGAACGATCGTAGAGCCGATTACACCCGTAGCTCACAGCCGCCGTTATTTACCTACGAGGAGCTTGTGGCTCTCGGTGCGAAGGATCCCGTCGATGCGGCTCTGGCCGACAAACTTCAGACTTTGCTGACGACTCCTTTCATTAACAATGAGGCATACTTCGCCGGAACAAGACCCCTTCGTCCAGATCTCGACGGCATGGGCCCGTCGTTGCGGCTCGTGGAGTGGAACATTGAGAGAGGAGTGGAACTCGACGACATCAAGCTCTTGATGACCGATAAGCAAGGCTTCCTTGCCAAGGCTCATAGCGCGGTTCCAATCGACAAAGACACCAAAAAGCCGACGGACCCCGAACTCAGCTCACAGATTGACTTGCTTCAATCGGCAGACGTGATCGTGCTCAATGAGGCCGACTGGGGCATGAAAAGAAGTGACTATCATGCAGTGGTAAAGGAGCTAGCCGATGCGCTCAAGATGAACTGGAGCTACGGCGTCGAGTTTATAGAGGTTGATCCTAAGGTTTTGGGCCAGCAATCGTTCGCGAATGTGAAAAATAAAGCCGAGCGAAAGAAGCTGGAGGACCTTTACAGCGTCGACAAGGATCGTGTTCTTGGGCTACATGGTACCGCAATTCTTTCACGCTATCCTCTCAGGGATGTGAAGCTCGTCCCCTTTAAATATCAGGCTTACGACTGGTACAACGGCGAGAAGAAGTATGGAACAGTCGAGGCCGGCAAGCGCAAGGGCGCCAAACTGCTTTTTGGCGAAGAAATCGTCCGCGAATTGCGGCGCGGAGGGCGCACCAATCTGATCGCGACTCTGGATGTGCCTGAGCTTCCTGAGAAACAGGTCACTATCATTGCGACTCACATTGAGAATCGCACCACACCGAAGAATCGCGTCAAGCAGGCAGACGAACTTCTTGAAGAGATTCGCCCGATTCGCAATCCTCTCATCATCGCCGGGGATATGAATACGACTGGGACAGATGGCTCGGTCACCAGCATAAAGTCAGAAGTGCTGAAAAAGCTGAACGATCCTGGGTTTTGGGCCACGGAAGGAATCAAGTACGCGACCGGAGTTGGTTTCATCATGAGCGCTACCACTCTGGGCTTTAAGACGGCCAAATTCCAGGGCGACCCGACTTCGTCGGGGGTTCCTTTGCTGGCACCCAATCCCGAACAGGGATTTTTTAAGGAAATGGACAAGTATCGATTCGATGACGGTACTCAGCTTGATTTTCGTGGCGATGCCGAACTCTCGGTAAACAAACGCGATGGAACCCTGGGCAATTCGAACGAGCGCGCTGCCAAGGGATTTGTTACGACATTCGCTTTACCCCGAACCCTTGGAGCAAAAGGCAAGTTCAAGCTCGACTGGATATTCGTAAAGGGCTACCTGAAAGAGGATTCTCAAGCGGCCGACGCCTATCGCTTTGCACCAGGCTTTGCGCGCACCATGAACGAGGCGAACAACGCGCTGGAAGAACCTCTGTCGGACCATGCCGCAATCGGCGTAGATCTACCGTTAGTTCAGCCGGCTTTGCCCGCTGCAAAGAAATGAGGTGCGGGACTTGGAGCGCCGGATCTTGCTTCGACGTCAAAGCTGTGTGCCGAAATGAAGAGCGCTTCCAGCATATTCCGATGGCTGATTGTGCCTGTCTGTCTCTGTGCGGGCGTGTCTCCCGCGAGCTATGCGTTTGCTTTTAATCCTCCACCTGGTGCTCAGATAAGTGCTCCAGTCGATGTCGAAGACGCGTTGCCAGACGCTCCGAAGCCGCGACCTCCGATTGCTGAGAAGGGTTTGCCGCTGGCGATCCTGAAAGATCAAATTACGATCTGGACCAGCCTTGTACGGGTCAGAACCCATGACCTGATTTGGCTAGTACCGCTCGGGGCGGCAGCGGGCGTGGCGTTGGCAACCGACACGGACGTCATGCGCGACGTATCACGCGATCGAACCTTCAACAAGGATAGCGTGAATGTATCGAACTCTCTCTTGGGCTTCGAGATTGCCGTACCGGTTAGCCTGTACGGCGTTGGGCTCTTCAAGGGAAATCCCCATGCGCGCGAGACGGGCATTCTGAGCGGTGAAGCGCTGGCCGATAGCGTGGTAGTAGAAGAAGTCACAAAGATTATTTTCCGGCGCGAGAGGCCTCTCTACAACAACGCGGCGGGTGATTTTTTTGCGCCGAACATTGGTGCAAACGGTTCGTTTCCATCGTCGCACAGCATGCTGGCGTGGACATTGGCAGGGGTAATAACCGGCGAGTATCCGTCAAAGTGGGTCCAAGTGGGCGTGTATTCGGTCGCTTCGGGCGTGAGTTTGACGCGCGTCCTTGGCCAGGAGCATTTTCCGAGCGACGTGCTGGTGGGCGCGACCGCGGGATGGCTGATCGGACATTACGTGTTTGAAAAGCATCACGTACATCCTGTGTCTCGCGCTCTGCGAACAAAGCTAGGAGGATGAGTGGCATTCCACTCGCGCAGCTCATGACAGCGGCTATTGGGGCCGACCAAGCCACGAATACTGCCATGCTACTGAGATGTTTTGATAGTTTCCACCGAAGCTTAAATATACGTCATGCGAATAGCTGAACTTTACCGTCTGGTGCCTAACGAGAGGCACAGATGCTGTTGCGCCTATGCGCGAGCTCGTTTGAAGAGTATCCGGATTCTCTACTCCCCTCAAAGTGGCGAGGCCGCCGTGCCAGAAATTTCCGTCAAGTGAGAACCAAAGCAGCGGCTTCACGTCGTAGCTCACATGCGTCTCGAAAGCAACGATAGGATTCAATGTTTGGGGTTGAGGTCTCAAGGGTGTATAGGCTTGCTCATTCCTGGTAAAAACCCAAACTCCTCCGTATGCGTCCAGCACTATATTTCTGCGACGTCGCGAGTAGCCCAACTCGGGTTTAAAAGACCAACGGTTAGTGCCCCAGTTAATAAGGTTGTTCGGATCGTACTGCCCAGCTGGAGCCGCTACCTTCAGGCTCACGCCAAGCAGGCTCTTTTCGGTCCACTTCAAAAAATCGCTTACCTGCATCGCCGGGCCACCCTTGAGGTTTACTGACCATCGAAAGGTTGTGTCAAGAAGACCAGAACGGTAGATCTGCTGGTCCACGCCGATAGTCTTACCTTCGAAAGTTCCGATTGCATAGGGAATTGAGGCACTAATGTTGGAAGAGTGGCCCAACAAACCGAAGGAGTGGTAATAGCTGAAGACCGACGCATGGTAGGTTCCGGTCGCGTCAGTGACAGGCACCGCGTTATTGAAAAAAAGAGTACCGTCATTGTACCCATAGGTCAGGATGACCGCATTGGAATGCAATGGCGTAATTGTGTAAGCCCGCGGAGCCAAGTCCTGAGCCTGGAGCAGCGCCACAGCGGCCGCAAAGAACACGATCGTCCAGATGGGTCTTAAAGCTTGCAACATTCGATTGAAGGTCATTGTTCCTAAGCGTCAGCCCAACCTCTATTCAAGCGCCATCTGTCGACTCGCGAAATACTTCTTCCAAATTTACTCACTCTCGAACTGTTCAACATGGATGACTCTTCACCGGTAAATGAACTTTCCCAACTAAAACGGTCCAAAGCGCGCCAGAATACCACGACACGTCGTCTTAGGTTTCTGCGTACAGAAGGCCAAGCTCAAAGACGGACGAAAAGTGAATAAACGCCGAAACACCGAGAATCTGCATGCGGCGCAGATTAGTTGGTCTTCGCGGCCCACCCATTCTAACGTCCCTAAAGTCAACAGTTGCGTCATCGCTGTCGACGAAGGTGATTATGCTTGTGAGAAAACAGTCGCCAGATGTGCTTTCACAACGGGACACTCGCTTCGATACCGTATCCATGATAAGGTTTCGATCTTTCGCGCACTACATCTCACGGGCGACTTTGTTGGTGAAGGTAACGGCAAGGATCAGCACCGGGCCGTCGGTGGCTTCGACGGCGGCGCGCTGCTGGGGGTTGAGCTGATCTACGAGGTGCTGCAAAGTGGGGGTCCGGAGGGGATGTGTCCTCTTCCAGTGTATCGTTGCTTGCAATTTGCCGCTTTGGTACGAGGCGAACAAGAATTACCACAGAAGGTTTTCGGATACGGAAGCTCAGACGAGCCTCATATACTTGCATACAACAAAATGAAGAGTAGATTGATGAACGGCTTTGGCGCTTGGTTTCTTATCAGTGCCACGGCGGTAGTCCTCGCGCAACAGTCTGGGCCGGACTCCGTACGACAGACAGGTATCATCCTTCTTGGCGTTTCCCGCAATGACTCCACGTTCAAAGGGGGAATCAGCGGGTCTAAGCAAACTGGAAAGGGGACTGTAGTTGTCGAACCCATTGCGCGCGTTACCGCATCCGGTGACTGGAAGGAGTTTCCCTGCGATAGCAGAGATGGCAAAAGTACGAGAGCGTGTATCCGGTTCGCGCGCGAGTACCTGAGCCACCCTCACGCCTATACAGTAGTGAGTGCCGACGGGAAAGGAGGGGAGATTCACACTCAACCTGTAGCTCTCAGCGGGTGCTATAGCTACGACGGAGTTGGAACATATTCGGGCTCCACAATTGCCGGCTCGGCAATTGCAGCTGAATCAACAGACTTCTTTGCTGGCGCTGCGCCGCCTCGATCCCTCGGCTCGGATGAAAGCGCACCAATTCGCAAAGCTCTTGCGGCATTAGTCCCCAAGAGGCTCGATTCTCTCAGTGGGCTGCGGCTATTTTCGCTAGATATGCAGGGGCAGAGACTTGTTGTTGTGCAGCGAGCTTTCTCAGACCGCTCCAGCGGTCAAAGAAACGAGAGATTCGGCCTGATATTTGCAATTGGAACCATGGATCATGATCGCTTCAAGGTCTTGCATTGGAAGCGAAACGCTGAAGATGAAGATGAGCGAATTCTTGGGACGATTCGCTTGAAGAGCGGCGAGGAGTTTCTGATCACCGCAGTAAGCGAACCAGAATCTCAGTCGTTTCGCGTCTATGGAATCCGGGATGAACAGTTGAAGTTGATTTATTCCGGTGGCGGATCCAGCTGCTGATACGAGACGCATCGTGAAAATGATCAAAATAGACAAAATGATCATTTTAGAGCAAAATTGAGAGCATGCAGACCATCTCCGCGACGGAAGCAAAGCAAAAATTCGGCGCCCTGCTCGACCTCTCTCAGAGAGAGCCGGTGGCGATTCAGCGGCATGATCGGAATATTGCTGTACTGATCTCGCCAATGGATTACGAAGAGCTTCGCCGCTTTCGAGTTCAGGAATTGCTTCGCATCACGGAACGGAGCGGCGCATATGCCGAAGCCCGGGGAATGACCGACGAGTTGCTGGAACAGCTTCTCGCCGATGAATCATGAACCAGCGGATCGTCATAGACACAAATGTGTATGTAAGCAGATTCCTCCGGCCAACTTCCGTTCCCGGAAGAGCAGTGGAGCGCGTGCTTACTGCGGATCTGCCTCTTATCTCGCGAGCTACCTTGCTTGAATTGAAGGCTGTGTTGCTGCGTGACAAATTCGCTCGATACGTCGACCGAAGCGCAATCGAGCCTTTTCTAAATTACATCTCGGAGACTGCGGAGCAAATCTCAACAGTCTCGACAATCCACGCTTGCCGGCACACACAGGATGACAAATTTTTGGAACTGGCTGTGGATGGTAAAGCTGATTTGATCCTGACTGGCGATCTGGATTTGCTGGCGCTGCATCCCTTTCGCGGCATCGCGATCATAACGCCGATGCAATATCTGGCGGAAGACTAGTGCGAGGCTTTGCACTCGGCGCATTGGCAGTGGTGGCGGAGGAAGTCCCAGGAGTAGATACCGCTTTGCCTCTTGGCTCCGAACAGATAGCAACGAGCAGACAGAAGTCTTACCTTTGCATGACAACCTGTGTCTGTTTGGCCCGTTATTGTTCGGACGCGTGATAAATCGGACTCCATATCTCAATGGAGTGGCGGTTCACGGAAAGGACTGCGATGAAAATCTTTCCCGGCAAAGTCTCCCTTGGTTACGTGGCCACTCTGATCCTGGCCCTAACGTTCACCCATGTCAGTGCGAAGTCACAAACCGCAGGAGTACGGGCAGATCTGCGGAGTTCTGCGACTGTGCTTACAACCCCCATCCCGGGCGGAGTCTTACCCACGGCTCCCGCTGGCGGCGTCGTTGTCGCGGATCAAACCTGGGTCTGCGATGCAGCGGTGGGATTTGCGCCTGTCGTGGACACACAAGTTGGGGTTGTCGATTCGTTTCTGGCAATTGGAACGCAGGGCAATATTAAGTTGCCGATCTCTTCGACGACGGTGCCGGCGACCTGCGGCCAAGCTGTCTTCCACAGCGATGGCTCCACGTACATTACTCAGGCTGTTGTGGACACAAAGAACACTCCCTCAACTGCCCGTGGGGTTCTTCGTACATTTCTTGACCCAGGGACCGGTACATTCGCGGGGCCATCCAGTTACATCGCAACGACGGCTGGCCTCGATGGCGATCAGCCAACTGCAGCGGCTCTTGGTCCAGACGGCAATCTGTATATTGGATTTCTGAAAAACGGAAACGTGAAGAGGATTATTAATCCAGAATCTGGCACCACGCAGGTCGTAGAAAGCATCGGCAGCACACCACACGGTCACGCTGCACGGGCCTTTGCGTTCGTGGGCAATGATTTATACATCGCCTCTGTCGATGCATTCTCAGTGATTCATAACGCCACGAGCACCTCCTGCACCGGAGGTTGCAGCGCTGTCGCTATCTCCGACGGCTTCTCCGGAAGCGTCCATACCGGGGTCACAAGCGACGGCGTGAACGCTGTGTATTTCGCCGTTGTCGGATCGTCGCAGACTTCAGGAAGCAGCCAGATCTGGCGCTACACGCCGTCGACCTCAGCCTTTACATTCGTGTCGCAGGGAGGCGCTGACAAGAACGGCGCTAACGCATCTAATTTCTCATTTACAGCGAGCAAGACAAATCTGCTGACACTCGACGCCGGCGGCAATCTTTGGATTGGAGACGATACAAGCAATTCGGGCGCGACAGGTGCCGGACGGCTGTGGACCATTAGCGCAACCGCATTGGCAGCTCTTCCCGGCGGTTCAATTAACGGAGGCACCGACTTACAGGCCATTCTCAATGTACTGAGGGGCCCGTGGCTCATGGCCTTCACGCAGTCTGAGTTCGAACCCACATTCAACGCCGACGGAACCTTCACCGCCACTATCACGTCAACCGTTAGCGGCGGGCTCACTACGATTTCCGGTAAGTGGACGCTGACCGCGCCGAAGGTCCGCCAGCCGTTTACAAATCCTCAAGGCCAACTCACGTTTACCGATTCAAATGGCGTCGTATTGTTTTCTGCAAACTTCCTCCAGACCAACGCGGACACGCTGGTCGCATTTCAACCATGGAGTGGGAGTTTAGGAACGCCGATCAGCGGCGTTCTCACCAAGGCGACCCCTTAAACGTAGCCAAACCGTGAGACAGAAACGGGCTGGTGCGATCTTCATCTCATGGGCGGGTTTATTGGTGAAGGTGGCGACGAGGATCGAGCTTGTAGCTGCCAGTATAGCGATATTCTTAATCTCTATGAGCTCCTTCGAATCGTCTCCTTATCGAGTTGTGGTGTTCTGCGCATCAGCCCTCGGCAAGGAACCGGATTACCGCGTAGAAGCGGAGGAATTGGGCCTGAGTCTCGCCAAGGCTGGGATGGGACTGGTCTACGGCGGAACGAGTGTGGGATTGATGGGGGTGCTGGCTAGTGCGGTGCTGGCAAATGGCGGTGAGGCCATCGGGTTTCTGCCACGCGTGCTGGCGGGCCGGGAGATTGCACACCGAAGCCTGACCCGGCTTGAATTTACTGAGACTATGCACCAACGCAAAGCTGGAATGCTTGCAATTGCCGACGCCGTGGTGGCTCTGCCCGGCGGCTTTGGCACGCTGGATGAGCTGATGGAGGCGGTGACCTGGGCGCAACTTGGACTGCACACGAAACCCTGCGTCGTCGTGAATACGCTGGGGTATTACGACGGGCTGCTGCGGTTTCTGGATACAGCAGTCGAGGCCGGTTTTGTGACACCGGCCAACCGGGAACGGATTCAGACGCCGCCGACCGTTCACAACGCCATGGAGTTGCTGACGCGCCATCGAGAGCAAAAAATGAGAAGCGATTCATCGAATCAGCCCTGAATGACCTGGAACAAGGGAACCGACGGCCGCGTACCTATCGTCACACGGAGGTTATCCGATGAGCGTCTACCTTCACTCTCCGCAATGGAAGGTTGCAATTCTGCTCGCGCTACCCGCAATGGCATTTGCCGCATACGTTGCGTGGCTGGTGGTTCCCGAGGTGCTGCGCGTGGTTGTGCCGGCTGTAGTTGAAACCGTAACTGGTCAATAGATTAAGAGATCGCAGCCGGTGCGGTGAGGGCGGGACTTAGCTCGCCTGACGGCACTCGGCGCACTGGCAGTGACGGCGGAGGAAGTCCCAGGAGTAGATGCCGCTGGAGTGGCCGTCGAGCCAGTTGAACTGGATGGCGTAGCGGCCTACGGCGTGGGCGCTGGCTGGGCGGGCTGGGGCTTCGTACATCTGGAGGAGCTGTTTTGGCTTTGGTTTGGGATCGCCGGGCTCGCGGCCCTGGATCTGGCGTTCTTCGACGCAGGTGGCACAGGGGCAGGCGTCGCGTAGCCAGGAGAAGCTCCAGTGGCTGCGATGGCCGTCTTCCCAGTCGATCTCCATGCCTGTGCCTTCGGTCTTAAGGACTCGCACTTTGGTTGGCGTGAGGGCCTGTTTTGAGAGCGAGGCGGCGCGGCGGTCCTGGCGGGCTTGGTGCTCCTGCTCCTCCTGGCTTAAGAAGCGAATTCCCTCGTGGCTCATACTTCTATTTTGCCTGAGACAGTAGGGTTAGCGGAGTCAGCAGTGCCAAGAGTTGGTATTCTCCCACCTTAAGCGGTACCTGTCCATCAAGATGCCTGGCTTCTATTCATCCTGCCGGGTGAAGACAAACGGCTTGACTGCCGGCTCAAGGGGCAACAGCATCTCTGTAACTTTGCCCGAATCCCCGATATGAAACTGGGCTATATCTGTGTCGTCATACAGAAATGTGTCGTAGTTATAGTGCTGAAGAGTCAGATCGATCGCATCGAACTTCACCGTCAGGTTGTTGCCGTCCTGAATTACATGAATCTTTCCATAAGCCGGATGGAAATAGGTGCCTGCATATTTAGAAAGCGGCAGCGTTGCTTTGGCGTCCGGGATGCGGCCTGCTTCCATGGCTTTTTTTTCGTCTGAGACCTGGTGCTCGAATTTTGCCTGCGCGGCGAGGTTGTCAGCCAGATAGTCGTGCGAATTGACTCCAAGCAGGCGATCTCTCAGGTCCTTGGTAATGATCTGTGGCAGAGCAGTGCCTCGGTTATTGAGCACGACAATTCCAATCCTGCTATCAGGAAAAAGGATCATGTCGGAGGTGAATCCATTGATCGATCCGCCATGCTCCAGAAAGCTGTGGCCATGGTAACTGCCGGTCATCCAGCCAAGCGCATAAGCATAGGCTCCTGTGGCTGCGGCCATATTGGGTTCGAGCACGGTAACAGGCGCATGTAACTCTTTCATCTGCGCCGCAGAGATGACCTGTTTGCCGCCGGCCGTTCCGCCGTCGAGATGGAACTCGAGATACTTGAGCATGTCATTGACGCTGGAGTTCACGGCCCCATTCGGCCCTACGCCAAATTTCTGGTAGTCATAGATGGGAACTGTAACGATCTTTCCGTCCTCATAACTATGAGGGTGCGCGAAGTTACTCGATCGCTGGAGATCCACAGCCGAAGTACTGGAATGAGTCATGCCGAGCGGAAGAAATATCCGCTGTTTGACTAGCTCTTCCCATGTGCTTCCGTTGACCTGGCCTGCCAGATATCCGGCCGCCGTATATGTCAGGTTGTTGTACTGAAAGACGTCACGAAAGCTACGGCTCGGCTCAAGATAACGAAGTCGGTGCATGAGCTCTTCACGAGTCAGGTACGTGCTCATGCGGATAAAGTCATGCCGCGGAAGGCCGGAACGATGCGTCAACAAATCTCGCGGCGTGATCAGCTCCGTCGCAACAGGATCATATAAGCGAAACCAGGGAATATACTGCACAACCGGCACATCCCATTTCAGCTTGCCGTCATCGACCATGGCCGCGACAGTTACTGCCGTAAACGACTTTGTCATGGAGCCAATGTCAAAGAGCGTGTCCGCATCGACCATGCCGGGTTTCCCAATCTCGCGCACTCCGTAGCCCTTTGCCAGAACGACTTTGCCGTCCTCGATGACACCGATGGCCGCTCCCGGCACATGCAGCTCTTTCATCGCTCGTTCGACATCGGCATCGATTCCGGCGATAGCGGTGTTTGGTTCAGCGGGCGTCTGTGCGTGAACCAAAGCAGCTTCGCTGACCCATGCCAGCGCACACAAAAGCATCAGCAATCGACAGGCATAATTTTTGACACGCGCAGATGAAAGGATTCCCACCGGTAAACCTCCAAAGGTTCACAAATCACAAAAGGATAGCAACGACTTTATAGCATCACCGGTGATTCCTCCAGAAGAAGTAGGCGGCCATGCCGAGGCCAATGATTACGACGAGGAGGCGCAGGAAGCGCTGATCGAGTCTTTGCGCGACGCGGGCGGAGAGGTAGCCGCCGATGGCGCAGGCGACCATAGCGGCAAGGCAGTATCGCCATTCGACTTTGCCGCTGAAGGCGAAGAGGATACAGGCCATGCCGTTGGCCATGGTGGTTGAGACGACCTTCATGGCGTTCATCTCATTGAGGTCGTGAAAGCCGAAGACAGAGAGCAGGGAGATGATGAGGAATCCTGCGCCTGCGCCGAAATAGCCGATGTAAAAGCAGACAACTACGGTCGCAAGGATCAGCGGCCAATAGTTGCGGATGGGTTCGCCGTCGAGGCCCGCTCCGGGAGCGGGGATGGTGGCGGGCTTTCTACGCTGGAGCCACTTCATGACCGGATCGCTGACGGCGAAGATCACTGCGGCAAAGAGAAGGAGCCACGGTACGAGTTCGAGGAAGGTACGCGCCGGGGTGTTGAGCAGGATGATGGCTCCGACGGAGCCGCCGACAAGGCCGGCGGCAGCCATCTTCCAGGCGAGTTTGCTGTGTTTGCGTACTTCATCTCGATAGCCGGCGATGGAGGTGAGTTGGCCGGGCCATAGAGCGACGGTGTTGGTGGCGTTGGCCTGGATGGGTCCGAGACCAACGGCGAGCATAGCCGGGAAGGTGAGGAAAGAACCGCCGCCAGCGACGGCGTTGAGTGCTCCGCCGATGAACGAGGCGACGATGAGCCAGGGCAGACGCCAATCGATGGGGGCCGTGACGGAGGCGGCCCAAGCCAGAATTTTCATCCAGTGCATCTGGAATCATTCTAACGATGGGAAGCCTATGATTTTGGGCCGTAGGCATGCCAGAAGAAGTAGGCAGCCGTGATAAATCCGATGCTTGCTACCAGGCGCCGCATGATCTTCTGGTTGACAAGCTTGCTGTAGCGGGCGGCGAGGTAGCCTCCGATGGCTGCGAGTATCGCCATGATGCCGCAGTAGGACCAGACGACTTTACCGCTGAAGATGAAGACGGCGACTGCTATGCCGATGGAGACTGCGGCGGTGACGACCTTGAGGGCGTTGGTTTCGTGGATGTTGGTGACGCCGCAGAGACCGAACAGGGCCATTACGAGGAAGCCTCCGCCGGCGCCGAAGTAGCCCACGTAGACGCTGACCACGGCCATGCCGAAGATGAGCCAGAAGTCGGATTGTGTGGCGGTGGCTTCCCTGCGGGTGGCCAGCCAGCGGCCGAGGGGTTCGCTGAGGACGAACATGACGGCGGCGAAGAGCAGGAGCCAGGGGAGCAGGTAAAGGAAGCGGCTGCTGGGGGTGATGACGAGCAGCCATGCTCCGATAAGGCCTCCGATGAGCGAGGCGATGCTGAGAGGCAATAGGCGACGGGCGTGACGGCCAAGGTCTTCGCGATAGGCGATGAGCGAGGTGAGCTGGCCCGGCCAGAGAGCTACGTTATTGGTGGCCTGGGCGGAGACGGAGCCGACGCCGGTGCCTTTCATGGCGTTGAGCAGGGCAGGGAGCGAGAGGAAGGAGCCGCCTCCAGCTATGGTGTTCAACGCGCCTGCGAAAAAGGAAGCCACCGGCAGCCACAGGAGCTGAGAATAATGCAGAAATGAGGAATCCATAACCCAATGTAAACGGCTGGAGGAATTCGGCGAATGGAATTCTACGGCCAAGGCTGCAAGTTTGTGAGGACTGCCGGATGGGGCGGCAACTGATAAACTCGCGATGAATACCAATCCGGAGTCTTAAGAATCCCATATGAAACGAATCGTATTTCTGCTTGCGATGGCAAACGCTTTCGCACTACCCTTCTCTGCGGCCCAGACGGCTGCTCCCAAGGCGCAACCTTCGACTACGAAGCCTAGCTCGAGTTCCGGCACGTCCGCTAAACCCGTGACCAGAACTGGGGCTGTCACTTCCGTGGTTAAGCTGCCTCCGGGTGTTCCGGTGGTCAAGGGAGTGCTGAAGACGGCGTTTTCGCTGCGCTATGAGGATTTCAAGATCGGGACCGGCGCGCTGGCGGAGCCGGGGAAGGTCTACCACGTGCATTACACGGGCTGGCTTGCATCGGACGGGACAAAATTTGACTCTTCGTTCGATCATCAATCTCCTGTGATGGGCACGGACGGTAAGCCAGAGATGGATGCCGATGGAAAGCCGAATATGGCGGCCCAGCCGCTGATCTTTCCGCAGGGGCGTGGACGGCTGATTCCGGGGTGGGATCAAGGATTTGAGGGAATGCGCGTCGGAGGCAAGCGGAGGCTGTTTATTCCGTACCAGCTCGCTTATGGGGCGATGGGGCGGCCACCGAAGATTCCGGCGAAGTCGGATCTGATTTTTGACGTGGAACTGACGGAGGTTTCGGAGCTGCCAGCCGCGCCTGTCGCTGGGGCAGGACCGGCTGGGCGACCGATTCCGCCGAGGCCGGGGGCTGCGCCGGTAAGTCCGGCGACCCCGGCGTCGCCTGCTCCGGCTGCGAAGCCTGCCGATCCGGCACAGCCGCAGAGTGCGCCGAATCCCGCCGGGACTGCCGCGCCGTCGGCGCCTGCCACTCCACCTGCACCGACTCAACCTCAGCCTTCTTCACCGACCGCGCCGCCGGATAAGCCAGTGAACCCGGAGCAGCCGAAGTAACCCGATCAGACCGGTAGGACTGGGAGCTCGGGCGTGGCGGCGATAAGCTGGCGCGTGTAGGCTTCGCGAGGCTGAGCACATAGCTGCTCGGCCTCTCCTGTTTCCACAAGGCGGCCGCGCTCCATTACGGCGATGCGTGTCGCGAGATAGCGCACCAGCGGCATGGAGTGGCTGATGAAGAGGTAGGTCAGGCCGAGCTCCTGTTGAAGGCGGCGCAACAGGTTGATGATTTGCGCACCGACGCTTACATCGAGGGCAGAGACGGGTTCGTCGAGGATGACGAGCTGCGGCTTGAGAGCGAGTGCGCGGGCGATGTTGATACGCTGGCGTTGACCTCCGCTGAACTCATGCGGATAGCGATGCAGGGCGGAGTCGTCGAGGCCGACTGAGGTGAGAAGCTCGCGGGCTGCGGCGCGTAGAGCGGATTTGCGGGTGTCGATGCCGGCTTCGCGGTGGTGGATGATCAGCGGTTCGGTGACGATGTCGAAGATGCGCATGCGCGGATTGAGCGCGGCTGAGGGATCTTGAAAGACGGGTTGCATGTGGCGGCGGAGGGACATGGTTTCTTTGCTGCCGACGGTGATGCCCGCGACGCGAATGCTGCCGCTGGTTGGAGGCACGAGGCCGAGGATCATCTGGGCGAGGGTGGTCTTGCCGGAGCCGGATTCGCCGACGAGGCCCAGGGTTTCGCCGGGGGCTATGGTCAGGCTGACGTTGCTGACGACGAAGTGATCCTGCTGCCGGAGGCCGGATAGCCGGGGGTAGTTTTTGGAGACGGACTCGACTTCGACCAGCGCCATGTTCGGATGCTATCGCATACAGCTGGCGCCCTGTGTTTTATGGGGTCAGCAGATAGTAGACGTCGGTTCGAATCTGCGACGGATTGTCATTCCATTCAGGCTGCCAGTGGCCGTAAATCTCCCAGCTCGGGCCCGCAAGGTTGCGATGATTTGCTGTGCACCATTGGCGAACGGCATTGTGTGCGGTGCCAAGGCCGCCATATGGTCCAAAGTGGGTTGCCGATGCTACCTCGCCTGAGGGAGTTGCTGAAAGTACGACGTTATCCTGCTCAGTAAATGGTCCGTGAAGCTCGACGCCGACTTCGAGGCGAATCGCGCCATCCCAATAAATGGCCACGTTGCGGCCGGCTTGTGCCTGCTGTGCTCGCACCGTTTTCCAGACCAGGCCGCAGCACTCGGGGACAACGCGCGAGAGTTGAGACTGGCTGACCTGACGCCGGATGACGGCGACGGGAATACTGTCTAGTTGGTGGAGCTGAACTGAGTTGGGCGTCATCTGGCTTTCCATTACTGGAGTGAGTCACTTTGATTGGGAGTGTTACTACGCGCGATCCTCCTTATGGTTGCGCTGCTCGTTACATTAGAAGCCGCCTCTACTCGGCGAAGGATTTTATATTCGAAGGAAGGTTTGTATGGTAGAAGCGAATGTGAGTTTTTCTCGATGACTTGAAGGGCCGAATGGGATCTGAAGCAAGGAGGGACGCGTGGGCAGATATCGGATTCTAACGCTCGATGGTGGCGGTTCGTGGGCGCTGATCGAGGCGATGACGCTGATCGATATTTTTGGCGAGAAGGAGACCGGGCACGGGGTTTTGAAGCAGTTTGACATGGTGGCTTCGAACTCCGGTGGGAGCATCGTCCTCGGTGGGCTTGTCGAGGACATGACACTGGCACAGATCAGAGACGTCTTTCTGAGCGAAGCTAGCCGTAAGTCGGTATTTGCGCGCAAGACGCTGCATTTGCCTGGTCTGGAGAAGTACGAGACGCCGAAGAAGCTCGACGGGCTTCGGGCGGCTTTCCCCAGGCACGGGGACAAGCCATTGCCTGAGGCTGCGGCGGATATTCCGGGCCACTCCGGAAAGCCTGTACATCTGCTGGTGATCAGCTTTAATTACGACACCAACCGGGGAGTTTTCTTTCGTTCCGCAGTTGCTTCGCGCAAGGGATGGGGAACGGGCGCCGTAGGCACGGCGACTGTGGCTGAAGCGATTCATGCGTCAAGCAATGCGCCGATTCGCTACTTTGACGGGCCGGCGAAACTGCCGAGTCAAACGGGCAAACGCTATTGGGATGGTGCAATCAGCGGTGGCAATAATCCGGTTCTGATGGCTGTCTCTGAAGCGATTGTGCTGGGTCAGGACCCGAAGAATATCGCTGCGCTCTCGCTCGGCACAGGCGCGACTTCTCTTCCATTTGGGCCGGGAGACGGTACAGAATCGCCAATCTTCCAGACCATTCACCAGTCGGGACTGACGACGGATCTTGAGAAGATTGCGGGCGCGATTCTGGATGACCCGCCGGATGTCGCTACCTTTATGGCACACGTGATGACGGGCGGTCCGCCGGCGGGATTCGAGCATCCGGTTGACAGCTCAATCGTTCGCCTGAACCCGATGATCGCTCCTGTACTCGACGAGAGTGGCAAGTTCGTCCTTCCTGAAGGACTGGATGCGGACGCCTTCGAAAGCCTGGTCAAGCTGGATCTGGATGCTGTGGATCAGTCGCAAGTGGAAGAGATCGAGCATTTTGCCAACATCTGGTTGAATGGTTTCGTGGCGAATCAGCCGGTTCGCGTGGGCAGCGATCTCACGCCGGAGATTGGACAGGCCCGGTATGCCGATGCAAAACAGGCTTGGAAGGAGCTGACTGCGTAGGAAGGCCGCGCCTGATCGCAGCCATTAGTCCAGTTTTGGATGCAGCTTGTGGAAGCCGGTGGCGTCCTGATATGCGCGGGCGAAGGCGCATAACTTTGCGTCCTGATAATGGGCGGCGAGGAAAGTGATGCTGACCGGAGTATCGGGACCTCCCTCGTTGTCGAAATCGCCGGGATCTTCCTTGTAGGGTGAGGGTGCATCGTGCCCGCGCAGGCCGTTGGGCACGATAATTGCAGGATGGCCGGTGAGGTTGGTTGCCCCGAGCTGCGGCCCGTTGCTCGGGGTTACGATGATATCCACCGTTTCGAAAAGCTTCGAGACTTCGCGGATGGCAAGAGTGCGGGCGCGGTTGGCCTGAATGTATTCGATCGCCGGATAGAACCGAGCTATGCGGAAAGTGTTTGGCCAGTCGAATTCCTTCTGCCCGGTGAGGAGTTTGTCCCGGCCGGTCATGGTGAGGTCGTCAAACGCCGCCGCGCCTTCGGCTTCGAGCAACGGCGTCATGGCGCTGTAGGGCAGCTTTGGCAACTCCACCGGGATAAGCTGCACGCCCATCGAGCGCAGCTTATCCAGCGCGGCCGCGTCGTATTGGTGATCGTAGATGCGGCGCACGCGAAAGGCGCGGCTCTCGGCCTCGCGCTCCTCCCGTTTCTTCTTATCCTCGGCAGCCTCGTTGGCGGGCGCCTTCTCTGACTCGAAGGGCTTGGGTGGTTCAAACGGGCCTTTGAGATAGCCGACGCGCAGGCTTTTCCAATCGAACTCCGCGTCCCAGTTGAAGGCGGCATCGCGAGTCGCCAGATCCTGCCCGTCGGGTCCGTGAATCGCCGAGAGAACGATGGCGCAGTCTTCAACAGCGCGGCAGATTGGGCCGAGCTTGTCCATTGTCCAACTAAGGGCCATCGCGCCTGTGCGCGGCACAAAGCCGAAGGTGGGGCGGAGGCCGGTATCGCCGCATCGCGTCGAAGGTGAAGAAATCGAACCCAGCGTCTCCGAGCCGATAGCAAAGCCCACGCAGCCTGCAGCGACGGCGCTTGCCGAACCTGCTGACGATCCGCTCGATCCTTGATTCGTATTCCATGGATTGCGCGTAATGCCACCGTACCAGTGGTCGCCCATTGCCAGCGCACCAAGCGTGAACTTGGCAATCAGCACGGCTCCGGCTGCGTCGAGGCGCTGGACTACCGTTGCGTCTTCCTCAAAGCTCTGCTTCTCGAAGCCACCTGCGCCCCAGGTAGTTGGATAGCCTTTGACTGCGAGCAGGTCCTTTGCTCCCCACGGAATGCCGTGTAGTGGCCCGCGATGCTTGCCTGCGGCGATTTCTGCGTCGGCGGCTTTGGCTTGCGCGAGTGCGCGCTCTTCGGTGAGCGAGATGACGAAATGCAGCTTTGAGTCGTAGCGCTTGAGACGGGCGAGGTACATCTGCGTCAAGGCCAGCGAGGTTAGCTTTTTCGTGCGCAGCAACTCGGCTTGTTCGCGAACGGTGGCAAAGGCCATGTCTTCCACATTGGCTGAGACAGAGATAGCCCGGGACTCACTCCAGCGCGGCTCTTTCTTTGCCGTCTCGACCTTCGCGCCCGGCGGCAGCGGATCGAAGACAAAAGCGGGGGCGACGCTGTTGGGTATCTTGAGCTCGCGTATCTGTTCGTAGGATGAGCGCTGATTTTCAAGACCATCGAGCATCATCTTCTTCTGGTCGGCGGTGAGGGTCACTCCTGCCAAGACTGCTGCCTGATCGAGCATCTCCGGGGTGATCTTTGCGGGCTCTCCGGGCTTGGCTGCTTCCTGGGCTTGTGCACTCAGCGTGTAGAGAACGCCGGGCAACAAGGCTGAGGCTACGCCCGCCTGGCTGCATGCGGAGAGGAATTTCCTGCGATCCAAAGTCGTGGTCACGAGCCTTCTCACTTTCAAAGTGGTCTTCTTCGCAAGCTATCGGGCGGGTCGGGGTAGTGGCAAGCGAATTTCAAAAGTGTCTCGCATTGCGCCAGCTCTGAAGGTACGCTAGCATAGGCCAAATTGATTCTCGTAGACGAACGATTTTCGTGGCAGCGAGGAGAGCGGCGTGGGTGAGCGTGTTGCTAAAAGATCGGGCATTCCTGCTCTCGTTGTAGTGCTGACCCTCGTGCTCGGCGCGATTGCACCTGCCACACGGGCGGTGCAGGAGAAGACGGTCTCGAACCCGCTGGCTAACGATCCGGCGGCGGCGAAGGCTGGTGAATTGCTTTTCCGATCGAATTGCTCGCCCTGCCACGGTTTGAGTGCCCGTGGTGGCGGGCGCGGGCCTGATCTGACTTCGGGGCGCTGGGTTCATGGCTCCAGTGATGGCGATATCTTCCGCACGATCTCGCAGGGTGTGGCGGGAACACAGATGCCCGCCAATTCGTTCGAGGATTCGGAGACGTGGACGATCATCTCTTACCTCCGTTCGCTTGCGCCCTCGGCTGGGGCCAAGTCGTCGGGAGATAAGGCCAAGGGTGAGACGCTCTTCGTCGAGCGCGGATGTTCTGTGTGCCACATGGTGCGCGGAAAGGGTGGAGCGCTGGGGCCTGACCTGTCACGTGTCGGCGCATCACGCTCTATCGCGTATCTAGCCGACTCGATTCGTGAGCCGGATAAGGAACTAAGCGACGGCATGATGGACCCCAATAATCACTATGGGGTTCCCATGGTGTATGACACCGTGACGGTGACGCTCAAGAGTGGAGAGAACGTGACGGGAGTTGCGAGCAACGAGGACACGTTTTCAATACAACTGATGGATACAACGCAACGGCTGCGTCTTTTTCTGAAGAGCAATCTGAAGGCGGTTCGCCATGACCGCAAATCGCTGATGCCGGCGTATTCGGAAAAGATGATCGACGCTGCGGATCTTGAGGATCTGCTTGCGTATCTTGAGAGCCTGCGAGGGAGTTAGCCGTTGAGAGGATTTCGTTGATGAGGAAGATGCCGGGAGTGTTTGCGATTGGTTTGTTGACGACGACAATGGCCGTTTCGCAGGTAAGTTACGATCGCCTGCGCGCTGCGGCGAGCGAACCACAGAACTGGCTCACTTACTCAGGCACTTACTCGGGCTGGCGGTACAGCACGCTCAACCAGATCACGACGAATAATGCATCGCGCCTGTCGCTGCAGTGGGCGTTCCAGGTGGGTGACATAGGGCAGCTTGAATCGACGCCACTGGTTGTGGATGGCGTTATGTATGCGACAGGCCAGAACAACCGCGCATTTGCTATCGATGCCCGCACGGGGCGCGCGATCTGGCGGTACCAGAGAAACCTGCCGGACAAACTGCAGATATGTTGTGGAATGGTCAATCGGGGCATGGCGATCCTGGGCAACCGGCTCTTTATGGCTACGCTCGATGCTCACCTGATCGCACTCGATACGAAGACAGGAAACTTGCTTTGGGATGTGACGGTAGCGGACTATCACCAGGCGATTGCGCTGACGCTTGCGCCGCTGGCGGTGAAGAACGAAATTATTATCGGCCCTGCGGGCGGCGAGTACGGAGTGAGGGGATTTATTGATGCGTACGATGCAGAGACGGGCCAGCGCAAGTGGAGATTCAATACTGTGCCTGAGCCTTCCGAGGCCGGTCATGAGACGTGGAGCGGCGATGGCTGGAAGACCGGCGGCGCGCCCGCGTGGATGACCGGCTCTTATGATCCTGCACTGAATTTGCTTTTCTGGACGACGGGGAATCCTGCTCCCAGTAACTATGGCGGCGATCGCGGCGGCGACAACCTTTACAGTGACTCAGTGCTCGCTCTCGATGCCGACACGGGCAAGCTGGCGTGGCATTTTCAATTCACTCCGCATGATGTGCACGACTATGACGCCACGGAAGTGCCGGTGCTGGTGGATGCGCCATGGAAGGGCAAACCGCGCAAGCTGCTGCTGCTGGCCAACCGGAACGGTTTCTACTACGCGCTGGACAGGACCAATGGGGAGTTTCTGTTTGCAAAGGCTTTTGGACAGGTCACCTGGGCGACGGGTATCGGTCCCGACGGCAGGCCGATCCTGAACACTGCGTTGCCAACGAAGGACGGCGTACAGCGCGTGTGTCCCGGGGCGTTGGGCCTGACCAACTGGTATTCGCCGTCGTATAGCCCTGACAGCAAACTGTTCTATGTCGCCACATCCACGGAGTGCGATCTGTTTACCAGCGCTGCGCCGAAGTATCGCGCAGGTCATGATTTTCTCGGCAGCGTGTATGTGCCTGATCCTGTCCAGAAACCCACGGGGGCGATCAAGGCGCTTGATCCGCTGACGGGAGAGGTGAAATGGGAGTTTCCCTATTTCACCGGCCCGAACGGAGGAGCGCTTTCGACCGCTGGAGGCGTTGTGTTTGCCGGAGACTCGGATGGCAACTTCATCGCGCTCGATGCGCGGACGGGGCATGACCTTTGGCATCGGCAACTTGGAGCGGCTATCTACTCGACGGCCATCACCTTTGAAGTCGACGGGAAACAGTACGTTGTGATTCCCGCCGGCTCTGCGATCTTCTCCTTCACGCTCGATCGGCCTTGAATCAACATAACGATTCGTTGCACCTACGAAATGACTGCTTGTTCCTCTGTAGGCGCAATGCAATCTGCAAACATCGTCTGCAGTTCGCTCGCAGGCTGATCGCCACAGGTAATGTCGACGAGCAGTCGCAGCGTATCGAAGCGACGATAAGCGCGCACACCCGCGATCCGCAGCAAATCGGTCGGTACTTCGCTCAGCATTTGAGCGCCGACCAGAAAGCCGCTGGTATAGCCTTGTGATTGGAGGTCTGCTCGAAAGCTCAGAGCTGTTTCGATGGTCTCTGGTGTCGGCTCCTCAATTTCTCCGCGAGCAATGAGCTCAAGCCAGCACCCGGTAAAATACTCATTAGCCGCATTTCGCTCTGGTCTCAGATCCCACGAAGGCGTAACTTTAAGCCGCTCAGGTCGAGGGACGTTCAGAATCTGGTGAGCTATGACGGTGTTGTACCGCTGCCACTCTGTCACGCTGCTTAATTCAGAAAGACCCAAAGCGTGATGCAGCACGGCCAAGCATTCCCAAAACAGTTCCGTCTGCACCTTTTGTTCGCCGCTCCAGTGACCGTCGGGAGCCAACAGCAGATCACGAATCGCAGGTGTAACGTCTTCGAGAAAACCGCGTGAACGCAAGCGATCGATTACCTTGCGGCGGGTAATGATCTCAATTTCGGGAGGAATCTCCTTCTCCATGGCGCGTTCGCTGGCAAGACGAATCAGGAGAGCAGCCAGCAGACACGCTTCGCGAAAAATTGCCAGCTTGATTTCAGTTGCTACCGATGGTGTTTCTGCTTCTGCCTTTGCGCGGTCGCGATAACTGCTGTATCGCGTGAGGCAGATCAGAAAAGCAATCCAGATGATTGTGCCGATCAGGAGTACGCGAAAGAAAGTCGGATCCTCTTGAATCAACCCGCGAAACCAATAGAGTTCAACTCCAAAACCAGCGAATATCAACGCGAATGAGAAAACGAAACGCAACAGCAGTCGCCGTGCGTGCGCATCTCTACCCGAGCGGCGAATCGCAATCCACACACCTCCCCAGGTGGTGCGCTGGAAAAGAGAGTGGAGCGTGGTGTACATGACTGAATCTTACGACTTCACACTCTCTTTTGAGTTGCCCGGGGCTTCCTCAATTGATCTTTAGCACATAGGCGTACTTGCAGTTTACGGATGCGGGGAGCTTTACGTTGAGTGCGCCGGAGTCCTGGTGCCAGGTGGGTTTTTCGGTTGAACCGATCAGCTCGATAGAAGTAATGGAGAGTCCGCTGCCTTGGTTTGCGGATCCGAGGGCGTGGATAGCTGCTGTACTTTCGCTACCTGAGGTGGGGCAGCCCATGCCGATGGCGTAGATGGTGTTGCCCTTCTGCGTGAAGCGGAAATCTTCTGTGGTGTAGGGCTTCGTGTCCTGGTCGTGAAAGGCGCCTTCGGTGACTTTGGTGGGGCCTTCGCCGTAGACCTTCCATGGCGTGGTCGAATAGATGGCTTCGCCGTTGGCGCTGAGCCAGCTACCCATTTCCTTGAGCGTTGTCTGGATCACGTCAGGAATAGTGCCGTCGGGCTTGGGACCGATGTTGAGGAGCAGGTTTCCGTTTTTGCTGACGATATCGATTAGCTGGTGGACGAGGAACTCAGGCGGCTGATACTGGTCGTTTTCGATGTACCCCCAGGAGAGCTTGCTGATCGATGTATCTGTCTGCCAGTGATCGGGCTCGATGGAGGCAAGTTGACCGCGCTCGAAGTCGCGCACTGCGGACTTCCAGTCCATGGCGTAGTTCTTGAAGTTGACGACGCCCGTGTAGCCGTGGGCTGCGGCGAAGTTGTAGTAGAAGGCGTCGAACTCCTGCACGCGAGGACGGAAGTTGGGCTGGCCGATCCACCAGTCGTAGTAGACGATCTCGGGCTTGTACTTTTCGACGAGTTCGGTCATGCGGGCGAGCCAGTCGGCGGTCCACGCGGGACTGACGTAGGTCCAGTCGTCCATCATGCCGCCATTGCTGTGACCTTCGACCTGCTGGTGCGCGGGGCCGTAAAGCGAGGCGTATTTGGGATCGTTGACGTCGGAGCGGATGTCGCGGCCGCCGTCGAAGAAGAAGTTGTGCTCAGCGCGATGCGAGGAGAGGCCGAAGTGGAGGCCTTCGGCGCGGACGGCTTTGGCGAGTTCGCCGACTACGTCGCGCTTTGGCCCCATCTTCGCGGCGGTCCAGTCGGAGAGGCCGGAGTCATACATGGAGAAGCCGTCGTGGTGTTCGGCGACTGGAACGACGTATCGTGCGCCAGCCTGCTTGAAGAGGCTGGCCCATGCTGCGGGATCCCACTTTTCAGCGCGGAATTTTGGGATTAAGTCTTTGTAGCCGAACTTGTCCTGCGGGCCGAAGTTTTTGAGGTGGTAGGCGTACGCGCCCTCTTTGGGCTTGTACATGTTGCGCGGATACCACTCGTTCTCGGCGCCGGGGACGGAGTAGACGCCCCAGTGAATGAAGATGCCGAACTTCGCGTCCTTGTACCACTGAGGGATCTCGTAGTGACGCAGACTCTCCCAGTCGGGACGGAAGGGACCGTCGTTGGCCTGACGGTCGGCTTCTTTGAGCAAGGTGTTGCGCTGTGCGTCGTAGTTGGCGACGGAGCGCTGCCACTCCTGATCGATCTGATCGGGGGACTTGACGTTGTGCGTCGGGGCGAGCGGATCGGCTGAGGGGGCTTGTGCCTGAGCGATTGCGCCGCAGAGCAATGAAGCGATAACTAGAGGCCAAAATTGGAAACGTTTCACGATGGCGAGAATACTGTACGGTCTTGCGCGAGGCAAGACGATTCTCATATAGACCGCGAGACTGAGGAGCTTTGTCTGAAAGAGGATTGGGGGAGGGTCTCTCGCCCGCGAGTTGCAATGGTCTGCAATCGCGGGCGAGAGAAGCTTGATTTAAATGTCGAGGTTCTTTACGTCGAGGGCGTTTTCTTCGATGAACTTGCGACGGGCCTCTACGTCTTCGCCCATGAGAGTGGTGAAGATATGTTCGGTCTCGGCGATGTCTTCGAGCTTCACCTGCAACAATGTGCGAATCGTAGGATCCATCGTCGTCTCCCACAGCTGGATCGCAGTCATTTCGCCGAGGCCTTTGTAGCGCTGGACCTGGTATTCGCGCTTGCCCTGCTCGACGACGTATTCGAAGAGCTCGCGGGCGGTCTGCTTCTCGACCGGCTCGCGGTTGACGCGGGCGGATTTCTTTTGCGGCTTCGCGGTGGTCCCCGCCGGCTCGGCTGCCTCTGCTTCGCCTTCGGCTTCCGCATCGGCTTTTTCGGTCGCAGCTTTGCCCGGATATTCGATGAGGAACGGAGGCTCAAGCTGGTCTTTAATGAGGGCGTACTTGACCATCATCTGTTTGAACTCGGCGCTGGCTGCCAATGCCCAGTCGATACGGCGCACCGTACCCTGTGAATCGATGAAGCTGAGCGACCAAGTCTGATGCTCCTCGTCGCGCTCAGGCTGGCCGAGGGAGCGGAATTGGAACTGTTCCGCCAGCGGCTCGAGGGCTGTACGCAGCTCGACGAGTTTGGTTGGGATCTCTGCTTCTTCGGTGGAGACGAAGTCGGCGCGTTTGGTCAGCTCGAATTTGGCAAGCAGCTCGGTGACCTGCTCGTTGCGGATGCGCTTGTCGACTTTGTCAGCGAAGCCGAGGTACTCGTCCAGATAGCTCATGAAGCGGGTGAGGGTTTCGCCGTCGATTGCGGCTGCCCCTTCACCGTGGCGCACGACGATTCCATCGGAGGCGCGCTTGACCATGACTTTGAGAAACTCGCGATCGTCTTTGATGTATTGCTCGAAGCGGCCCTTCTTGATCTTGTATAGCGGCGGCTGAGCTATGTAGACGTGGCCGCGCTTGACCAGCTCGTTCATGTGGCGGAAGAAGAAGGTCAGCAGTAACGTGCGGATGTGCGAACCGTCGACGTCGGCGTCGGTCATGAGGATGATTCGGTGATAGCGCAGCTTGGCGGGGTCGAAGTCGTCCTTGCCGATGCCGGTACCGAGCGCCGTGATCATGGCGCGGATTTCTTCGTGGCCAAGCATCTTGTCGTAACGGGCTTTTTCGACATTGAGAATCTTGCCCTTGAGCGGCAGGATGGCCTGGAACTTGCGGTCGCGGCCCTGCTTGGCGGTGCCTCCTGCGGACTCTCCCTCAACGAGGTAGAGCTCGCAGCGCTCTGGGTCGCGCTCGGAGCAGTCAGCCAATTTGCCGGGAAGGCCGCCCCCGTCGAGGGCTCCCTTGCGGCGTGTGAGATCGCGGGCTTTGCGCGCGGCTTCACGGGCGCGTGCGGCGTCGATGGCCTTGTTGATGATCTTGCGTGCGATGGGAGGATTCTGCTCGAGGAATGCACCGAGGCGCTCATTGACGAAGGCCTGAACGGTGCCAGCGATGTCGGAGTTTAGCTTGCCCTTGGTCTGGCCCTCGAACTGAGGCTGAGAGAGCTTAACACTGACTACGGCTACCAGCCCTTCGCGGACGTCGTCTCCGGAGAGATTCTCCTTCATGTCCTTAAAGAGGCCGAGCTGCTGGCCGATGGCGTTGATCGTCCGCGTGAGGGCAGTGCGGAAGCCGGAGAGATGCGTGCCGCCGTCTACGGTATTGATGTTGTTGGCAAAGCTGAAGACGGTGTCGGAGTAGCCATCGTTGTACTGCAGGGCGATGTCGATCTCGATGGCGTCGCGGGTGGCCTCCATGGTGATCGGCTTGTCGTGCAGCAGCGCCTTGCCCTTGTTGAGATGGCGAATGAACTCGGCGATACCGCCGGCATACCGAAACTCAGACCGCTTGGCTTCGCCGGTTTTAGGATCGACCGTGCGCTCGTCGGTCAGCGTGATCGCGAGGCCCTTGTTGAGGAAGGCGAGTTCGCGCAGGCGCTGGGCGAGCGTGTCGAAGTTGAACTCAGTAGCTGTGAAGATGGTGCGGTCGGGCAGGAAGTGGACCTTGGTGCCGCGACGCTTGCTGGTGCCGGTCTGGCGCAGGGTTGAGGTGGGGGCGCCGCAGGAATAGTCCTGCTCCCAGGTGTAGCCGTCACGCCAGATCTCCACGTTGAGCTCCTGGCTGAGCGCGTTGACGCAGCTTACACCGACTCCGTGGAGTCCCCCGGAGACCTTGTAGTTGGAGGAGTCGAACTTGCCGCCGGCGTGGAGCTTGGTGAGGACAACCTGCACCGCGGGCATTTGCTCACCGTTGCCGACGTCCATCATGTCTACCGGGATGCCGCGACCGTCGTCGATCACGGTGATGGAGTTGTCAAAGTGAATGATCACGTCGACGCCGGTGGCGTGACCTGCCAGGGCTTCGTCGACAGAATTGTCGACTACCTCGTAGACGAGATGGTGCAAGCCCATTTCGCCGGTCGAGCCGATGTACATGGCCGGGCGAAGGCGTACTGCCTCAAGGCCCTCGAGGATTTTGATGTTTTCGCCGGTATAGCTACCGCCTGCAGGGATACTGTTTTCTGTGGACATAGGATGCTTTACTGATTTTTGTCCCGAACCAGGAGAGCATGATGAGTGCGCTACCTCGGGAAGGGTTCTGGTTCGCTAATCTTGTGTATATCCCGAGCCCTGAGAAAGTGGGCGGAACCGGCTGCCAGAGAGGGTTTTACGGGCATACGCTTGTATATATTTTAGCATGCGGAGAGGTGCTTTCGGGGGCTTCGATTGGGTTACTGCGCGCACCAAAGAACCGTGAAACAAATGTCACTAACGGAACGCAAACTTGCCCAATTCAGGACACCAAGTGATAGTCTGGTAACCAACAAACAAATGACAATCGGTAGCCCGAATTGTACTGGACTACGCGTCTATTCGGCAGCTATTACTTAGGTTCGGGAGCCACGATTGCTCCGTCGCCGATAAAGTCCCCTGGAGGAAAAACCACCCGCATGAAACTATTCATTCGTCTTATCGCCTGCACCCTTTTGATTGCCGCCGCTGTGGCCGGCAACTTACTCCCCAGAGCTTCTGCGCATGTCTCGCCCACTGTGAGCGCGGCGTCCGGAAGGGCCCCCATTCCGATGTGCAACCCGTTTACGGAGAAATGCCCCACGATTCGCTAGCTCGCAACTAATCTCTCTGCAAGAGATTTGGTAGCACGAAAGTGCCAGTGAGTGCATACCGATTTGGTTTAGCGGCTTTTCAAAAAACGCGCTATTCTGGATGGACTTCTGGAAGGGCTCGGAGTCGCTGCCATGTTTTCGTCTTTCGCGCAGGCCGTAACGATCAGTCTTGACGTACTGCTCTCGATCGTTGCATGTGCTGTGTTCTTCCAACCGAAGCTGCGCAAACGATATTCATGGCTATATTGGTATCTGTTGGTCCGCGCGGGTGCTGGAGTAGCGATCGCGTTTCTTCTTTATGGGCCGCTGCTAGCCAGCCCGATGGCCTACACGAAGATTTACTTCGTCGTTAGCTGGTTCAGCTACCTGGTTTCGAACGTGCTTCTCTTCCTCGGCTGCCTGGATGCTTACCGGCAGGCGATGGTTCCCTTGCCTGGATTGGCGAGGATGGGTACTCCTGTCTTTCGTTGGGCAGCAGCTGCATCGATCCTGGTAACGGCGACTACGCTCACTTCGATCACCTTTGCGCCGGGAATGCTGATGAAGATCGGTGTTCAACTGATGCGGTGCCTGGGAACGGTGGAGATTTGCCTGGTCGCCCTTCTGCTCCTGATGTCGAAGTCGATCGGGCTGCTTCCGCGAAGCCGGCCATTTGGCATTGCGCTGGGGTTGGGAATCCTGGCTGCGGTGAACTGTGGACAGTCCGCTATTGCCGCGATGATGGTTACGGCGAGCCCTGGCGTCCAGCTGACGCTTGATCTGTCGACGATTTTTGGGCTTGGCCTCTGGATCGCTTATGCGGCAATTCCGGAAACTGCCAGCGAGCCGGTCACGGTTGCGCTGAACTCTGCGGTATATAAGTGGGACCAGATTGCCTCAGCGCTGGGACACAAGAACACGCAGGTGGCACCTCAGCCTGCTCCGAGCTTCTTTCTGGTGGATGTGGAGAAGGTTGTGGAGCGAGCCTTTGTGAGGACGATCAAGGGCAAGGAATCGTAAAGCTGCAACGAGAAATAAGAGAGGCCGGAACCATCGGGTTCCGGCCTTTACTTTTTGGCTGAGAAGCGGGCCTTTGTGAAGGCTCTCCGACTACTCGGCTGCGATCGGTTCGACAAAGGCAAACCTGCCCCTGCCACCGCGGTCCTTGAAGTGCACGGTTCCGCTGATCTTGGCGAAGAGAGTGTCGTCCTTACCGATGCCGACGTTGACGCCGGGCTTGATCGGTGTGCCACGCTGGCGAACGATGATGGTGCCGCCTGTTACGAGCTGTCCGGCAAATGCCTTGACGCCGAGCCGCTGGGCGTTTGAGTCGCGTCCGTTTGTTGAACTACCGCCGCCTTTTTTATGTGCCATTTCGAGAATCCTTTCGAATATCGTGTGCCCGTGCCGCCGGGCCAATCTTCGACAGCTTAGACGGCTGCCGCTTCGTAGGTGGCGCCATCGACCTCAATGGTCTTGATGCGCACCTCGGTGAATGCCTGACGATGACCCTGCAGCTTCTTGTACTGCTTCTTCCGCTTCAGGTGGAAGACCAGGATCTTGGCGTGACGGCCGTCACCGATGACTTCGGCGGTGACCTTTGCCGTGCCCGGCTTGACCAGCGCACCCGGCTCGCCGGAGACTGCCAGCACGTCTGAGAACTCCACGGTCTGGGAGTCTGCGTCGCCGGTGGCGATCTTTTCAATCTTGACAACGTCGCCCGGAGCGACCCGGTATTGCTTACCACCGGTGCGAATGACAGCGTACATACTACCTCCAGCGCAGCCGTAAACTCAGGCGCGCATCAAGCTAAATTCCAATTGAATGGGCAAATAATGCTCGCCCGGTCTGCACTCAAGTCTGGTTTCAAACGAGTGCACACAACAAGGCTGCAGGCAGAATCGCCAAACTAAGGTAGTTTATCGTCTTTCTTCGGTCAGCGTCAATCGCGGCGGCTGGCGTTTTCGCGGAAGTTAGAATACGGTCAGGAATTCAGAAATGACCTCTCCCGCGTCAGCCTTCCAGGAAGAAGACTCTTCGAGACAAGTAGAGGCGCCGCGGCCTGAATCAGGCTGGCCGGAGCCAACCCTTCTTCGGGTGCTCGCGGCGATCAGCATCTGCCATTGCATCAACGACATGATTCAGTCGCTGTTGCCGTCGATCTACCCGATCCTGAAGAGCTCGTTCCAGCTCAATTTCAGCCAGATCGGGCTCATCACCCTGACATTCCAAGTCACTGCGTCTCTGCTACAGCCCTTCATCGGCATGTTTACCGATCGTCGGCCGATGCCCTATTCGCTACCTATTGGAATGACCTGCACGCTGGTCGGATTGACGCTTCTCGCTTATGCGCCTACGTTTGGACTGCTGCTGATTGCCGCCTCGCTCTTCGGTATCGGCTCGGCTATCTTTCACCCGGAATCTTCGCGAGTCTCGCGTATGGCTTCCGGCGGCAGGCATGGCTTTGCGCAGTCCGTCTTTCAGGTAGGCGGCAACACCGGATCTGCAGTAGGGCCTCTGCTGGCTGCGTTTATCGTTCTTCCACGCGGTCAGAAGGGCGTACTTTGGTTCACGCTGGTTGCCCTCGCCGGCATCTCTATACTCTCCTGGGTAGGACGCTGGTACAAAGACCGCCTGGCGCACCTGCGCACTCTGCCAGCGAAGCACAAGGAGCCCGGCAGAACGCTTCCGCGACGGCGAGTCGTCTTCGCGCTTGTCATCCTCATGATTCTGGTCTTTTCGAAGTATTTCTATATCGCTAGCCTGACCAGCTACTACACCTTTTACCTGATCAGCCGGTTCCACATCTCCGTCGCCAGTTCACAGATTCATCTCTTTGTGCTGTTCGGTGCCATCGCAGCGGGAACCTTCATCGGCGGGCCCATCGGCGACCGCATCGGACGCAAGTACGTTATCTGGTGTTCGATTCTCGGCGCCCTTCCGTTCACCCTGCTCTTGCCCTACGCCAACCTCTTCTGGACCGGCGTTTTGAGCGTAATTATCGGCGTGGTGATTGCATCAGCCTTCTCCGCCATCCTCGTTTTCGCGCAGGAACTGGTTCCGGGTCGGGTTGGCACAATTTCGGGGCTGTTTTTCGGATCCGCCTTTGGCATGGGAGGCATTGGCGCTGCGGTTCTTGGCAAGATCGCAGACATGACCAGTATCGTCACCGTATACCACCTGTGCGCGTACCTGCCGGCGATTGGCCTGCTGACGGGCCTTCTGCCAAACATCGAGCCGAATCGCGGCCGAAAACTGCTGAGCTAGAGATTCTCGGAAAGCGTCGAGCCTTTGCCTGAGAAGGATTTCCGGGTATACTAGAGGTTCGGCAGCAGGTCGTGGACATTCTGTTGGTGCGTTGTGGGCTTTTTTCAGAGCGCTGAACAAGATCCGACGCCAAGTACCGCGTATTAGCGACCGCCCGATCCCACCAGGGACAAGCGATTAAGGATTTGGAGTTTAGTCATGGCACAGGTATGCGATGTTTGCGGCAAAGGCCCACAGTTCGGCAATAACATTTCTCATGCGCACAACGTGACGCGTCGGCGCTGGAATCCGAATCTGCAGGCTGTGCACGCACTGGTGAATGGCGCGCCTAAGCGCATTCGCGTCTGCACGAACTGCATCAAGAGCGGCAAAGTCGCCAAGGCGTAGGGCGCAGGCGACAAATCCTCGCCCGCTCTGTAGTTCGGTAAATTCGCTGGGTTTTACGCTAGAACCCAAAGTCCCTTTGATTTCTGCGAGATGGATGTACGGGATGAAAGCCCGTACCGTTCAGAACGTCCACCCAACGGCGATGGGCCAGGATTCGTGCCCTTTGTAAAATACTGCGTTCCGCTATTTCGCGCCGGCTTTGCTGAGGAGCGGATCCTTCCATCCAAAGCTGTCGGCGTCCGAGCCGGCGGGTGACCATCTATCCACAATTGCTTTTGCGAGCTTGCCGAGCGTCTGTTCGGCTTCGCGATGGCGTCTCGCCAGGCCTCGCTAGCTTCACACCTGGTCGCGATCCTTGGCGCGTAACCTGTTTGCGCTTGCACTCGCGGTCTTTCCCAATGTCGCAGACACATCCCCAGTCCGCTTTTCAATTTAATTTTGATAATGGTTCCTCTCACTGCTTCTTGCTCCTCTTTCCGGATGTTTTAGGGGCGGGAGAATTCTTCATTGCGGGATTGGCCATGAGTTCAGAAAATTGGCGTGCCGTCTCAACTGCAATTGTTCCCCTGATGGACTCTGCCGCCCTTTCCATTGCAGCGAATGCTTCGATCCCCTTACGCGGGCTTGTAGTTTCACGTCAGTGCGGCTCCGGCAGGTCTTCGAAAGATGATCGAGCAGGAAGCTGACAAAGGCACAGACCCACGATCCTGCAACGGGCCAGAAGATGAAACACCGCCGGGAAGTATCGACATTTTGTATTCACGGATGCGGCCGTCCGCGGCGAGACTCACACAGCATCCGACTTGTGCCGACTGCGGCAGGCAGGTTAGGGAGGCGCATCACAAGGCTAAGGTAAAGGATCACATAATTTCGATTATCCTCGCCGTTCCAAAACTTTCCGTGTTCCTTCGCGCCTACAAGATCATTTTTATCACCGCTTCCAAGATATCGCGCAGTGACATCATCGTCAGCAGGAGAGGGGCGAAGGGGATAAGACACACGATTGCCAGACTGATCGGGGTCCGAGGACCCACAGGTATCACGTCCATTTTCTCGATGAACGCGAAGCTGTTGCCCAGATCGGCAAGAGACTGAATATCTCCGGTGCCAAGCAGGACTTCTTCAGGATCACGAGGGCCAGTGACCCACTTCTTTTGAAACGCCGAAGTGTACTCCGTTCCAAGCGCGCCGTATTGATGTCGCCCCCAGCGCTTAACGCGTACCAAAGTTGAAGAGAACACAAGCAGCGGAAGCATGATCGCGAGTACCGAGATAACTACGTAGGCGGCGATCAATGGCCAGTAGTGCTGAAGCGGAATCTTGTCGTAAATAATGCTATTTGCGAGGACGCCCGCTGCCGTTACTGAATTTGCGAACAGCAGTATACTGAAAAACCTTTCCTCTTCGCCTACAAAGGCTAGACCGCCGGATTCATCAGGATGCGTCGGCATCAGTTGCAGATTGAGCCGATTCATTCTCCATAGGAACTGCCCCCAAAGGAAAACACGCCACAGCCACCGCAGAAGCAGAAATCGATAAAGGGGAACACAGAAGATCGTGTACCACCAGCCTGCTGCTGTTAAGGAGTCGCCCGAGGGCTTGCGCATAAAGTGCCAGCTGGAAATCTGCATCTCAGGAGACAACTGAGATGCCGTCGTTAGCGCAAAGGCTATAACGATCAAAATGAATTCTGCGAGCGCCGAATCCCGCCATCGGAGCCCCTTCTGAATGGCGCTTTCGTATTCGTTGTAATCGGATTCGATAACAAGGCCCGATTCAATAAAGTGTGCCGCAACGTGCGCCAGACGCATCCCTAGAATTGTTTCTGCCAGAAGCAACAATGGCACCGCCAGCAGGAATCTTGTATGAACGGCGAAATCGTGCAGAAACGGTATCGGAATATGGTTACCCTTCGCATTGCCCTCGACTGCAGAGAGAATCAGCAAAGGGACCCACGTGACAAAGATCGGCAAAAAAGCTCTGACGCGAGCTTTAGACAGATTCTCTCGAATAAGTCCAACACGCTTTTCGAGTCGGTAGGTCGGCCCTCCCTCCGTCAGGTGAAATTGCGTAAAAGGTCGATATGTGATAACAGACATCCGATCTCCCGTACCAATTTCCTTATCTCAATTCATACTGACTAAACGAGAGAATCACGGCTCTAAAATAAGCCGCTCGCGGATCGCGAATCTCACAATATCCGCATTCGTCTTTAAACCAAAATCTTTCATGATCCGGTATTTGTGGAATGCGATCGTTCGCACAGCGATGTCCAGAACAGCCGCCGCTTCCTTCATCGATCGACCCTCCGCCAACAGTTGCAGCACCTGGCGCTGACGGGGTGTAAGCTCCTTTGCATTCTCCGGTCGAGGATCACGGATAAACTCGTCCATCAGCTTCTGTGCCATGCTAGGCGTCACATAAGAGTGTCCGCGCAGCACTTCAACGATCGACTTCTTCAGCTCGACTCCGGCTGATTTCTTCAACAGGTATCCTGACGCCCACTGATGTAGCGCTCTTGAAGCTACATCCGCATCCTCATTCATCGTCAGGACAATCAGCTTGGTCTTCGGCAGCATCCTCCTTAGCTCCACACCCGCATCGAGCCCATTGAGCAACGGCAGATTCAGATCGAGCAACACGACGTCAGGGCGCAGTTCCTTAGCTGCCGTCAAAAGGCTTCTTCCGTCCGATACCACCTGGAAGACGTTGTATTCCGGTTCCAGTAAAGCTTTGAACGCCTCAGCAACAAGCACGTGATCGTCCGCTATCAATATTCCCGGCCGGTCCATTCCAACCTCCAAACCTGTCTTTCGAGTTAAGGGTGCCAGAAGGAACTGCGGCCAAGTCATCTGGCCGACCTTGGGACGAAGTAGAGAATCGAAAGGCAGGACTTACACAGACATAATTAGATTGCGGCCGCGTCGATATTTCCTCATCTGCTAAATCTGACAGGTTTCAGAACTTTTCTTACGCGGTACGGTCTCAATCTGAGGTCATTGCCTCGGCTCGCCCATTGACATCAGCACAAATCGTATACCTGCGACGTGAACTGCGCTATCGCGCCGCGTTGTGGAGCGACTGGCACACAAGGCCGACTTAGGCCGGAAAGGTGTCGACACCTGGAGACAATGTATGAGTTCAGAGGAACAACGCAGACTCGACGACTGCAGGAATGACAAAGACTGGAAGACGTGGGGCCCTTACCTGAGCGAGCGCCAGTGGGGAACCGTTCGCGAGGATTACAGTAACGACGGTAACGCGTGGAGCTATTTTTCTCACGACCAGGCCCGCTCGCGGACCTATCACTGGGGCGAAGACGGTATCGCTGGCTATTGCGATGACAAACAAAGACTCTGCTTTTACGTAGCCTTATGGAACGGCAAGGATCCCATCCTCAAAGAGCGGCTCTTTGGCCTCACCAATAACGAGGGCAATCACGGCGAGGACGTCAAGGAATATTACTTCTATTTAGATTCCACTCCAACTCACTCATACATGAAGTACCTGTACAAATACCCGCAGGCTGCGTATCCCTATCAGAATCTGATCGACGGTAACCGTTCCCGCTCACGCAGCGAGCCGGAATACGAGCTCATCGACACCGGTATCTTCGACGAAGATCGCTACTTCGATGTCTTCGTCGAGTATGCAAAAAACTCCGAACACGATACGGTCATCCGCCTGACGATCGCCAATCGCGGCCCTGAATCCTCCTCAATCCGCGTTTTGCCCACACTATGGTTTCGCAATACCTGGCAATGGTGGGACACACCGAAACCCTCGATGAGCAAACTCCCATCTCAGTCAGGCGACGCAATTCTCGCCCAGCATGCCGAGCTGGGAGATTTCGTTTTCAGGCCCTACGGCGAGTCTTCCTTGTTATTTACGGAGAACGAGTCCAACAACGCAAGCCTCTTCGGAGGAACGAACGAATCCCCCTACGTCAAAGATGCATTTCACCGCTATGTAATTTCAGGAGAAAAGGACGCCGTCAATCCGGAACACACGGGCACCAAGAGCGCTGCCGACTATTCGCTCACGATCGGCGCCGGAGACACTGCAACTATATTGCTTCGCCTCTGTCCCCGTGAAGCGGACACAGATCATCCAATGACCACGCGCGATATCAGCGAGATCCTCGAAACCCGCAAAGCCGAGGCCGATGTCTTCTATGCCTCAATCACACCTAAGGGAATGTCTGCTGAACGCTCTAATGTGATGCGCCAGTCGCTGGCAGGAATGCTCTGGAGCAAACAACACTACTTCTATGATCTGGGCTATTGGCTCAAAGAGCACTCTCCAAATCAGCCTCGCTCAACCCAGACTCGCAACAGCGCCTGGCTCCACATGATCAATGACGACATAATCTCAATGCCCGACAAATGGGAATATCCATGGTTTGCGGCATGGGATCTCGCTTTTCATTGCCTCACGCTATCGATGGTGGATATAGACTTTGCCAAGCATCAGTTGGAGCTGATGCTCAACGCTCTCTATCTGAATCCAAGTGGCCAGGTTCCGGCTTATGAATGGAACTTCGGTGATGTCAACCCTCCCGTACATGCCTGGGCAGCTCTGCAGCTTTACAACCTGGACAAGCAGTATACGGGAAGGGAAGATCGTTCATTTCTCAAGCGTTGCTTCGACAAGCTGATCTTCAATTTCTCCTGGTGGATCAACAGGAAGGACCCCGGCGGAAACAACGTCTTTCAGGGTGGCTTTCTTGGCTTGGATAACATTGGCGTTTTCGATCGCAGCGCGAAGCTTCCAGACGGCGGATCTCTTGAACAGGCGGACGGTACAGCATGGATGGCGTTCTTCTGCCAGAACATGATCGAGCTTTCACTGGAGCTTGCCAAAACTGATGATGCTTATACCGATCTGGCCATCAAGTTCTGCCAGCACTTTCTTTGGATCGCAGCCGCCATGGACCGAATCGGAGAGCGGGATGACCACCTATGGGACGAAGAAGACGGCTTCTTCTACGACCTGCTCCGCCAGGCGGACGGAACAGCCATGCGGCTAAAAGTGCGTTCCATGGTGGGACTGCTTCCGCTGTGTGCTACTTCGGTCCTGTATCCCAATACCGAAAAATCCAACGAGAGTGCGATCGTGGAAATGAAAGCCTTCCTCAAGAGGCATCCTGACCTCATCGCAAAGATCGCACCACTTAATAAACGCGGCTATAACGGACGGATCCTGTTTTCGATCCTCAATGAATCGAAGCTGCGCCGTGTCCTTGCTTACCTCCTCGACGAGAACGAATTCCTCAGCGAATACGGCATCCGCTCCTTGTCGAAGGTTCATCTCGAGCATCCGTACGTCCTTGAAATGGAAGGCCAGCACCTGGAAGTCGGATACCGGCCCGCAGAATCCGACAGCGGGATGTTTGGCGGCAATTCGAACTGGCGGGGTCCCATCTGGATGCCCGTCAACTTTCTGCTGATACGAGCCCTCGGAGCGCATTACGCCTACTATGGCAATGATTTCAAGGTTGAGTGCCCGACCGGGTCCGGCAACATGAAAAACCTCTTCGAAATTTCCCAGGACCTCGCGGAACGCCTTTGCAAAATCTTCCTGCAGAACTCCTCCGGGAAACGTCCGGTCTATGGCGGCACTACGAAATTCCAGACTGATCCGCATTGGCGGAACTACATCTTGTTCTACGAGTACTTCCACGGCGACAACGGCGCGGGAATCGGTGCCTCGCACCAGACAGGCTGGACGGGCCTGGTTGGGCGGCTGCTTCATATCTTCTGCGGAATAGATGGAGCGGCCCTCCTTGAGCAAACAACAAAGCCTGTCTTCACGGCACAGGTAGATTGCAATCCGGTACAAACTATGACTCGATAAGATCGAAAGGCCGGAGCAAGTTCACCAACTATGTGCGCTCCGGCCTTCTTAGCTGAGCCCACCTGTAAGAACTACTGGTACCGTGACATACCTTCATAAATTCAGATAGAAATCGTGTAAGAATCAGGCACGCAAACCCCCGCAATGGCCGGTTGCCGTGCAGACCACGCTTGCGTGCTCCCCCCGGAGGCTCGAATGACACGATACCAGTCCACCTTTCCTGGCGCAGATAACTCATGCAGAACGGCAAATGCCGTTTCGATTTCCGTAATTCGACGCTGCCTTTTACTCTGCGCTCTCAGCACCGTCTGCTTGCCATGTACGTATGCGTCCAGTCGCCTGAGTACTGACGTGATCCACATGAAGAATGGCGACGTCATGACCTGCGAAATTCGCTCGCTTAGCCAGGGACAACTGACCATCAAGCAGGGCTATGCGAATTCAACCGTGAGTCTGGACTGGAATGAAGTGGATCACCTCGTCACTCAGCAGCCCTTTGCAATCATTGGCTCTGACGGAAAATCCTACAGCGGGGCGATGTCCGAATCAGCGGAAGACCGTATCCTGCGCATCACGGGAATCGATAACGCAGCTATCCCTCATGCAGAGGTTGTCAGCATCCAGCAAACCGGCACGACTTTCGTGCGGAAACTACGCGGAAGTTTTGATCTGGGCCTGAGCTTCACAAAGTCCAACGCACAAAGTAATCTCACCCTCAATACCGACTTGAATTATCAGGGTGAGAAGCACATGGGAGCTTTCAGCTCTAGTACGCAGTTCTCCACCCAGCAAAAGACCACCAACACCAGCGAGACAACTGTAAAGAGCGGATTCTTCAAGGAGCTTGGAAGGCCCAACTGGTATGGCGGCGGAATCGCGAATCTTCTTTCCAGCTCTGAACAAGAGATTGATGTGCGCACCACCTTCGGAGCGGTTCTCGCGATGCGCCCTATATTTACAAACAAAACCAACCTCACACTGTTCGGCGGTCTTGCCTATACGCTTGAGAAAGATGCCGAGAATGCCCAGGCAACCGCGAGCAAACACAGCCTCGATGCCGCCGCCGCAGTTGAATTCTCCACGTTCCGCTTCGACTCGACTACCTTCGACACCACAGTCTGGGTATATCCGAGCCTTACCTCTGCCGGCCGCGTACGTATGACCCTCAATCAGGATGTCTACTTCAAGTTCCTCAAGGATTTCTATCTCCGCGCCAGCTTCTACGACAATTACGATAACCAGCCGGTAGTGAATGCTCCCCCAAACAACTTCGGAGTTACTACAACCGTTGGCTGGTCATTCCGCTAGCATCGCCATTGCTCGCGCAATGCGCTGCGTCATCACCATCACTGTCAGATCTGTCAGTGTCATCCTTAACTACGGTTTTCTACCGTATCTCTATGGCATGGACTCCGCGGCGGCAATCGAAGCGCTCGGCGCATACAGCTCTGCCCATAGTACTTCGGTGGCTTATGACCCGTTATCGGTATCTGGTTCTTGCACTTTTACTGGCCACCTCATATTTAGCAAGCGGGCAAATTACGACTACCAGTGCACAAGCTCCACCAACTTCTGACGAGAAACAGCCGATATTATTTGGTACCAACGTCAATCTGGAAGGAAGCTCCGTCAGTAAGGGGTCTGAAACCGGCTTAGCTGTTTACCAGGAAGACAAGGATGCGAAGAAAAAGAAGAAGAAGCGCGGCGAATTTGCAATCGCACCAATTCCTCTCGTAAACCCATCAATCGGAAACGGCGGCGGTCTTGCTGTCGTCTATGCCGTTCATCTCGACAGCGACGAGACATCGCCTCCCTCTACCTTCGCCGCGGGAGGTTTCTACACTGAAGCCGGAAGCTGGGCAGGTGCATTGGGCGCTAAGCTTTATCTCGGCCGCGATCGCTTTCGGATCACAGTAGGTGGAGGAGGCGGGGAGTTCAATTACAACTTCTTCGGGGTCGGCAGTTCAGCGGGCGCCACAGGCACCAGCATTCCGCTTTCTCAGCATTCACATGGATTTCTGATTGAGCCCAAGATGCGCTTTTGGGGCAATTGGTATGCTGGGCCCCGCTATCACATCATAAGCAGCACAGTCAGCCTTAACTCGTCGACACTCGATCCCGGCAACCTCCCCATCCCGCTCCCGTCCGATGTCAAACTGCGTACCGCTGCGTTCGGCGGACGACTCCAACGTGACTCGACCGATAATCCCTTTTACCCTCGCGGAGGCTCTATCTTTGATCTGCTCGGTGACCTTTACGGGAGTGCCGTAGGCGGTAATAGGACATATCAAAATGTTACCGTCGACTACAACAAGTACTTCGGTGTGGGATCTAAGAATGTCCTTGCGATCCATGGCTCAACGTGTCTCGCCACCAACAAGGCTCCCTTCTACGATCTCTGCCTGCTCGGTCTGTCATCCGATCTCCGTGGCTATCAAATAGGCCAGTTCCGTGACAATCGCATGGTAGTAGGGCAGGCGGAATATCGACGCGATCTCTTCTGGCGATTGGGAGCGGTCGCATTTGCCGGCGCTGGCGCCGTTGCGCACACCTGGACTGATTTCGGCGACACCGAGGCCGAACCTGGCGGTGGCTTCGGCTTGCGATTTGTGTTGGCGAAGCGAAATCACATCAATCTGCGTGCAGATTATGCGTGGGGTAACAACAGCAGAGCCTCGTACATAAGCCTTGGAGAAGCGTTCTAGCTTCCACCGCAGCCCATCGCAATAGATATGCAAAGCCACTTTCATCGGCGGAGTTTGTCGCGAGCTGTTCATCCCTAAAGGGTGGTCGAATTTTCGTAAATTGACAGACCCTCATCTGTGGAACTCGACAGGTGCGGAAATCCCGGATTTCCTTCAAACTGTCGATCTACGGTGCTTACCATGAAGAGCGACATCCTAATGATCAACCGCCGGCCGACGATCCTCTTCGCGTACGACGACTCTAAGGGGACCGCAATCGCCACCAATCTCGGCCGGCCGGCACCGTCCTTGGCCCTGCAACAAGTGGCACACAAGCGCTCGAATCCATACTCGCATATAACCCTGATTACGCTGTACTTGATATCTCAATGACCGGTGCGAATGGGTTGACTGTTGCAAGAAAACTACGTGAGGTGGGAAATAAGACGTTGCTGATTTCTTGACAGTTACCGATGAGCAGGACTACATCGATGAAGCCAGAGTTATCGCAAATGGCTACGTTCTCAAGCGCCGATTATCTCTGGATCTCGTTCAGAAACTTAGAGCTGCAGGTCAGGATCAGTTCTTTTGCTCGGTCCGGCCTTCCAAACAGCCGCTGTAAGTTTATGTAACTAAAGCAGCTGTAACTTTCGACAGTATATCAGCAAGTTTTTAAGCCAACTTACATACTTTGTGTTGTACTATTTTCAAACGGAAGCACCTCAAGGTGCATCGGTTTTGTTTGAAAAGTGAGCGATTATCGCTCCATCCTGATTTACTGTCCCCGATCGGCGTTAGCTGCGCAGTTACCCGGCCCTGTATTAATGGCCCGAGCGGTAAGAGTTACCAGGCATACTTCCGCGTAAGTCGGAGGTGTCCGGTGAACCCAACGACGAGAGGGAACCATGTCAATCGCAAATACTGAGTGGTTGCACAGTAGTGGCGAGCAGGATTCCAAGGACTCCGCATTCGGTACGGGGGTGCTTCACACTTCAGTAGACTTTGCCGCTATAACGAAGGACGACGTCGACCAGACCGTCCGGCAAGCAATAAATGCAATCAGCAAGATCGAGCATGCTGAGCAGGCAGGATGGTTCTTCTGCAGCGAGGCGGGAAAGCTCTCCAATACCCTCCTCTCATCTTCCACTCCTCTGTTCCGCTTACGCGCTTTTGAGCACGGCTTAGAGGATCTTCCATGGTGCTTGTCACGCGTGAGTGCCGGCGATGCCGTTGTGGCGAACTCCCTCAGTGATCTGCCACCGGAAGCAAACGAGGATTGCCGTCTTCTCTACGACTCGGGCATTCATTCGCTTGCGCTTTTGCCTTCCCGCT
>Ga0206922_1018_pt1 | contig 56945 bp, 47 predicted proteins | sample Alteio_BWOrgHeat_63_FD_152976 | JGI IMG/M metagenome (GOLD analysis project Ga0206922, IMG submission 152976) | Enriched cells from forest soil in Barre Woods Harvard Forest LTER site, Petersham, Massachusetts, United States -... | ecosystem: Environmental > Terrestrial > Soil > Temperate forest >... | reverse complement strand
TTCCCCTGAATAAATGGTTTATGGCATTGTATATTATTTCAGGTCATAAAAAAGGTATCAGTAGTTACCAGCTTGCAAAAGATATTGGTACAAGCCAAAAAAGTGCATGGTTTATGCTGCATAGAATGAGAGAGGCATTAAAAGAAAATTCACCCGAATTATTAAGCGGAATTGTTGAAAGCGATGAAACGTACATGGCACGCAAATTTGCAAGTGATTTTGTTGGCTTATCACCGGAAGAAGTAGATTATAAACTTAATAACCCAATTAAGAACAAAGGGGCTGTTTTGGGACTTGCCCAGCGTGGTGGCAATATAAGAGTGTTTGCCTTTGATGAAAGCAAGGGAGATAATATAAAACCCACTATTAAGGCTAACGTAAAACCAGGAACAAGGTTAATGACTGATGAAGCCTTTGTTTACCGCAGGGGATTAGATGAATATAAGCATGAAGCAGTATTCCACAGTAAAAGAGAATGGGTAAGGCTTGACGTTCACACAAATACAGTAGAAAACTTTTGGAGCGTAATGAGGCGCGGCATTTATGGCATTTACCATCAAATTAGCTTTAAACACCTGCAAGCCTATTGTAATGAATACTCATACCGTTACAATACAAGAAAATTAAAAGATGCAGAAAGATTTATTCTAACTTTAGGCAAGATTGAAGGACGTTTAACGTATAAAAATCTTGTAAATAATGGCAAAGCAAACAAACAAAATAACGCCGCCCAAACTGCCTAAAAAGGGAAAATACGACATTCATTTAACGGTTAATGCTACACCAGATCAATTATTAACAGCCCTTATAAATACACCGCCTAAGAATAGTAAAATTCTTAAGAAATAATACTATTTGTTGGACACCAACTTATAATAAGGGACAAACAACATAATATAAATTTATGGATGAGAAAATAATAATTGCAGCATGTAATATCGTATTGTCAAAATTAAGGCTCAATGACCCTATTGATTTTAAAGGCTCTTTCCCCTATTGGATAAGAGATAATAATAAAAATGAAATATTTACTGAAATAATATTAATACCTAACGATAATTTTTATAATGAAGTGCATGGATTTTTATTAGACAATGGATATATTGGCAGATTATCGCCTCGGCAGGAAGATAAATTTTTGACTGAAAAAGGGAATAAAGCAAAAGAATTAAAGGGAATTGAAAATTATATTAAGTGGGAAACCAAACAAGCCAAAAGACAAAAAATAGAATGGATTTTGTCGTACTTGGTTATTCCTATTGTTACAATCGCCACATTAATAATTACGGTGTATTCTACCTGTCAAAGCCAACCAGCAAATAATAGCACATCCAATAATGTACACAGCAGCCCTAAAATAAACCATCCATAAGGGCGGTTGTTCTATAAACACCTTGCCCTCTTCGTATATTATAATTTGCCGTTTTTTACCCCCTCTCTTCATACTCTGGTTGTTTTCAGACAATTTGTTTATTATTTACCTTTGTAGTTCCTGAAAGGGGGCTATTGATGGTAATATGGTGGATTGCGACCCCGCCTATGCCAGTTCAACTCTGGTAGCCTCCAAACCTACAAGTTGTTTTCAAACTACTAAAACTAACTTTTAGCGTAAACTGCCTTTATCTTGTCCCTTATTGTAAGTTGGTGTGCGCCATCCTTAAATTTTACCATTCATCACGGATATTAACCATTTACTGTTATATAATGTACTATGCAAAACATAGTACCTACTTTTATTCTGTAATTAACAAAGACAAGTTCTAAAAAAAGTTAAAATAAGGGAGGTGTTTATGAAAAAGATGATATTTGAAATAGTGCTTGGGTTAACCTTACCAACAGCCATATTTCATACGCAATTAACTGACCTGCTTTCTCCTGAAAAACCAATAAGCAAAGAGATCAGCTACTCAATAGCCAGGGATACCAACTATAACGAAAAGGTTTATGATATGTCCGCTGCGTCAGTACATATCATAATTTTTAAGGTGCGGGGCAACAAGCAAACAATATTGTGGGATAAAGTTTATGGAGCCATGCAGTTAAAAAAATACCCCACACTAAGCAATGCTTTAAGCCAAACAGTAACTGTGCATAACATATTAGACAGAAAGGAAAAATTGTTTGTTACCTATTTTGTTACCTACGACTCCAAAGGGAGTGTGATGCAGATTGAAAACGGGACCGCAGTATCAAAAGGCGAAAACAAGGGCAGGCTTACAATCAACCTTTAAAATGTTCAAAAAGTGCACGAAAGAGGGATGCAGGGTAAAAATTCTTTTAAAACCAAAAAATAAACCATTAATTATGAAAAAGATCATTTTTTTAGCTGTAGCCATACTTGGGTTCAGCTTTGCTTGTAAAGCACAATGTAGCACCAAAGTACGCTGGACCGCATCCAAAATGGAAAACCTGGATTCAAACATGAATGTTGTGGATTCTAAAGACATGAACGCGGTAATAGAAACTACTGCGAAAGATATTAAAATTGACCCCGGGCAGGGCGATGAAGAAGTAATGACGGGAACCTTCAGCAATATTACCTGTAACTGGAACGTGCCTTTTAAAAATGGCAAAACTGTTATCACTACCGACATTCATACATCACATGAAGACTTAAAAGCTGTTATTATAACAGTAGAGGCAGTTGATGGAAAAATTACCTTTTTGCTGCACGCCAATGAATACCCTGATAAACTAATAAAAGTATATGTTGATAAATATGAGGAAGTGAAGTAGTGTGGGCTTCCCGGCAGTATTTTATTTGCTGCCGGGAAGTATTTATTTTATGAAATTGCAACTTTTTGCAATACTTTATAACAGCCAAACTATTAATGCAAAGCCACTCATAGTCAATTGCTAACGGTACTTTTTACACTGCTTATATTCTTCAATATCCCGGCTTAACCTGGCGAATTCAAAATTATGCAACCCCATTGGGTTAAATGTTATATCTTTACTATATATTAGTAATTACAGGCACATCTGAACGATACACAGTATTTCTTTCAAGTAACACTTATCCTTCTTTGCTTTTACGTCACTAATTCAATTAATTAATTCATTTTTTAAATTATTCAACGGTCATGGACATTTACGTTTCAAACATTAGTTTTCATACAACAGAAGAAGACTTAAAAGAACTATTCAGCAAATTTGGTATCGTTAAATCTGTAAAGATCATTATAGACAGGCTTACCAATAAATCACGCGGTTTTGGCTTTATTGAAATGTCTTCTGAGCAGGAAGGCAACGATGCAATACTTGGCCTTAACAATAAAGATATCGAAGGCAGGGCATTAGGTGTTTCTGTTGCAAAACCAAAAGCGAATAACGATTCTTTTTCCCGCAGCCAGAGAGACAGGAAATGGTAACTGTTAAAAACAGGGTAATCAAGGCTGTTAATTCAAAACAAATCTTACTTAACCTCTTATAAAATATTGCCTGCATCAAAATAAGTAACAATGGAGAATGTAAATAATCATGTGATTGAAAAGCTTAACCTTCTTATTACAGTTGATGAGAAAGGGAAAACTATGTACAAAAATGCCTCCCTTAAAATGGAAGACAAAGTAATGAAGGAAGCGTTTAAAAAAATGGCTAAAATTAAAACATCCCATATTACAGAATTAAAGGCAGTTGTAAAGAGTTTAGGCCATAAAGCGGTAACGGTAATTGATGCTTTGAGCAATAGCCATAATAAAAGAATTGGCACAGACCCGTTTTTTTCTACAGCGAGTAAAGAGGCAATAGAAAAAGCCTGTATTACACAGGAAGAATTTGCATTAAGTGCCTATACTACAGCTTTATCATCCAATTATATTTTTGGAAGCATAAAAGAATTGCTTAACCAGCAGATTGAGGCGATAAAGGCTACCCTTGATACTATTAAAGAAAGCATAGCAGCCCCTGTTCTTGAACTTACTGAAGAGGAAGCTTAATACAAGCTGCCGCAAATAACATAATCCCCGGCGCAAATAAATTGCCGCCGGGGATTTTTTATTTTAGTGCCAACAGAAAAATCCCTGCTCATAAATTCATCTGTACCGGTCTTTATCATTGCCCAAACACCCCGGTTTTTATCCCTGCCAAAAAAATATTTTGGAGGCAATTTATACGCTGCTGTATCTTTGCACATGGCAACACTAATTAATTCTCCCCGTAATAAGACTGAAAAATCAAGATTCTTTGGTAAGGGCCTTACTTTCGACGATGTATTGCTGATGCCCGCATACAGTGAAGTTTTACCACGCGAAGTTGATATAAGCTCCAATCTTACCAAAAGCATTAAGCTTAATATTCCCATGCTTTCCGCGGCTATGGACACCGTTACCGAAGCCTCGCTTGCAATTGCACTGGCGCGGGAAGGCGGTATTGGTATTTTGCACAAGAACATGAGCATTGAAAAGCAGGCAGAACAGGTTAGAAAGGTAAAGCGCAGCGAAAGCGGTTTAATAATAGACCCCATTACGTTGCACGAAAGCGCTACCATTGGCGATGCACTGCGCCTGATGAAAGAAAATAAGATAGGGGGCATTCCTATAGTGGATGCAAACAATAAACTTACCGGCATTCTCACCAACCGCGACCTTCGTTTTGAAACAGATAAGCGCATTTTAGTAAAGGAAGTGATGACGAAAGAAAACCTCATCACCGCACCGGAGGGTACGGATATGAAAAAGGCCGGCAAAATTTTGCGCCAGCATAAAATAGAAAAACTTCCGGTAGTAAATAAACAGGGCAAGCTTATAGGTTTAATAACATACCGGGATATTCTGCAACTAATTAATAATCCAAATGGTATTAAAGATAGTTTTGGCCGTTTGCTGGTTGGCGCCGCAATAGGCAACACACCCGATGTGCTTGATAGAGTTGGTGCACTACAACAGGTTGGCGTAGATGTAGTATGCCTGGATAGCGCCCACGGCCACCAGGTTAAAATGATAGATGCATTAAAACTGGTAAAAAAGAATTTTAAAAACCTGCAGGTAATAGCAGGTAATATAGGTACAGCCGCAGGCGCTAAAGCTTTGGCCGATGCGGGTGCCGATGCCGTTAAAGTGGGTATAGGCCCGGGGTCAATTTGTACTACCCGTATTGTTGCCGGCACAGGCGTTCCTCAACTTACAGCCATTATGGAAGCTGCTTCTGCGCTTAAAGCCTCAGGTGTTCCGTTAATTGCAGATGGCGGCATACGCTATACGGGCGACATGGTAAAAGCGCTTGCAGCAGGGGCTGCCGTTGTAATGATGGGCAGCGTTTTTGCCGGCACAGAAGAAAGCCCTGGCGAAACCATTATTTATGAAGGAAGAAAGTTTAAAGAATACCGCGGCATGGGCAGTATAGGCGCTATGCAGCAAGGCAGCAGCGACCGTTATTTCCAGGATGTTGAGGATGGCATTAAAAAACTGGTGCCTGAAGGAATTGAGGCGCGTGTTGCATACAAGGGTTCGTTAAACGAAGTAGTAGCGCAATATGTAGGCGGATTAAGAGCAGGGATGGGCTATTGCGGCGCAGCCAATATAAGTGCACTGCAACAAGCCACATTTGTACAAATAACCAATGCTGGTATGCGCGAAAGCCACGCGCATGATGTGGAAATAACAAAAGAAGCGCCCAACTATACGAGGAAGTAGTTATTAGAAAAGTTGACAGTTGTGAGATGACAGTTGACAAGAAAGCCATCAAGAAAGTTGACAGTTGTGAGATGATAGTTGACAGGAAAGCCATTAGCCGTTGAGCCCCGCCGCGGCGGCGGTATATATCAGAGATGGGTAACGCCCATCGAATAAAAACAAATCGGCCTTGATCACAAAACCGGAATAAAAATAATTGCTTGAAAAAATTTCAACCGTTTGGGTTCAGCTTTTTATCGGGTATCTTATTGTGGGCCTCCTGGCCTGTATCGCCATTTACGTTTTTAATATTTATCGCCTTTATCCCTTTACTGCATCTTGCCGATAAAGTTGTAAACAAAAGAAAGTTTTTTCTCCTGTCATTTTTGGCATTGCTTACATGGAACGCTATCACCACCTGGTGGATATGGAACTCAACCGATGTTGGTTCAATTGCAGCAATAATCGCTAACAGCCTTATTATGTGTTTGCCCTGGTGGGGCTACCGGGTTTTCAAAAGAAAATTCGGGCAACGCACCGGGTATGTATCGCTGGTATTATTTTGGATGTGTTTTGAATACATCCATCTCAACTGGCAATTAAGCTGGCCGTGGCTAACCATCGGTAATGTATTTGCATCGCAGCCTGGTTGGGTGCAGTGGTATGAATATACCGGCACAAGCGGAGGCACCTTGTGGGTGCTGCTTGTAAACATTCTTTTGTATGAATTATTGAAACAACTGCAACACAATAATTATAAAATAAGGGGCATAAAACGATCTTTAATAATAAACGGTTTACTGGCAATTGTACTTCCATTAGCGGCATCTTTTATAATCGCATTGCATACGGAAACGCCAATGAATAAACCTGCCGGCGTAATTATTATTCAGCCCAACGTTGATCCCTACGGCAAGTTTGATGCGGGCTCTGTATCAACACAGGTGCAACAACTTATTACCTTGTCAGAAAGCCAATTAGATTCAAATACACGGCTGGTTATTTGGCCGGAAACAGCATTATCAGCAGAGGATGTGTTTCAGGATCGTTTGCTTTCTTATCCCGCGTACCAGCCGGTATTTAATTTTGTAAAAAAGCATCCAAATATTACTTTGCTTTCCGGGATAGAGATATGGAAAAATTATGGCCGCGAAAAAACTACCAACAGCGCAATGTTAGGCGGTGATAACAATTATTACGACAATTTTAATGCGGCAGTTGCACTAAAATCAGGAGTTGCCCCGGAGTTTTATTATAAAAGCAAATTAGTGCCCGGTGTGGAAACCTTGCCTGATTTCCTGCGGTGGATGGCCCCGGTTTTTGAAAAATTTGGCGGCACAACCGGTGGCTATGGCAGCCAAAAGCAATCGTCTGTATTAAAACAAACAAATCAGCCATATATTGTTGCACCCATTATTTGTTACGAAAGCATTTATGGCGAATATATAAGCACCTATGTGCAAAAAGGCGCCAACCTTTTAACCATTATTACCAACGATGGCTGGTGGGGCAACACACCCGGCCATAAGCAACATTTGCACTATGCACGGTTACGGGCTATTGAAACAAGGCGCTGGGTTGCACGCAGTGCCAATACCGGTATAAGCGCCGTGATTGATGAATATGGCAATATAATGGCAACCCAGCCCTGGGATAAAGCTGCTGTTATTAAGTATAACATACCTGCATTACAGGGCGAAACGGTGTATGTAAAATATGGGGATATATTATCTAAAATAGCGGTTACACTTGCCTGCGTATTGGTTTTGTGGAACCTTGTATTGATGGTAAGAAAAAAGTTTGTAAAATAAACTTAACGCTTATTTTGAGAAGATACGTTCACCTTTTTTCTCCTAATATAGTTTTAAGTGGTTTTCTTTATATTTCATTTTTATTTCATCCCGCTATATTGACAACATCATAACTATTTACGATCTTTCGCGCATAATTAAATTTATCCATGCAACGTATTTTACGTTACGTATTACCGCTGGTATTTATATTCATTTCTTTTTTTGTAAAAGCACAAAACGGTTCACACCATATTCGTATATCGGTATTAACCTGCGCACCGGGTGATGACTTATATTCATTATTCGGCCATAGCGCAATACGTATTATTGATAGCGCAACACATAACGACCTTGTATTTAACTGGGGTACTTTTGACTTTGCCGACCCTGATTTTTACATAAAATTTACGCGCGGAAAGTTGATGTACATGCTTTCGGTAAGCAGGTTTAATGAATTCATGACTGAATTTTTGGAAGAAAAACGCAGCGTATACGAGCAGGAGCTCAACTTAACTGCTGAAGAAAGAAACATAATACACGAGGCCATTCAACTCAACCTTTCCGGTGATAACCGTTATTACCATTACGACTTTTTATTTGACAATTGCACTACCCGCATCCGTGACATCATTTCTAAATACACAAAACGGTTTTCCGGCGTTGTCCCATTAGTGCCAAAGGGCACAACCTTTCGTAATATGATTTATGAATACCTCGACCGCGGAGGCCAGCCCTGGAGCAAACTGGGTATTGATATTTTATTAGGCAGTAAGATAGATAAGGCGGTTAATAATTACCAGTCAATGTTCCTGCCGGAGTACCTGCTGAAAGGATTGGACAGCAGCAAGGTAAATCTTGTAAAACAAAAAAAAGCCATTTTTTATGGCCAGCCTGCAACGGATAAAAGCAGCAAATACACTCCGCTTATTTTATTCAGCATTATTGCTCTGGCAATTATTGTTTTATCCTTATTCAAATCTCCGCAAATAAACATCGCCGTTAAATGCATTGATTTTTTATTGCTTTTTATAACCGGGGCAGTAGGTTTACTAATATTATTTATGTGGTTTGGTACAAACCATGCAAGCTGCGGAAACAACTATAACCTTTTATGGGCAATGCCCTTTAATTTTATGGCCGCTTTTTTTATTTGGAGAAAAAAAGATTGGATAAAAAAATACTTCTATTTTATATGGGCGCTTAATTTATCAACTTTGCTTTTATGGCTTTGGCTGCCACAGCAATTGAATATTGCGTTAATACCTGTAATATTGCTGCTTTGCGTGCGCAGCTACCGCCTGGCAAAATATTAATTTGCATGTATGGATGCTGTTTTTATTTATAAAGATTTTACAGTTCACTACCAAAAAGAAGGTAACAGTGCCATACCGGTTATATTGATACATGGCTTTGCAGAAGACGGGTATGTATGGGATGGCCAGCTTGCTTTTTTGAAAGAATACACACAGGTTATTGTACCACACCTGCCGGGCAGCGGCAGGTCTGACTATAATCCCCAATTATCTTCCGTTGAAGACTATGCAGGTTGCCTGCTCGCATTACTACAGCATGAAAAAATTGAAACATGCATAATGCTTGGCCACAGTATGGGCGGCTATATAACACTTGCGTTTACGGAAGATCATTCCCAATACCTCAGGGCATTTGGCTTTATTCATTCCACCGCCTTTGCAGACAGCGAAGAAAAAAAACAAAACCGCCTGAAGGGGATAGCTATGATGGAAGAATACGGCAGTTATGCATTTACTAAAAGCACAACCCCTAATTTGTTTTCCAAAGCCTATAAAGATAAATTTAGCGGCCGGATAGATGCACTGGTTAATAAGGGTACAGGTTTTAAAAAAGAAGCATTGCAGCAATATTACCGCGCCATGATGATGAGGCCTGACAGAACGCTTGTATTGCGAAACAGTAAAATGCCTGTTTTATTTGTAGCAGGCACGGAAGATGTTGCCGTACCTTTAGCCGATGTACTGCAGCAGGTGCACATGCCTAAAATATCTTTTTTTCACATCCTGGAAAATACGGGCCACATGGGTATGTGGGAAGAAACGGAAAAAACAAATGACTTTATATTAAATTTTATTAATTATGTAAACACGAACCCATGAACTTCCGGAACTTTCAAACACTCAAACTTTCAAACTCCCTGAACTCTTGAACTTGTGAACCTCTGGAACACTCAAACTTTCAAACAACTTGCTAAATCATAGCAGATTTTTTGTTAAGTTTACCTGAAAAATAAAATATAAACCCAAAAACCACCGTGCAATCCGGATATCATAAACATGCGGATAAAAGTTTACTTTATTATTTTTTTTCTCCTGGCGTCGGGGCCTTTATTTGCATCACACATTTCGGGCGGTGAGCTTTTTTATGAGCATATAAGTTCAACAGACAGCACCGATACGTATAAATTAACCATGCGTTTGTTCAGGGAATGTAATTCCAACGGGCAAATATTGAATAGTGAAGTAGTAAATATCGGAGTTTATTTCAACGGGGATAAAACGTTGTATACTATTATTAGTTTAAATAAACAATGGAATGGTGATCCGCCGTTTATTCAAAATACGCCGGGGGCATTTCCCTGCCTCACGCAGGAAATACAGTTGTGTTATCAAATAGGCATTTTTACCAACACTGTTGAACTTCCTAAAAACAAAAACGGTTATCTTTTAAGCTGGATTAGGTGCTGCAGGCAACTTGTTACCAATGTAGTTAATACCCCATACCCCGATAGTGCCGTTGGGGCCACATTTACAACATCAATACCAGGTACATCCCAGGTACCAAATGGCTTTAATAACTCTCCTCAATTTGTGGTAAAAGATACTATTTTGGTTTGTGCGGGAAAAATTTTTACGCTCGATTTTGGAGCGATTGACAAGGATGGCGATTCATTGGTATATTCTCTTTGCGATGCATATTCAGGCGCTATTCCCCTGGATCCTGACCCCATCCCCCCGGGCCAGCTCGTACTCAACCCGCTTCCCTATACTGCACCTTATTCAGGTTCCGCACCTTTGGGGCCCGATGTTACTATAAACGCTGCTACCGGTATCATCAGTGGAAAGGCGCCGGGCTTACCGGGCAAATACGTTGTAAATGTTTGTGTTCAGGAATACCGGCACGATACCCTTATAAATGTTCACCATAAAGATTTTATTTTAACCATCGGTAATTGCGGTTTTGCTTCGGCAGAACTTAACCCTGACTATTTATCCTGCGGGGGTTTTAGCATACAACTCGAAAATCAATCAACCTCCCCGTTAATAAATTCTTACTATTGGGATTTTGGCGAAAAAAATTCCACTACAGATACGTCAACCAACCCCCAACCTTATTTTACTTATTCTGACAGCGGCACTTATGTTGTAAAGCTTGTTGTTAACAGGGGCGGCCATTGCGGCGATTCAACAACAACCCTTGCCAAAATATACCCGGGCTTTGTTGCCAATTTTGGCGTAACAGGCGTATGCATACCGATGCCGTATCAATTTATTGATTCAAGTGTGTCAAAATATGGCACAATAACCAGTTGGCTATGGAATTTTGGAGACAGCACAGGCACATCAACAAATGAAAACCCAACCTATGCTTATACTGAACCGGGAATAAAAAATATTACGCTGATAACAACAAATTCTTATGGGTGTACAGATACGGTTTCAAAATCAATACCAATTCTAAACAAGCTTATTGTACAGGCATCCGGCGATACTACCATATGCGCAGGCGGTTCGGCTAATATCAATATTATAAATCCTGCAGGTTTAACTTATAGCTGGTATCCGGCAAGCGGGTTAAGCGATGCTTCAGTATTCAACCCGGTTGCAGCTCCTGCCGTAACTACCGTTTATTATGTTAATGCACTTGATGCAAAAGGGTGCAAAGGGCAGGACAGCGTGCTTATTACTGTAAACCCTAAGCCGGTGTTTGCTTTAAACCCTGTAAGCTCATCCATTTGCCGGGGGGATACCTTATTGCTAACCGCCTCCGGGGGCGATATTTACCAGTGGTCCCCCTCACAAACAATTTTAAACAATCAGTCACCCGCCGTACAGGTAATGCCTTTAAATACAACTACTTATCAGGTAAACATTACAAGCAATAGCTGCCATGTAACTGACACGCTTTACGCAGCAGTTAATATAACCCCCAGGTTTCCGCTTGTTGTAACCAAATCGAATGATATTGATTGCTTTGCAGCGCAGGCAAGGTTATTTGCTGCAGGCGGTACGCAATATAGCTGGTACCCGGCAGCAGGTCTTGATAACCCGAACGTATATAACCCTGTTGCTACGCTATTAACAACAACCACCTACTATGTAACAGCAACCAATAGCAGCGCATGCGTTGAAAAAGATTCAATACAGGTTAAAGTATTAACCAATGATGCACAAAACGGCTACTATATGGCTTCCGCATTTACGCCAAATAATGACGGCGTAAATGATTGTTTTGGTGTGAGGTTATGGGGAGGAATAAAAACAGTTGATCTTTCTGTCTATGACCGGTGGGGCAATAAAGTATTTTACACAACCGACCCATCCAAATGCTGGGATGGTACCTATAAAGGCATACCGCAGGCTTCAGGTACTTTTGTTTACCAGGTAAGGGCATCCACTATTTGCGGGAATGTTTACAGGAAGGGAACGGTTGTACTCATCCGATAAATACCGTAAGAATATTTTTGATTTTATATAAATAGGCATGGAAAATGTTGCATCTTCATTAAATGATCTGGCACAGGAAAATACATGCAAAAAAAAATCCTACATTCACGGACGAAAAATAAAATATTCTAAAGCACCGGCTAAGCAACCCAAACGCTTAACAAATACGTTTTAATCAATAAATGCGTTATTTACGTGACGATACTGAGTGATGAAAAAAAACATTGCACTGGTCCTGCTACTTTTTATTTCGATACCTTCTTTTGCTTTACACATAGCGGGCGGGGAACTTTATTACAGTTACTTCGGGCCGGGTTCTGCACCCGGATCCGATAGCTACCAGGTTACCTTACGGCTATTTCGCGAATGCATTCCGGTTACACCCCCGGGCCAGGTAGCTGCACCTATGCCGGGAGAAGTGGAAATAGGCATATTTACAAACCAGCCAGACCAGCTTTATAAATCGCTTATTGTGATGCGTTCAGATTTTGAGGAAATTACATTAAACGCTCCTCTTACCTGCATTATTAATCCTCCGCATGTATGCTATCAGATTGGATATTTTACTTTTAAGATGGATTTTCCAAAACAGGCACAAGGCTATACAATTGCATATCAAACCTGTTGCCGGTCGTTCAGCATACAAAATATACAATTCTTCCAAATCACGGGCCAGCAATCAGCGGGGGAAGGCGCAACCTATACCTGTACAATACCGGGAACTGATATTCTTGGCCCAACAGGCACTAATTCAAGCGCTGTATTCGCAGTAAAAGATACCGTACTGGTTTGCCAGCAAAAACAAATAAAACTCGATTTTAGCGCTACAGATATTGATAGTGAAAACCCTTTATACGGCGATTCGCTGTCCTATTCATTTTGCGATGCATACAACAGAGGTACAGCATCAGGTTCGGGCGATGTTTTGCCATCAACGCCACCCTACCAAAATGTTACATACACGAGTGGTTATTCGGGTTCGTCGCCGCTTGGCCCAAATATAGTGATTGACCCAAAAACAGGTATAATAACCGGTACTATTGCCGGTTCGGGAGGTTATGTGGTAAATGTATGCGTAACAGAATGGAGGCATGGCGAAGCGATAAGCGTTCACCGGAAAGATTTTCTTTTACGCGTTGCCGCCTGCGATTTTGCGGCGGCAGATCTTAAGCCTTCCTATATAACCTGCAATGGCTATTCCCTTTTTTTTCAAAACGAATCAACTTCCGCAGCCATCCATTCATATTACTGGGATTTTGGTGCTGAAACTACACCCGATACCTCCAATAACCCTACCCCAACCTGGACCTATGCTGACACAGGCACTTACACCGTAAAACTGGTAGTGAACAGGGGGGAGCAATGCTCTGATTCCACCACCGCGCTCGCAGGCGTTTATCCAGGTTTTTTCCCTGCTTTTAATGTCGCAGGCAACTGCCTGGAAAATCCTTACCAGTTTGTGGATGCCACTGTAACAACTTACGGGTATGTAAGCAACTGGCTATGGAATTTTGGCGATAATATTTCAACAGATACATCTTCCTCCCAAAACCCTTACTATCAATATTCAACACCAGGAACAAGAAATGTAACGCTTATTGTAAGCAACTCAAAAGGCTGTACGGACACGCTTGCCCACCAGGTGGCCATATTGACTAAACCTATTATTACCCTGCCTTTTAAAGATACTTTAATATGCATTGCAGATACGCTGCAACTTTCTGCAAGTACCGGCGCTGTTTCGCAATTCAGTTGGTCGCCAGGTTATAATATCATCAATCCAAACACGCAAAATCCATCTGTTTATCCACAAAGCACAACTAATTATATTGTATTTGCGGATGATGGAAAAGGGTGTACCAATACAGATACGCTTACGGTAAATGTGGTTAGCGCGGCGTTTGTAAATCTTGGTAACGATACAACTATTTGCAGTGGCGACGGCATACCGATAAGCCCCCAAACAAATGCTTTATATTTTTCGTGGACGCCTGCAACAGCTTTAAGCGATCCCACTGTTGCAACGCCTGTCGCAAACCCGCAAACAACTACTCAATACACGGTATTGGCAAGCATCAGCAAAAAATGCATGGCCACTGATAGCATACAGATAAAAGTTGTGCCTTACCCGCTTGCAAATGCCGGCCCCGATACCACTATATGTTTTGGCAAAACGGCGCAGTTTAATGCAAGCATCAATGGTTCTTCCTTTTTATGGTCGCCGGTAAATTCATTGTTCAGATACAACACTTTAACGCCTGTTGCGGGGCCACAAAGTACTACCATATACACACTATCGGCTTATGATACCTTAGGCTGCCCCAAACCGGGCATTGATTCGGTTATCGTAACGGTACTGCCGCCTGTTGATGCTTATGCAGGTAATGATACTTCTATTGTATTTAACCAGCCCTTGCAATTGAATGCTACCGGCGGCGTTACTTACCAATGGCTGCCGCTTACCGGGCTTAACAATCCCGGTATTTCCGACCCTGTAGCAATACTTGGCAATAATATTGATTCCATCACTTACAAAGTGCTTGTAACAACAGCCCAGGGTTGTTCAGCATACAGCGATGTAACCGTGCATGTTTTTAAAACCCTGCCTGAAATTTTTGTACCCTCCGCCTTTACGCCCAATGGCGACGGGAAAAATGATATTCTTAAACCCATTATTGTAGGCATAAAACAATTTAATTTTTTCCAGGTGTATAACCGGTGGGGCAATATGCTCTTTAGCAGCGGTAACCCCAGCTTTGGCTGGGACGGAACTTTTGGCGGTACACGGCAGCAAAGCGGCACCTACGTATATGTTGCACAAGCCGTTGACTATCTTGGCCACACCATAACACGAAAAGGTACTGTGGTGTTGATAAGATGATAGGAGGAAAAGAGAAGCCCGAAAGCCTGCTGCTTAGCCGTTAGTTAACTCATTTTATAGCGGTGTTGCATTTTTATTATCATTAAAAATTAGATAATGTAATGTACAGGCACAGCCCCGAAATTTCGGGTGGGAGACTTGATAAAAGGGCAATACTATTGCGTTATTACAGATACAGCAAGCCCCCCAAATTGCGCTAAAAATAATAATTTCTGTTGAATATCAATCCATAATGTTTTGATTTATTTTATCAGTTTTTGTTAATAAAACTTTAAAGCCGTTTATATTTTTTGAAATAGTGTTGCATTTATTACATTTGCATTGTTAAAACCAATTTGCAAATGCGTAAGCCGGTTAAACAGCTATTGGCGCTTCTGCTTCTGCTTATTTTTGCAGAGAAGGCGGGCTTACGTTTATGGTTGCACGACTACCTGCATACTAATGCAGTTTTGCAGGCAGCGGAAAAAAACGATCATCACTCAACTAAGATCATTGCGGTTTCCTGCGATTGTTTGGATGATTTTGCCATCCCAATGACGGAAACAGAAGTATCTGCACTTCCTCTACCAGTCATCCAAACACATATTCCCTTAGAAATTTATTACAACTCCCCTCTTTACGTAACCCAAATTTATTCCGGCCTGTTAAGGGCACCCCCTGTTCTTTTTGTTTAAAGTATAATGCAATGCTCAGAAATATTCTCTCTGTGCATTTCCACGTGTTTAACCTTATTGCCGGTATATCAAATTGATCAGCGTATTTGATGCGCTTTGATGTAACCGCTGGTTTTATGTAATCATTTCTTTCAATTTTTAGCTTAATCAAAAATCATTATGAAAAAGTTATTTTCATTTAGCAACAGGTCATTTTTTGGCACTGTTTCCCTTTTTTTGTTATTCCTTACGGGTTGTAATAAGCAAGCTTCACAACCTACGCCACGGCCGCCGGGCAATGAGTTTTTAACTACAGTAGAATTAGTCCTTCATAATACTGCTAACCCTGCTGATGCCCCGATTGCTATCTGGCGCCAGCTCGATCCAACAGGTGCAGCTCCCCCGGATACAAGTAAGGCTGTATTGAATTTAAAAGCGAATAGTACTTATGCAGGGCAGATGATACTTTTGGATGAAACAAAAAGCCCTGTTGACACGGTAAGCATCGTTATAAGGGAAAGGCAAAATTATCACCTTGAATTTTTTCAGCCAACACCCATTTCACCATCTAATTTAATCATTAGTAATACTTCTACCGATATTCCTGTTGCTGACGGTACGGTTACAAGCGCAACAGGCCCTTATTTAAACCTGGTAGTAACAAGAACAGATTATGATACTAATGTTCCCCCTATGCAAGTGGGGCTTGATGACAATTTTGTTACGGGCGCTGCCAGTACGGGATGGCTAAGAGTGGTACAGCGCCACCAGCCAAACGTAAAAAATGGCACCTATGATCCGGGTTCTGCCGACTTTGATGTTAATTATAGAGTTAATATTCAATAAGCAAATGATCATTATTAATAAGCTAAAACTAATACAATGAAAAGATTGAAATTATATATACTGTCAGCGGCATTAGCATGTTCCGTTTCTGTATTCGCACAAAAAGGCCCAAGCTTTATTGGCGTTAGCGGCGGCATATCTATGCCCACAGGCAACTGGGGTAAATCCAAATTGATCATCAGTTCAACAGATTTTGTAAATGACCCTTCCGGCTTTGCAGCAAACGGAGGCTTGTTTGCCATTGACGGAGCCTGGTTTTTTTCAAAACATTTTGGTATAGGCGGAATGTTTAACTACGCAACCTACAGTACAAAAGACCTTGCTACCCTTTCATTAGGTTACCAGCAATCTTTTGATGTTGATTCTGTAAACACTACTGCAGGCAGTTATAAGGTATGGAACATTTTGCCTGGATTATATTTTAATTATCCGCTTGCTAAAAAATTGGCCGTTACGGCAAGAGCGCTGGCAGGCATTACAAACGCCACAACGCCGATGGTGGCAGTATCAGTAAATGACGGCGGTATTTACGATGGCACCTTTATTCAGCAACCTGCTACCAAAACAAGTTTTGCTTTTCAACTAGGGGCGGGCCTTAATTACAAAATAATCAAATGCCTGGCTGTTGACTTGCGTGCGGATTACTTTTATTCAAAACCCGATTTTACTATTCAAAATACAATGCGGCAAAATAAGGCTGGAAGAATGGTGCCGGAATATAACCAGCCATTGACCGCGGTAAATATTTCTTTGGGCGTGTCTTATTTATTCCTTAAAAAATAAGTCGTTTTTCCATCTGTCAGCCGGATGTACAAATGTCAATTCCGGCTGACAATATTTTTTTATATGCATAATAAAAATATTCTGTTATTTATTACATTTTTCTTTTGTGCCTTTCACACCATAAAGGCACAAAAGCAATCATGCAACCTTATATTAAGCGGGCATGTAAAAGTAGCAGACTCGTCTGCAATATCTTTTAATCTTGTAACTGTTACCATTGCGCAACTTAAAAAGGGTGTGCTGGCTGACAGTACAGGTAATTATCTCTTACAAAACATTTGCCCGGGCCGTTATACCCTTGAAGTAAAATATATTGGCTTTAAAACTATTGATACCACGGTACGCATTAATAAAAACACAGCATTGGATTTTTTGCTGGTGCCTGAAAACAAACAACTGGCAAATGTTACGGTAACCGGCCAGTTAATTGAAGCAAATAAAGTAACAACGGCTGTAAAAACAACATTGAGCGGGCAGGCCCTGGACGAAACGCGCGGTTTATCATTAGGCGAATCGCTTAAATCTATTACAGGGCTAAACAGTATTCAAACAGGGCCGTCTATTTCTAAACCTGTAATACATGGTTTATACAGTAACCGTATTTTAATTGTAAATAACGGGATAAGGCAGGAGGGGCAAACCTGGGGAAATGATCATGCTCCAGAAATAGACCCCTTCATTGCTACTAAAATAACCGTTATAAAAGGGCCGGCCAGTATAATGTATGGTTCTGATGCGATAGGCGGTGTAATTTTGCTTGAGCCAAAAGATCTGCGCAAGATGCAGGGTATTGATGGAGAATTAAACCTGGTGGGCATGACCAATGGACGGGTTGGTGCAGCATCGGGAATGGTAGAAGGCACGGCAGGCAAAAAACTGGAAGGATTAAGCTGGCGTTTGCAGGGTACTTTAAAAGATGCCGGCAATGCACAGGCGGCAAATTATTACTTAGGAAATACAGGGTTTAAGGAGGACGATTATTCAGCAACTTTACAATATGCTAAGCCGGGTTATGGAGGGGAGGTTTATTATAGCAGGTTTGATACAAAAATTGGTATTGCCTCCGCATCACATATCGGTACACTGCAGGATCTGTATGATGCTTTCAAAAGAAGTGAACCCGCTGTTAAATCAGATTTCTCTTACAGTTTTGGGCGCCCATATCAAATGGTAAATCATACACTGCTTAAGGCAAATTGGTTTGTTGACCTGAAAAATGGCATGGGAAAACTGACAGCTACTTATGCATACCAAAGAGATATACGAAAGGAATACGATGCAGATGTGTCATTCAATGATTCTATAGCACGCTTAAATCCGCCTGATCTTTATTTTAACCTCGTCACAAATACCGCCGATCTAACATGGCAGCACCCGGCAATAAACAAAAAAATAGTAGGGAGTATAGGATTGAATTTTATTACCCACGGCAATTCACAGCAGGGTACCGGCTACTCTGAACTTATACCCAATTTTATAGACTATGGCGGGGGCGCTTTTATAGTTGAAAAATATGAAGTAAGCAAATGGATATTTGAAGGTGGCTTTCGGTACGATTACAGGTGGTTAAGGGCTTTTACATTAGACCCTACAACATTGGTAGAAAAGAAGCCTACTTATAACTGGCATAATTCCACAGTTAATGCAGGCGCAAGTTACCGCATGAATGATCATTTTTCGGGAGTAGTTAATTTTGGTACTGCATGGCGGCCTCCCCAGGTAATTGAGTTATTTGCTAACGGTATTCACCAAAGCGCTGCTTCGTTTGAACATGGCGATACTTCTCTTACCCTTGAAAAAGCGTACAATACCAGCGCATCAGTAAAATACAATACCAATAATTTTGAAGCGGAAATAGGCGTTTATGTAAATTATTTTAACCACTATATTTATTTAAAGCCTGATAGTGTGCCGGTTGAAACGATACAGGGCACTTTTCCTACATACACCTATACGCAGGTAAACGCCTTATTTAAAGGCATTGATTTTAATTTTACCTATAGCTTTCTAAAACATTTCTCGCTCATATCTAAAACCTCTATTGTACGCGCCCGCAACCTTACCATTAACGACTGGCTGATAAATATTCCTGCAGACCGTTTTGATAATACGCTTAAATATCAACTTAAAGGTTGGGGTAAAATAAAAGATTTTTATATAGGCATTAATAACCTTGCTGTGCCTAAGCAAACAAGGGTACCGCCAAAAAGCGATTATGTAAGCCCGCCGCCAGGCTATGTTCTATGGGCTGCAGATGCTGGTTGCTCTATTCCATGGGCAAACAATTATTTTGATGTTAGTGTGTCTGTAACCAATCTTACAAATGTGGCGTACAGGGATTATTTAAACAGGTTTCGCTATTTTATTGATGACTTGGGAAGAAATATAAGCCTAAGAATTAAAGTGCCTCTCGATTTTTCAAAACATCATTCATAATGAAATCATTTATTTAAAATTATTGTTATGAGGAATGATATGGTAACCCGGCATATTGTTCAATTATTTAAAAAAAATGCCATTAATGTTACAGATGCCAGGGTAAGGATAACGGCTATAATATACAACGCAGGTAAATGGATAAGCCTTGCCGCTATATTGCGTGCAGTAAATAATGAATTTGACCGTACAACTGTTTACAGAGTATTATGCATGCTGTGCGATAATGGATTTTTAAATAAGCTGGTTGACATTGAAAAAATATCGTATTACATGTTCAGTGATGCGGGGGCAGGTAGTGACAAAAAACAGGTACAGGATCAACATGAACATACTTATTTTAAATGCATGTCGTGCGGCAGCATCAGTCCTTTGCCGGCTCATGATACCATTATCCATTTACCGGAAGGTTTTACAAAAACAAGCAGCAACCTGCTCATCAGCGGTTATTGCGACCACTGTGCACCAACCTGTAATTAGTTAGTATAAACAATACAGTAAATGGGAATACCTCTATCTGAAAACAACATACCCGTAACAATAGTGAGCGGTTATGCAAATGCCGGAAAAACCGTTTTATTAAATCATGTATGTGAAAATATACGAAGCTGGAAAATAGCTGTGATACAGGTGGGGGGAGGCTTCATTGTTAACCAGCAACCACAAAATGCAGGCGATGATAATATAGTATTTGTTTATTGTGCCTCCGGTGACGATATACTGAAGGAAATGAAAAAATTAGCAGAACAAAATATAGATTATTTGCTAATTGAAAATGCAGGCATAAGTAACCCGTTAGCTTTACTGAAAATTATGCTGCATAAAGATAAATGCAATGCATTTGATGCCGGCGAATCATACAGGCTTGACACAATGGTAACAGTGATCGATAGTTTTAATTTTATCAGGGATTACTCAGGCATTGATGCTATAGCAGGAAACCCAAAGCAATTGAACTCCGGGCAGGCAAGCATAACAGATATTTTAACGCTGCAGATGGAATATGCTGATGTGATCATTCTTAATAAAACAGATCTTGTTACAGCTTCCCTGCTTAATATGATCAGGCTTTTTGTGCAGGTAACTAACGAAAGCGCTGTCATACTGGAAAGCTCTTTTGGTAAAATCCACCTGTCAAACATTCTTAATACAGGATTATTTAATGTCTGCAAATTTAACATGTTATAGCGTCATGCCTGATGCAGCAGGGTGATCAATGCAGATACTGTTTAACTTCATTTTTCGGGAATTACTGGGATGAATTCGTAATTTTGAGCGATTTAGTCTTTTTGCTCTAAACAGTTAGTTTGTATGGTTGCATCAGTTTCTGATCTGTTAAAGAATAATAATTTAAGCGTTACTGATACCCGCGTTAAAATTCTTGAATATTTCATGGAATCTGACGGGGCGCTGTCACCTGGCGATCTTGAAAGGTTGTCCGGCAAAAATTTTGACCGGGTAACCATTTACAGAACGTTGCAGGCTTTTTTAGATAAAGGCATCATTCATTCAATACCATCTTTAGAAAATACCACGTTGTATGCTATTTGCAAAGACGAGTGCAGCGAAGGGCGGCATTTTGATAATCATGCTCATTTCATTTGCTCAGTATGCGGTAAAACATATTGCCTTGACGATGTAGTGATACCCAATGTAAAATTGCCCAAAGGCTTTGTAGCCATTCAGCGCGATCTTATCTTAAGCGGCAAGTGCAGCCATTGCCAAATAAATATTTGAGCTTTATTCTCTATAGAGTGAGTTCAATTTTTTACTTTCGGCAGAGTTTAGCGCTACAGCGCGTGAGAACAAATGCCGCACTCGCTTAATCTTTAGTCCTCCCCCTTTACTCAAAAAATATTTTATTTCGGGCATAAAATTATTTGGTATTTACTAAATAATTTAGTAAATTGTGTCCAAATCGTTTGATCAAAAAAGAAACTATGGGCATAAACGTTTGGGTGCAGCTTACAGCAAAGCTGTTTACTTTATGATGCCTGCCGCAGAAATCTGGAAATAAAAAAAATATTATTATTTGTACGGTTGTGTACGGTTTGGTTTTGGCCTATCAGTTTTCTGTCTTTATCACGGAACCAGCTTTACAAAAACGCTGACATTGGCGTAAAAGTGTAAAGATGGTGGTGAGGGAAAGTTGATTGGCGAAGGAAGATTTGAATGCCTGGTAAGGAATGTGCTTTGTTCTATTCGCCCTATTCGTGTTAAAAAAACACCCTTCATGTGTGAAATTTTGTGAACTAAGGGCTCACTCTCTTTTTTATTGCCCTAACAGAGCGAAAAAAGAAAGCACCAAAAAAAAGTTCAAAGTCCAAACCGAAAAAGAAGGGAATTAGTGCGGGTTTTTAAGCTATATGTTTTACACGATAAAGCGTCTGGCACTAGCATAAATCTTCAATCCTCATAATCCCCGCCTGAACGACACAGTCGGGCAGGCTATAAATCCACCCAACCTGTCCCGCCAAATGCGGGAATCCTGGTTCAGACAGTAATATTCTTACAAAAACGTTGTCATTGGTGTATAAGTGTAAGATGAAATGATCATAGTTAGCCATTGCACCCAATTTGAGCCTCTTTCTATATTTTCGCACAATGAACAATATTATCCTGGTAACAGGCGCTACCTCCGGCTTTGGAAAAGCCATTGCAGAAAAATTCGCCTCGCAGGGCTGGAATTGTATTATTACCGGCAGAAGAAAAGAAAGGCTTGACGAACTGGCAGAAAACTTAGCCGCCAAATATCCTGTAAAAATACTGCCCCTGCATTTTGATGTGCAAAAAAGGGAAGATGTTTTTAACCAGGTACAAGCCATTACCGCAGAATGGCAAAACATTGACATACTCGTGAATAATGCCGGGCTTGCTGCAGGGAGGGACAGTTTTGAGGATGCCAGTATAGATGATTGGGACACGATGATTGACACCAATGTAAAAGGGCTTTTATATATGTCGAAAGCGGTATTGCCTTATTTTATTGCGAAGGGAAGAGGCCATATTATAAACATTGGCTCAACGGCCGGAAAAGAGGTATATACAAACGGAAATGTTTATTGCGCCTCAAAGTTTGCGGTAGATGCAATAAGCAAAGCGCAGCGCATTGACCTGCTGCCGCATAAAATAAAAGTAACAGCCATTCATCCGGGCGAGGCTGAAACGGAGTTTTCGCTGGTACGCTTTAAAGGAGATAAGGCTAAAGCAAAAGCTGTTTATGATGGCTTTGAACCTCTGCAGCCGGGAGATATTGCCGATACGGTATATTATTGCGCAACATTACCTCCACACGTTTGTGTAAACGACCTTGTGATCACTTGCTTGGCCCAGGCAAATTCGTATTACACCTATAAGGGATAGTGAAAGAGAATGTGAAGCAGTAGTAAACTTTCAAACGCTAAACAACCAAACTTTCAAACCTTAAACCCATGAACTTGCGGCACAATTAAACGCTCACACATTCAAATTTTTTGTCATTCAATTCTGTAACCTCGTTTGGGAAATATTATATCATCATTAAATTTTTTATTATATTGCTTTGTTTCCTAACGATTAAAAATTGTCATATGATCAAACTACAAGTAATTGGTAACTTGGGAAAAGACTGCGTGGTAAATTCAGTAAACGGAAAAAATGTTATAAATTTTAGCGTTGCGCATACGGAGAAATTCCGTGACAGCATGGGCAATCAAAAAGACAGGACCATTTGGGTTGAATGCGCTTACTGGACGGACAAAACAGGCATTACCCCATACCTTAAAAAAGGATCACAAGTTTATGTTGAGGGCACCCCCGATGTACGTACCTATCAAACCCAGGACGGCAGGCAAGGGGCAGCTTTAAGCCTGCGGATATCCAATGTGCAATTGCTCGGTAACAAAAACAATGGCGAAGGCGGCAATGGCGATCATGGCGCATCACAATCTTATCATGCACCGGCACAATCATATAATGCACCTTCGCATGCGGCAGCAGCACCTGCCGATATTACCGAGGTTGCGGATGACCTGCCATTTTAAATTTAAAATAGTATTTGCAAAAGGACAGTTTATACAGCTGCCCTTTTTTTATGCCCCGGGTTAGGCGGGCAAAAAATTAAGTAGCTAATACATTGTATCCCCCATCTCCATTTCCCCCTTTAGGGGATAGGGGCTTTCTCCTCCATCTCCCCTTTAGGGCGGGGGCATGAGTGTTTTACGCTACACTTAAATACCTCACCAGGCTCCTTTTGGCAATAGGCAATAAAGTTTCTTCTACAGGAAAACCCAACGCTATATCAATAGCATATACCGCAGGGTTAGGGAGCATGGCCCGGTGGCGTATAAGCTCTGATTTTATATTCTCATAGGTGTTTACAATATTGCGGTGCCAGGTATCTACAAACTCTGTTTTTATGCTGCGGTATTTCTCATCATGTTTTTCAAAGATGCTTAGCCGGTATTGATATACTTTAGTGTTTTTATCCATTGATGTGCTTAGAAAAAAATAGCCTTCATTCAAATCCAGCGGAATTAAACCCACTGGGGCTATCGTCATTTTATCTTCCACCAATTCATATATTTCTGTTCCGTTATTAATGGTTGTTTCCATTATTTTTGATGCATACTGTATAATATCCTCCAGTTCCTTCATCAGGTCATCATCCTCAATCATTTTTTCATACAATACCTGTAATTTTTGCAATTGTATCCCCGTAAATTTCTTGGGAAACTGTTCCTGCAAATACTGCTTGTTCTTTTTAAATGCCAGTAAGTTGTTGTAATGAAAAATAATGTCTGCCAGTTGCGGATAAAGTTTGTGCTGGTTAAAATATTTATTTACTTCCTGCAGGTAGGCTAAGAGTGTATATTTCTTCAATTCAAAATCTATATACCCGTCTGCAAACCATGTTTCTGATAATGAGTTCATAGCCGTTCATTTGTAAGTAAATTACAAAAAAAATTATGGTTTTAAGAATATGGATGAAAGGGATTGTTGGTATTAAGGAAACTTTAAGTGAAACAACACTTTTGCCCCTACTCCCTCATGGGAAAAGGCACATAGCCTGAAGAACTTCTCAAACTTCAGGAACTTGTGAACTTCGCAAACATTCAAACTATCAAACATTCAAACTACTCATCTACCTGTTCAGGAAAAATTGCTTAAATATTTTCAGCTCTTCTACTTCGGTAGCAACATATTTATCAAACAGTTTATCTCCCACCTGTGTGCGAAGGGCTGATATACCCACATCTATCAGGCGTAACCCGTTTGAGGTTAACAGTACATTATCAAACCGCTCCCCCGGTATGTTTGAAGGCCTTCTTATATCCCTGTGCACAAAACCTGCGGCATGTAATTCCTCCATTTCGTCCTCAAAAACATCCATCCATAATTCCCTTTTTTCAATTTCATGGCTGCGGTAATCGAGTGCATAAAGCCTTTCCATTATCAATAAGTCCCATTCATTTACCTCATCATAATCAAGCCTCAGAAATTTTACAATAACTGAGTTTATGCCATTAGCAAATTTCATTTTAATAGCTTCACCGCCTATATCGCTCCTTGTGTCGCCAGAAAATATCTTGGCAACTTCCGTCTCATTCAGCGCAATTACAGGATTATTCGCCCCATATGATAACTGGTGCGGGTATCTTTTTTGCATACTTAAAATTAAAGAGAAAACACTAATATGCGAAAACATCGCCTGTATTCACGAACTTTGCAACTTCTGAACTCGTGAACTCTTCAAACATTCAAACATTCAAACATTCAAACATTCAAACATTCAAACATTCAAACATTCAAACATTCAAACATTCAAACCCTCAAACATTCAAACCTGCTTAAGCTGCCTACGCCGAAAACTGCTTCAAGTGATGGTCAAGATGTTTATACATTATTAAACCCCATTCATCTGCAGTCAATTTACCAAGAAAAGAATGCGGGTGAGTAGTACACTTCTCTGCTCCGCCTTCGGAGAATTGTTTTATCAAGCCTGTAAGCTTTGTTTTTTCAGCGTCAAAATCCCGCCGGTCTGTAACAATAAAACTTTTATCCGTAGGCCCATTTTTACTGAATGGTTTGTCACTCAAAACAGATGATTTAAAAAATGGAGCGAGTAGTTTTCCAATAAATAACCTTGGGGGAGACTTTTGCCCGGTAGCTACTTCCAGGGTTACACTGCAATGGGCAAGCATTTGGTCAACATACATTTTACCCCATTGGCGTCGGGAGTCTGGGGTAAGCGTGTTAAAACGGTTAAGTATTTCCTGTTCGGCTTCCTGGTTGAATAAATTTTTCATTGTTGAGAAGGTTTGCCCCTCCGCCCCCGCCCGTACCGGATCGGGCGGGCCTAAAGGGGACTATGAGGTTGATTATAAACTTATTTTGCTTTGTAATATAACTTTTATAATCATAGGTTGCAAGTATCTTCAATCCGTAAATACATCCAAATTTTACATTTCCTCCTCCATAGTCCCCTTTAGGGCGGAGGGCATATCTCCTCCATCAATAGTCCCCCTTTAGGGGCGGAGGGGTTCACCAGCTTCTTTCCATATCCCAATGTTCAAACTCTTTTGCAACAGCCGTTAAGAATGATGCGCCCAGGCTGCCATCAATAATACGGTGGTCGTAACTTAAGGATAGGTACATCATGTGGCGTATTCCAATGGTATCGCCCTGCTCTGTTTCAATAACAACAGGCCTTTTCTTAATTGCCCCTACAGCCATTATAGCCACCTGCGGCTGGTTAATAATAGGCGTACCCATCAAGCTGCCAAATGTACCAACATTGGTTAAGGTAAAAGTACCACCCTGTGTATCATCGGGCCTTAACCTGTTGTTGCGTGCATTATCAGCAAGGGTGTTTACCTGTTTGCTTAAACCAACAAGGTTAAGATAGTCAGCATTGCGAATAACGGGTACTATAAGGTTACCGGAAGGCATTGCAGTTGCCATGCCTATATTAATATCTTTCTTAATAATAATACGCTCACCGTCAACCGAGCTGTTTATCATCGGGAAGCGTTTTATTACGCGCACCAAACAATCAATAAATAAAGGCGTGAATGTTATTTTGTTATTTTCTCTTTTTTCAAATTCTTTCTTCACTTTCTCTCTCCACAAAACCATATTGGTAACATCGGCTTCAGCAAAAGATGTTACGTGGGCGCTGGTTTGCTTACTGTTCACCATGTGCTTGGCAATCAGCTTGCGCATCCTGTCCATCTCAATGATCTCAACATTGCCCGAATATTCCGTTTCAGATCTTACCGGCAGCATTTCGGGTTGTGATACGGTTACCTGCTCCTTAGTTGCAGCCTGTGCATGATGGGATGAAACTTGTGCATGATGGGATGGCGTTACTCCTGCTTTTTTATCCGACAAATATTGCAGAATATCTTTCTTTGTTACACGGCCTTCATTACCTGTGCCGGCAATTTTTTCCAGCTCTGTCATGCTTATACCTTCGCTGTTGGCTATGTTAAGCACCAATGGCGAATAAAACCTGTTACCATGGCTTTGAGCGGGTATTGATGCCGTTGGTTGTGGTACATAAGGCACCTCCTCCTCACTAAATTCCGCTTCAACGTGCTCATGTGGAGTAAATTGTTTTTCGGCGGTAAAATGATTATTTGTTTCAATATGGGCAATTACAGCGCCAACCGGAACCACATCGTTTTCTTTAAACAACAATTTAGTTATTACGCCTGCCGCGGTTGACGGCACTTCGCTGTCAACCTTATCAGTAGCAATATCCAGCACCGTTTCGTCTTGTTTTACCGCATCGCCTGGCTTTTTATACCATTTCAATACGGTAGCTTCCATAATGCTTTCGCCCAATTTTGGCATTACCAGGTCAACAATAGCCATTGTATTTACAATTTCAAATTTTTAGTACCGGGAAGCATCAATTATTAGCGAGCGCTGCCCGGAGCAACCGTTCACACGCCAAAAATAAAGTTTCTGCTGCAATTAACCTTATTAGCTATTTTCCAGCATAAATAAACGGAGCATATTTAAGGCGTTCATTGCGGTTAATTCAATATTCTTTACCCTTTCAAAGCGAAAATGTAATTTTTTTGCCTCAATTTTTGTATTATTTCCAACAGCTATCCAAGCTGTACCTACCGGTTTTTCAGGTGTACCGCCATCCGGCCCCATAATACCCGAAACGGCTACCGCATAATCTGTGCCCATCACTTCAAGCACGCCTTTAGTCATTTCTTTAACCGTTTCTTCACTAACTGCACCAACTGATTGCAGAGTATTTTCTTTTACCTTTAACACGCTCTTTTTTATGCTGTTATCATAGCTAACCACGCTCCCTCTAAAATAATTTGAAGCGCCCGGCACAGCGGTAATAAGGTGCGCAATATAGCCACCAGTGCAACTTTCAGCCGTTGACAGAGTTTTATTGTGTTCTTTTAAAAGCCTTCCAACCAACTGTTCCATAGTAATGTCTTCATCCACTACCAGCACATCTTTCACCAGGGCTTTTAGTTTGGCAAATTCTTCATCTAATGTTCTGTCAGTTGCTTCTTTTTCCCTGCTTGCAGTTAGCCGCAGGCGTACCATACCATAATTTGGCAAATAAGCGAGCTTTAGAAAAGGGGGCAGTGCTTCCTCCCAATCTTTTATTTGCTCGGCCAGCATAGATTCACCCACTCCAAAGGTTATTAAAGTGCGGTGGCCAATATAAGGCAGCTTGAACCGCTCTTTCAAAAGCGGCAAAACACTATCCTGCATTATACCCTTCATTTCATGCGGCACCCCCGGCATGCTGATGAATATTTTACCCTCCTTTTCAAACAGCATGCCCGGCGCTGTACCCACCCTGTTCTTTAGAACAGTACATACATCCGGCACCTCAGCCTGTTTGCGGTTGCGGTCGAGCATAGGCATAGGGCGTTTAAAAACATGCTCAAACAAATACGTTACATGCGCCAGGGTGGGCTCATCCAATATCATCGTACCACCAAAATATTTACACAGCAAGGGTTTTGTTATATCATCTGCCGTGGGGCCAAGGCCGCCCGTTATTAGTATAATATCAGAGCGTTTGCCTTCTTCATCCAGGGCGTTCCAAATATCGTCTGCAACATCACCCACCGCAACACGGTGTTGTACCCATAACCCCGCCTTGTTCAATTGCTGCGCCATCCAGGCGCTGTTGGTATCAATTACCTGGCCTATCAGTAATTCATCCCCAATCGTAATAATAGAAACCGTAACTTTTTCCATATATTGTAATGCGCCGCAAAATTATTTGTTTCTTTTGCAACAAAATGTATTTTGATCAGGTCATTACCATGAAATATGAAATATTTATTCTTAACCCTTTGCTTATTATTAATATCCGTTGCAGCTTTTGAACAAAATAAAGCGCCACGCCTGGAAGCCTATGGAGGCACAGGCCTTTTTTTTGAGCAGCTAAATAACGATACCCTTGTACCTGAAAAACGCCGCAACACTTCCCGGTTAGGCGATGTTTCCTCTTACGGTTTACAGGTAACCATGCAGGCGGGTAAGAGCAGGTGGTTGATAAAAGGTGGCTTAGGATACAGCGAGAGGCATTACAGTATGAATAAATATACATTAGGTGATTTTTTTACTGACCTGTTTTTGTTTGATTCTCCGCCTCCACATGATACTTCGTCCATATCTTATGTTCGGCTTACCAATCAGTATTTACAGGTGCCCGTTACTATTGCTTATTCTATTATCCGCAGAAAGCGTGGTATAGGCGGAGCCTTTACCGCTGGTTTAAATATGCGCTCAGATATATTATTAAACAGCAGCGCACAAGTTGAATTTGATGCTACTTATATACAACCGACTGCTGCTACCGTTAACCAGTTCAAGAAGCTATATACTCAAAATGCTACAGCCTATGTATTAACCATCGAGCCTTATTTAGAAGGCTCGTTTTTTGTTTATAAGGGTATTGGCATGTATATACAGGTAAGGCCATTTTCGTTTTACTCCTCCCCGTTTGATAAAAGATTTACTTCAGGCACATTTGAGCTTGTTGGCAGTTCCTTTGGTTTAATGTACGATTTTAACCGTTAGCCGTAACCGTCACTGTTTAATGCAGCATTGCATGCAGTAATGTTATTACTTTAGCGCCTTGCTAATTAAATACAATGCGTAAGATATTCCTGCTTATTATTTTTCCTGTTATGTGCTGTGCCGCAAAAGCCCAGGTTGTGCATAAAAAACTTGAGGATGCAGTAAAACAATTATTGGGTGATGAGCAATTGAAACACGCTATCGTTGGTTTTTACGTGATAAACAGTAAAACAAATGAGGTGGTGTATGAACTGAATAGCTCAACAGGCCTTGCCCCTGCCAGCACACAGAAAATTTTTACCAGTGTTGCAACGCTTGATATACTGGGTAAAGACTACCATTATAAAACAGACCTGGGATATAGTGGAAATATAAAAAACGGGTTATTAAACGGCAACCTGTTGATAACGGGTTATGGAGACCCCTCTTTCGGAAGCTGGCGTTTTGATCACACCAAAAGAGACACCATTTTAAAACAATTTGTTTCAGCTATACAAGCAGCAGGCATCAGGCATATAAATGGAGATATTATTTTGAATGATACCAAATTCAGTTATCAACCGCTGCCGGGCGGGTACCCTTGGGAAGATATTGGCAATTATTACGGCGCAGGCACCTGGGGCATTAACTGGAACGAAAATCAGTACGACCTGTATTTAAAACCGGGAACAAAGGAAGGGGATGAGACAGAGGTGATTGGCACAAATCCCGACCTGCCAGTGTATGACCTGAATAATCAAATAAAAACAGGCCCTGGGGGCAGCGGTGACAATGCTTATATTTATACAGCGCCTTACAGCGTATCAGGCTTTGCAAACGGAACAGTGCCTGCCGGTGAAAAAAAGTTTACCATATCCGGTTCAATTCCATACCCGGCGGAACAATTTGGGCTGGAGCTTGGGGATCATTTAAAGAACAAGGGCATAACCATTTCGGGCGAAATAGTGCCTGGTGCAAAATTTACGAACGATAAAAAATCAATTCCTGCTATCACTCAATCGTTATATACCTATTATTCCCCTTCGCTTGACAGCCTTATTTACTGGTTCCTTCAAAAAAGCATTAACCTCTATGGAGAAGCCTTTGCAAAAACAATTGCGTATGAAAAAACAGATTTTGGCTCTACTGACAAAGGGGTTGATATTATCAGAACATTCTGGCAGCAAAACGGCATTGAAAAGAACAGTGTAAAAATGATAGACGGCAGCGGTTTATCTCCTCAAAACCGCGTTACCGCAACCGCAGAAGTAGCTGCATTGCAATGTGCCAAAACAAAACCGTGGTTCAGCAGTTTTTACAATGCGTTGCCCATTTTTAATGGCATGAAGATGAAGAGCGGCACCATTGGCGGCGCAAAAGCATTTGCAGGCTATCAAACTGCTTCTGATGGCACCGAATATACTTTTTCCCTTATCATCAATAATTACGATGGCGGCGTTGATGCTGTTGTGCAAAAAATGTACACCTTGCTGGATGCGTTGAAGTAAGTTCTTCCTTTTTAAAATTGCGCTCTCGTATGGAAAAGGTAAATTTGTGACAATTTAAAATTTTTGCTATGGGCATTATTAAGGTCCCCCTTCATTTTGAAGGGCCGGTGGGTCAAAAAACATTATACGCTTTTTGACAGTGTCTCAACATTTTCGTGTATAAGGCATGATGTAGCTGTTGAAATTGAAGAGCCGCGTGCCTTATGCAGGCCAAGTCTGTAATTACTTATTCTTTATTAGGCATTAGCCTCTTGAGTAATTCATCTTTTTTATTTCTTGAAACATCAATAGTGGAGCCATCGCTCATGATAAGGTAGCCTCCTTCCCCTTTTACGAATTTTTCCACCTCATTTAGATTAACAAGGTAGCAACGGTGCACACGTGCGAAAGAATGTTCTTCCAGTAATTCTTCCATTTCTTTCAAATTGCGGCATACTACCATCTTTTTATTGTTCTTTAAACGGAAGCTGGTGTAATTGCTGTCGGATTCACAACTGATGATGTCATCCACCTTTATCATTTGAAAACCTTCCATGGTGGGTAGGGCAATTTTATTAACGGGCTTTGCAGGTTGGTGAATCTTTTGCATTAAAATCTCGAGTTGCTTCGCTATCGGTTTTTGCGAACGACGGATAACTTTCTGCAAGGCATTCTTCAATTCTTCTTCATCAACAGGTTTCATCAAATAATCAATGGCGCTGAAACGGATGGCTTTTAATGCATACTGATCATACCCGGTGGTAAAGATAATTTCGAAATTTACGGAAGACAATTGCTCCAGCATTTCAAACCCATTCATCTTTGGCATTTCCACATCCAGGAAAACAAGGTCGGGCGCATGCTGGCGGATAGCTGAAAGCGCATCAATGGCGTTATAGCAAACAGCCACCACTTCCACATCATCGCAATCTTCAAGCAAAGTGGTTATTGTTTCACAACAATACGGTTCATCATCTATAATGATCGTTTTGATCATGGTTTATTTTTTTCTAAACGATTTCTTCTGCCGCTTCTTTCAAACTGATTTTTAAAATAACTTTTGTTCCGCAAACAATTCCATTTTCATTTATCACATCTTCTATGTCAAAAAATGTCGCCACGCCCTTTTGACGGTTAAGCAGCGCCAGTCTTTCTGTGGTGATCTTCAATCCCATTGACTTCTCTTTTTCTGCCGTTTTGCTTCTCATTTCAGCAGCTTTTTCCCTTCCTATGCCATTATCTGTGATGATACAATGTAAGATATTTTCTTTCATGCTCAGTTCGATGTCCAGCCGCCCATGGCCTTCTGTATGCATCAACCCATGCCAGATGGCATTTTCGCAGAATGGCTGGAGAAGCAGGGGTGGAATAAATACGGTTTCGCTGTTAATTTCATTCAATAAGGTGATTCCGTAATCAAATGAATCTTTAAACCTCAATCTTTCCATTTCAAGATAAATGCGAAGCATTTCGAGTTCTTCTTCAAGAGTGATCAATTGTTTTTGCGAATTGATCAGCACCATCCGCATCAATCGCGAAAACCGTGTTAGATATCCGGAAGCGGCTTTACTTTCATTTTTCAAAATGAAACGATTGATGGAACTAAGGCAGTTAAATATAAAATGCGGGTTCATCTGAGCCCGCAGCGCCTGCATTTCAAGTTCAGCAACCTGTTGATGAAATTCTGCTTGTTTTTTTTCATTTTCCATTTGCTGCAGTTTCATTTCATTTTCCAGTTGCGCGTGTTTTAATTTTTCATTTTTACGTTTCAAATAAATACTTCTGTAAACAAAAAATCCTGTCAGCATCAGTGCTGACAGGAGAACTAAAAGAAAATTTTTTTGCCGCGATTCCTGCTTAATTTGTACCGTTTTTAATTTGTTATCCCGGTCTAAAAGAGACACCCGCGCTGCTTTTTTTACGTCCTCGGCAGCTTTTTTATAACTATTCAGCCGGAACAGGAATTGCCTGTTTTGAATAGAGTCTTTTAAAAGAGAAGATTTTAATAAATAATGATAGGCGCTGTCGTTATTTCCCAATTGATGATAGACTCCTGAAAGCAGTTCATATCCGTTCATCATATCTGGCCTTCTTCCGCTTATTAACGCACTGGTAACGGCATCCGTTGCGTAACTCAGCGCTTTTTTATATTCTTTTTTTCCTGCATAAGCACTGCCGATATAATATAAAATGGGAACTAAAACCTGGCCATTTGCGTTGTCTATTTTACGGAACTCCGGCAATACCTCCATAAATATTGCCAAAGCGCTGTCGTATTGTTTTGCCATAAGAAAGGTAGCGCCTATGTCACGCATTGTAAATCTATCGTCGGGGTTATTTTTCAGCTGCTTTCTCAAAAAGTAAAAAGCGGAATCGTATGCACCGGTTAACCGGAATATTTCTGCTTTCTCTCCAATCATATCCCAGCCGGTTTTCCGCTCCACCCCAAATTGGCTGGCTTCGTTTAAGCATTGTAAAGAACTTTGATAATCTCCGGCTTCTTTGTAGAGCGTGGCAATGTCAGCGAGAGATTGCTGGTAAAGATAGTTTCTCCAGTCCTGCTCTTCTTTAGTTTTGGCATCACTGGCAGCTTTTCGGTTAAGGAGCAATCCCCGCTGGCCGTATTCAAAAGCATCTTCGTAAAATCCCTTGTACAGGTATCCTTCAGCAATCCATGTACAAACTTCACCTTCTTTTTGTTCATCGCCTGCTTTATGAAAATAATCTGCCGATTTTTTCAAGAAGTCGCTGCTGTTGTCCTTATTCAGGCCATCCATTGCCAGAAAAACCTTACCCAGTTCATCATCGTCACTAAGTTCTTCGGCAAGTGCACTGGCCTCTGATAAATATTCTTTCTGTGCAATAACCGTGGGGGAATCTGTTTTGCCTTCCCATCTTAGTCCAAATGCCCTGAGTCGTTTACTGCTTGCCTCTCCCAACAATGCATCAATCAGTCCTTTTTTATAATTTATTTTTTTTGCCTCATTATAAGCCCATGAAGCATAACTGTATTCCGAATCAGCCCGCATCAAAAAGCCTGATGGGCCCGGCGCTCCTGTAATCGAGATAGTGTAAGCTATCATATTCAGGCAATTGACACGGGCTGTATCGCTTAATTCGGCAACCTGCTTCTTGAGGGTTCCTAAAGTAGGCATATCGCTGCTCTGAGAGAATGACTCAAAAGAAAAAAGGATGGCAGCCATCCAAAATAAAAAGCACTTTTTCATAATAATACTTTCAATGCCGGTTTAAAGTTTAAAAATAATCAGATAAGCTGGAAGAGAGCGGCAAATAAGCAGGCATAAAACTATAACCCGGCCATAGGGTTTCCAAGGCAAACTGTGTGAATGACAGATTCCGATGCTGAGTTGCCGGTAAGATCGTGAGAAGAGATTATAAACGTTACGCTTAATTGGGCAGTAATTTTTAGTATCTGTATTTTTTATTGAAGAACAAAACCTGGTTGTACTTAAACCTGCAAACTTACAGCTTAATAAACTCGTGAACTTATGGAACAATCAAACTTTTCAAACCTTCTTCATAACTTCTGGAATCCGTGAACTTGTGAACTTCTGGAACTTCTTGATCACTCAAACTCTCAAACCTTACCCTCAAAATACGGCTCCAGCCTCTGCCTTAATATTTCGGGTATAGATGTTTTACGCCGCGATACAAGTTCAAGAAAGTATAATACTACTTTACCGGAAGTAAGCATTTTTCCCTTCTCGTTAAATACCTCCTGGTAAAATTCTATCCTGTGCCCAACAGGCAGTTCACGCACCTGTGTTTTTACGGTAAGCAGGTCATCATACGTGGCGGGACGCAGGTATTTTACATGCAGTTCAACTACAGGCATTATCACGCCCGAAGCCTCCATGTCTTTATAAGTATAGCCCAACTGGCGTATGCTTTCCACCCTGCCCACTTCAAAATATTGGGCATAGTTGCCGTAATATACCACATTCATCTGGTCTGTTTCGGCATAGCGCACACGCATTTGTGTTGTTGATTCGTACATGGGAAGTTTAAATGTTTGAACGTTTGAGTGTTTGAATGTTCATGAAGTCACGGGTTCACTTGTTCCGGAGTTCGTGTTCACAATCTTATACACAAAGATAATTTTTAAAAAAGAAAGCGATTATAAGCCAACGTTTTTATTCTTCCTCCCCTTCTTCTCCTATCGATTCGATATCCACTGTATCATGAACTGCTACCATTTCTTCTTCGTCCAGTATTATATTTTTTGAGAAGTACTCAGTTAAGTTGCGGCAAAAAATGATCATCAGGCAAGGGAGTAACAGATGAAATAAATCAATAATCCATGAAGGTGGGGGGTTTTCAAACTCATTTCCAATTCTATGCGGCACATGGCTTGTAAATGATAGGTAAACGTCTTTTAAAAAAGTTGGAATATGATCAAGTAGGTGGCCAAGTGCAAGCACAACTATCAATATTGAAAGAAGTTGTTTTGGAGTACTAAAAATAGTAAGGCTGTCTTCCAGCCCAGACTTTTCGGTAATAAATTTAGCTATGTTTCCCGATTTTGAAATTACAATAAAACCGGTTAAAAGAATTACTATGAAAATGACTAGATATTCTGCTGCAAGAAAGATATTAAAATCATTACTGTATTTTTGAAAGGAGCTTGTAAATAAATACGTTACCCCCAACTCAAGATTGCTTATATCAGCATAAATAGCCATTATACCAACATAAATAACTATCAATTGTACCAGCGCGTTCTTTTTCATCGGCAGGGTTTATGGTTATAGCATAATGCAATATAATGAAAATAAAACCCCTCCAACCCTCCGAACTTGGAAGCCGGTAAACTTGTGAACTTCTGGAACAAGTGAACTCGTGAACTTCTGGAACCTGCGAACTTTTTAAACTTTTTCAAACATTCAAACTTCTCAAACCCTCAACTCCCGCTTATCATTGCATCTATACTTATTTTTCCCGGCCCGCAGAGCAGCAATGCAAAAAAAACGGTAATGTATAATGAGCCGGTTTCATTGTCAAGCAAAGGCTTTCCCGCATTGTGGCCAAAAATTGCTACCAGCATGGTTATAATAATGGGTATTGTTGCAAAACGGGTGAATAATCCCAATATAATAAACAGGCTGCAAAACAGCTCGGCAAAAATGGCCAGTACAAGCGAGGTTTTTGGCCCCATACCCAAAAAGCTATAAAAATTGCCCTGCAACGTATCAAATTTCTGTAGTTTGTCAAGCCCGTGCAAAAACAGCATAAGCAGCCCGGATACCAGCCTTAAGCCCAGCATCGTTAGGTTAAAAGCCCATTCACTGTAATGAATAGATAATAACTTTTTCATACGCAACGTTTGTATAAATGTAACAGGTACAAATGTTTATCCACAAATAACACAACAATGTTTATACCGTATGCATACTTATTACATTTAAAGTAATTTTACTTTTTATTAAGAAAGGGTTTGAAATATTTGCTAAACTATTCCGTTCAATCAGCATTATGAAATTTACCTGTAAGAAAGCCGGTTTGCTATTTGCCTCAGTCCTGCTGTTCTACGTGTCCAAAGCCCAGTTTACCAAAGAAAATGATGACCCCGATGCCGATTTTAAACTGGCCAAAGAACTTTACCTGAAAGAACAATTCAGCCTGGCATACCCCCTGTTTAAAACGCTTTATTCCGAAAACAAGGCAAACAGCAGCATTCCGGTAACCATCAAAACTGAGTCCAAATATTATTCCATTATTTGCGGTTTGCAATTAAATGATGAAACGGCTGTACAGGATGCTAAAGATTTTATATACCTGGAGCACCATGCCCCGCGTATTGAAATGATGAGTTATCACCTGGCTGAATACTATTACCGTAAAAAAGATTTTGCCGGTGCAGTTACCTATTATGAGATGACCAATATTGAAAATTTAAGTAACCGGGAGATAGCCAATATGAAATTTCACCAGGGCTATTGTTATTTTACCATGCAGCGTTTTGCCGATGCAAAACAATTGTTTGACGCGGTAAGGCAAATACCCGCAGACCCCAATTATATTGACGCCAATTACTACTACGGTTTTATTTCGATGAATGATAAGAAATACAACGATGCGCTGGCTTCCTTTAAAATAGTGGAGGATAAACCAGCTTACCAAAGTATTGTGCCTTATTACGAAACAGAAATATACTATTTCCAGGGGCAAAAAGACCAGGCACTTGAATATGGCGAAAGGGCTTTACAAACAGGCAACCAATATTACGACCTGCAGCTACGTCAATTGGTAGGGCATATATGGTTTGAGAAAAAGGATTTTGCAAAGGCGCTCCCTTATCTTGAGCAATATGTAAGCCATACAGAAAAAGTTAGCCGTGAAGATCTTTATGAATTGTCTTTTTGCTATTACCAGGCAAAACAATGGAAAAACGCCGCAACCGGGTTTAAAGAATTAGGCGGCAAACAGGATTCTCTTGCACAGAACAGCATGTACCTGCTTGCTGACGCCTACCTGAAGTTAGACCAAAAACCAAGCGCCCGGAGCGCCTTTTTATTCTGCGCATTGAATAGCAGCAATGCCAGGCAAAAGGAAGTTTCAAAATTTAATTATGGCAAGCTTTCTTATGAGCTTGGATATAATGATGTTGCCTTAAGTGAATTAAAGGCGTTTATCGCAGCCTATCCAAAGTCAGAATACAATGCCGAAGCCAAAGACCTGTTGGTGAGCGTACTCGCAAATACCAATAACTATAAAGAGGCTTTGCAAATGATGGATAGCTTAGGCACGCCAAGCGAAACAGTTAAACGCGTTTATCCCAAAATATTATATGGCCGTGCCACAGAGCTTATTAATGATCAGCAAATAGTGCAGGCAGACGAGCTGCTTACAAAAATATTTATCACTCCGAATAACGAAACGCAACTGCCCTATGCCAATTTTTGGAAAGGGGAAATTGCTTTTCGCAACAATCAATACGATTCGGCTATTTTTTACCTTAACAACTACATGCGGGCTCCGGTAAATTACGGAGAAGTAAATATTACCAATGCCGAATATACCTTAGGCTATAGTGCATTAAGAGAGGAAGATTATGACAATACTTTAAGATATTTTGAGCAGATAACACGATCAATTAACGCCTCATCCACTCCCCTGCAACAGGACGCTTATATACGCAGCGCCGATTGCTATTTTATGAAAAAGAATTACAACAGGGCGCTACAGATGTATGACGCAGTAATTAATCTTAATTTACCTGCTGCAGATTATGCTTTATACCAAAAAGCCATCATAGCCGGCGCATCTGGTGAGGTGCCTCAAAAGATAAGCCTGCTGCAATCTGTTTCGCAACGCTTTCCATCCTCACCGCTTAATGCGGATGCCAACATGGAAATTGCCAACACTTACCTCGCAAACGAAAATTATGAGAATGCCATAGCTCCTCTAAATAATCTCCTTAAAAATAAGAATGCAGCTGCTTTTAGCCCGCAGGCATATCTTAAATTAGGGGTAGCCTATTATAACCTGAAAAACAATGATGAGGCTATTAATAATTTTAAAAAATTGGTGGCGACATATCCCAATTCACCGGAGAGCGATCAGGCAGTTGATTATGTACGCAGCATATTTATTGAGAACCAGCATCCCGCAGATTTTGTCGCGTTCATGCGGCAGAGCGGCAAGACAGTAAGTTTTTCTGAAGAAGACTCACTTACTTATGTGTCCGCAAACATGGCTTATAACAACCATTCATTTGATATTGCTTTAAAAGGGCTCACTGATTATATAACCAAATTTCCTGATGGCCATTATGCTATTGATGCAAACTACCAGGCCGCAGAAATATTAAACAGTAAACAGGACTATATTGAGGCCCTGCAATATTATGCTGCTGTTGCCGAAAAAGCGCCCAATAAATATGCGGAGGTAAGCGTATTAAACGCAGCCCGTATATGCTATTTTGAATTGAAGGATTATAACAAGGCCGAACAATATTACCTGCAGTTAAAAGGCCTTGCTACTGCGCCTGAAAACAAGCTGGAAAGCATGCGTGGCTTATTACGCTGCCAGTACAAGCTTTCTCAATGGGCAGATGCAGTGCCCAATGCACAGGACCTTTTGCAACAAAAAGGATTGGCTACGGACGACAGGATGATGGCCAATATGGTGGTAGCTAAAAATTACCAATTGAATAACCAACCAGGTGAAGCGTCGAATGCTTATAAGTCTGTTGTAGAATTAGGGAAGTCGGAATATGCCGCTGAGGCAAGATACCATATAGCGGAGATTTTACTGGCACAGGGTAAACTGCCCGAAGCTGAAAAGGCTTCTTTTGAGGTAATAAATAAAGCAGGTTCTTATGATTACTGGATAACCAAAGCTTATATATTACTTGGGGATGTGTATTACCAGGAGAAAGACTATTTTAATGCGGAAGCCACCTTGAAAAGTGTTACGGAGAACGCTTCCAATCCTGATCTTAAAAAAGAAGCGCAGGCTAAATTAGATATAGTTGTTGCAGCTAAAACCCAAAACAGTAAAGTAGAGCAACAGTAAAACAAAGCAGCATGAAAAAATTATTTATTATAGTTATCTTATTATCAGTTACAGGAATGGCTTTTTCACAAAGGCAAAAAAAGGTGAAGAAACCCGCTGCTCATAAAACTGAAATACAGGCCCCTGTTCAAACTACTGACACAACAACATCACGCACAGTTGTTGTTACTGCTGCATTTAAGCCATCCTTAAAAACATCCTCCAAAATAAATTTCAGTGCTGCGGCTCCGGTGGCTGATAGTGTGTTACCAACACTTTCGTACAACGTTCCCGCGCAAAATCTATTTTTCATGTACCAATCTGCGGCTTTAAAACCGCTTGCGGAAAATATTGATACCGTTATTCATTGGGAAAATAAAAATTACATAAGGGCCGGCTACGGCAATTATACAACGCCTTACCTGCAAACAGGGCTTTCCTTTGGCGACGGTGTAAACAGTGTTGTAAATATTCATGGCCTGTACACGTCGTCCAATGGCGCGCTGCTCTCTGAGAATTTCAGCAAGCTTAATCTCGAAGCCCTTGGTATTTTCAGCGATTCCAGTAATAATAATGAATGGAATGGCAAATTATTTTTAAAGACCAGCACACAATACCAATACGGCTTTCAACCCGATACACTAAAGTTTACCAATGACCAGCTTCGCCAGCAGTTCACCACTTTTGGCGGAAAAGTTGGCATTCGTAATAAAAAAGATAACGATGCCGGTATCAGTTATTCACCAAGCGTGTCTCTTAACCTCTTCAATGACAACAGGAATGGCAAGGAAGATAATTTTATAATAGATGCCCCCCTGTCAAAATCATTCGGGAAAATATTGGCATTTAATCTTGGGTTAACAGCAGACATCACCAGTTATAAAAGCGATAGTGGTACCGTTAATAACAACCTATATTATTTAACCCCGGCAGTGCAATTTAAAACGCCCAATTTTAAGCTCATCGCGGGCTTTATCCCTTCATGGGATAATAATGCATTCAAAATGCTCCCCAATTTTTCTGCCGAGGCAAAAATAACGGATGAAAAATTTATCCTGCAGGCTGGCTGGATAGGGTATTATAATAAAACTACCTACGAATCGCTGGCAGAAATAAACCCATGGTTAAACCAGCCGCGCTCATTTTTAAATACAAGAATAACTGAACAATATGCCGGTTTTAAAGGTTCTGCGGGGGACCATTTTACCTATAACGCAAAAGTGTCGTACCTGCAATTCAGCAACCAGCCTTTGTTTGTAAACGATACCATTACGGGCAAATCGTTTGACGTGGTGAATGAATCGCAAATGAAAGACATCCGTATTCATGGGGAAGTTGGCTATACTGTGCAGGAGAAGTTCTCTTTGCTTGCAGGCATGAGCTTTAACCAGTACACTAATCTTATTGACAATCAAAAGCCATGGGGATTATTACCCTTAGAAATAAACGGCGCCCTCCGCTGGCAGGTAATGAAAGGCGTGCTCGTAAAAAGCGATGTGTTCTTTTGGGATGGCGCACAGTACCGCACCAAACAATTACAGGCCGGTAAGCTTGACCCCGCGCTTGACTTTAACGCAGGCCTTGAATTTAACATAGTGCATAACTTTGATTTTTGGGCGCAGTTCAACAACATATTCAATAACAGGTACGAACGCTGGAACCAATACCCCGTTTTAGGCTTTAATGTTCTGTTAGGAGTTGTATATTCGTTTTAATAAACGGTAAAACAGCATGTACGGATACCTGTATAAATATCTTGTATTACATAAAAAACTACAGCTTCCGGGCATTGGTTTATTTAAGATAGACCATGTGCCATCGCGCATTGATTTTATAAATAAAAAGATACATCCCTTTTTTCCTGTTATTCGTTTTACCCAGGGTGCAACCATTGCTGATAAATATTTTTACCGTTTTATTGCCGCCGGCCTTAGCATTGATGAACTGGAGGCTATTCAAAAATTCAACGAATTCCTTTTCCATTTAAAAGAACAATTCTCCCTGAATGGGTTTGTTGATTTTCCCGGCATTGGAAGATTAACCAAACAATTTTCCAGTACTTATTCCTTTAAACCTGAAAACACCCTTCAATCTCTTTATCCCGATGTACATGCCGAAAGAGTGATAAGAAAAAATGCGTCGCACACTATAAAAATAGGGGAAGAAGAAGTAAACTCCCTGGAAGAAAAAACTGAAGAACCGGCAGACAAACCCGAAATAGAAAACTGGAAGATACATGCGCTGGTACTTGCGTTAATAGGCATAATGGTGATAGCCTATTATTTTTTGACACGATAGTTTTTCATCTGTCAGAACCATGATTTGTCCAATGGACTCCTGTGGAGGGGGATTTACAGGATGGTGAGGATATAATAGCTACAAGCCATACTTTATACTCTTCGTTGGTGAAAACACCCAACAAAGCGGAATTTTTCTTCTACGAAATATGAATCAATACGAATATACGAATCGGAGGTCGCAAGCTCGTTGCGTTTACTTCTATTACTCCGGCTTTATCACGACTGAATTAAGCTTCCTTTCGGAACGCCTTCATTCCACCAATCTGACACAGTTTGGTAACCTTACATCCAAAACTGTCCGCTGTATCAAAATGTAACATCGATTGTATCGAATGCGAACAGTTTTAATGATCTTTTCAAAATCTCGCAGACAAATTAAAATCCATTCATCAAATTATTTTGCCTTTCATAAGCAATAATCACCTTTCATCACCAAAAATTATCCCATTAACACATACTTACATGCCGTTTGCCTTATACATGCCAAATGATGTTTATGAAAAAGATAATATGGTTACCGGTTATAGTTGCAGCAGTTCTTTTGGCAGCCTGGAGTAAACCACTGAAAGAAATGATGATGCCTGAAAAAACAGTCAGCAAGAATATAAGCTTTGCCGTATATAAAACAAACAACTATACTTCAAAAGTGTACGACGATGCTTCTGCAAAATTGCAGGTAAGCGTGGTTAAAACAAGGGGCAGCAAACGCAGCATAGTTTGGCAGAGATCATACGATGCAAAACTGCTGAAAGAATACCCTTCACTGGAAAACGCTATTTCCCAAAAACTTGTGATAAACAATGTGGTTGACAGCAAAGAACAATTAGAAGTTGTTTATACGCTTACCTACAACTCAAAAGGCAGTGTAATGCAGTTGCAAGACGAAGCCGTTATTTCAAAAGGTGCAAAGGATGGAAAATTGTTTATTAATATTTAGAGAGGAGTCCGGAAGTCGGGAAAGACGGGAAGTCCGAAAGTCACGAAGGCCGAAAGACAAGAAGAAGGGGGAGGCGACAAAGAATATTTTTTTAAAGTGCAAGCAGTTGGTTTTTATTATATAGGGACATTCAATCCTACCCCAGGCAACCGTTAATCTAAGAAATAAGGAAAGGTACACATTGAGTGTACCTTTCCTTATTTATGTGACGCCCTATGCGTGTAGCATACAGCTTAAAGCATGCGGCCTCGCTCTTATCTCGCTTCTGCCATATCGGGTATATGCTCTACTTTGTAAGCACCCTCATCAAGCTTTGCTTTTGTTTCGCTAAAGGCGGTAAGGGTAAGTTCAATATCTTCATCGGTATGCGAGGCGGTAGGTATTAACCGGTAAATGATATGCCCTTTTGGAATTACAGGATACACCACAATTGAACAGAATATACCGTAATTCTCGCGCAAGTCCATAACCATGGCAGTTGCTTCTTCAACCCCACCTTTCATATAAACCGGGGTAACCATGGTGTTGGTATTGCCAATATCAAAGCCACGTTCCTTTAAACCATGCTGCAGTTTTAAAGCATTATACCAAAGTTTTTTACGCAGTTCAGGCATGGTACGCAGCATATCCAGCCTTTTAAGGTTACCCACTACAATCGGCATGGGCAGGCTCTTGGCAAATATTTGCGAACGTATGTTATAACGTATATAATCAATAATAACTCTTGGGCCCGCGGTAAACGCGCCTATAGATGCCATTGATTTGGCAAAGGTGGAAAAATACAGGTCAATCCCATCCTGGCAGCCCTGCGCTTCGCCTGCGCCGGCGCCCCTTTCACCCAGCGTACCAAAACCGTGGGCATCATCCACCAGCAAACGAAAATCAAATTTATCTTTCAGCGCGATGATCTCTTTCAGCTTGCCCTGGTCGCCCGCCATACCAAAAACGCCTTCGGTAATAACCAAAATGCCGCCATGGCCCTGCTTCTCAATCAAAGCTGCTGAGCGCTCCATTTGCTTTTCAAAATCTTCTATATCATTATGCTTATATACGTATCTGTGGCCGGGGTGCAGGCGCAAGCCGTCAATAATACAGGCGTGGCTTTCGGCATCATACACTATTACATCGTGGCGGCCGCAAAGCGCGTCAATGGCGCTCATAATCCCCTGGTAGCCATAATTCATTAAAATGGCATCTTCTTTTCCAACAAATTCAGCCAGTTCGCGTTCCAGTTGCTCGTGGTTATTGCTGTTACCGCTCATCATCCTGGCGCCCATGGGCAAAGCTAGCCCAAATTCCGCCGAAGCATCGGCATCCACTTTTCTTACAGCAGGGTGGTTAGCCAGCCCCAGGTAATTGTTAAGGCTCCATACTATCATTTCCTTGCCACGAAACTTCATGCGGCTGCCTATTTCGCCTTCCAGCTTGGGAAATGCAAAATACCCGTGCGCCCTTTCGCGGTGCTGCCCGATGGGGCCGTAATTCTTGATCAATCTTTCGAAAATGTCTGCCATGTATATCCAGTTTAATAATGAACTGACCTGTTACCGCTTCCGGCTTTTCTTCATCCAAAAGTGCGTCATTCTGAGTTAAGAACGGAGGCGACGGAGTTAGACTATCGGAGCTTGGCAAGTTATTGCAAAAAGCACTTACTTTCCGGTTGCGGCAAAAATAAGAAAAACAAGCTAACAGGCGTACGTAAAAATGAGAAGGTTTGTTTAAAATGGAGAATGCATAGTCCGTAAGACCGAAAGTCCGAAAGTCCGGAAGTCCGGAAGACCCAAAGAGGCTCCCACTTGAAATTCACGCAGAGACGCAAAGGCGCAAAGTCGGGAGGCAAATGAATCACTTCAATCATTTTCTATTGGCGAAGGTGGACGGAGTGAGTAGCTATAATTCTTCCTACCTTAGCTAAACATCAACCGGTTCGATGATTGCACGAAACACCTGTAAACTTATTATGCTGGTTGCTTTACTTTACTCCTGTAAAGCAAGGGCGCAAGATAATGCCGTGTATATTGACAGTGTAAACCGCTATCAAAAATTTGTAGACTCATTAGTGCGTGATTTTACAATAAACCTTGCAAGTAACCTGCGGCACGCAAGCGCCGAATATAATTGTGCAGACGGCAGGATTTGGGGGGCATATGCAGAGCTATACAGAGATGCAAAGAGGCAGGTCATTATTCTTACCTGGCAATCAAGTTGCGATACGGTATTTGAAGACAAATCTTTTTATTTTATTAACAATAAAATAGTGCTTGCAATGGATGGAGTTTTCAGGGGAGGCAAAAGAGAAAAAAAATATTATAAGAACGACATACTGATTTTTGAAGATGATAATTGGGTGGAAGATGCAAAACCCAACGATAAAGACTTAGCCAAAGGGTACGACATATTAAAAGACCTGACGCAGCAATTGGGGAGAAAATTGTAGGAATGATTACTTTTTTGCCTCAATTGGCGTTGTCAACAACAGATTTACTAACCCTGCAAGAGCTTAAGATGAGAATTGTACTTTAGTCTTGTTTATATTCAAAGCCATTAGTCTGACACAAAGCGATTCGCAGATCTTTTTCTACTTGTTTCAACTCCGCCCAAATAGGATGCTCACGATTTTCCTTACCCGTCATTTTATCCCTAATTGCCTTTTTTCTCTTATCAAAAAAATCTATTGCCTTTAAAACATGATCAGTATCTAAGTTTATCACGCCTTTTAATAAAATAACATTTTTTTCTAACAGCTTGCCAATGTTGATCCTGTTTTCGGTCAAACTCAAATAGCCGTTTGGCCCACCCCAAACTTTATCTGCATCTTCGTCATCTTGAGAATCATCTTCCCAATCGCAAACTGAACAAACATCATACGCTCCCCTTACACTAAGGGTAGGGTAGCCACATCCAGGGCAAGTAAATAGCTTCAGCCCTTTTTCTTCAATATAATTGTCAAACAGTTGCCTTTTATAATAAAATTCAACCAATATCTTTTTGTCGCTTTCGGTTATTTTTGACGGGTCGAACATGTTGTCTTTTATTTAATCGAAACTATTCAAACTTAAACCCTAATTCCTCAATGGTTTTCCCGTTTTCAACACACTCTCTATTCTTTGTAAAGTTTTCTTTTCGCCGCAGAGGCTTAAAAAGGCTTCGCGCTCAAGGTCGAGTAAATATTGTTCGGTTACTAAGCTTTGTTCACTAAGGTCGCCGCCGCACATGACATACGCCAGTTTTTTAGCAACTGTAACATCATGGTCTGTTGCATAACCACCGCGCCACATACCGTTTATGCCGGCATACAAGGCCCCCAATACAGAGCGTCCAAGTACTTTTACATCCTTGCGCTGTACAGGCTGTATATAGCCCTGGTCGTACATTTCAATCACCGCATTTTTTGCTTCCGCAATCCTGCGGTTTTGGTTCATCACAATTTCATCATGCCCTTTTCTTAAAATACCCATTTCAAAAGCTTCAAAGCCGGAGGTGGCCACCCTTGCAGTAGCTATAGTAAAAAAGCGGTTCTTTAGTGTTATGGTCTCGGGCTCATCTTCATGCATTTCATCGGCAGCACGCATCGCGAATTCTTTGGTGCCACCACCTCCGGGAATCACGCCGATGCCTGCTTCTACCAACCCTATATAGGTTTCAGGGGCGGCAAATACTTTATCGGCGTGCAGGTTCATTTCACAGCCGCCGCCAAGCGTTAAACCATGCGGAGCAACAATAACAGGAATGGCGGAGTACCTAACCCGCATCATTGTATTCTGGAACATGCGTATGGCCAGATCCATCTCATCGTATTCTTGCTCCACAGCATACATAAATATCATGCCCACATTAGCGCCCGCACTAAAGTTTGCGCCATCATTGGCAATAACAAGGCCTTTGAATTTTTCCTCTGCTATGCCAATGCTTTTATTTACCGCTTCCAATACTTCGCTGCCAATGCTGTTCATTTTTGTGTTCCATTGCAGTGCCACCACGTCATTGCCAATATCGTACAGAGCGGCATTGCTGTTCTTCCAAACAGTCTTGTCTTTATAGTTGGAGAGAATAATGAAAGCTCCAGCCCCCTCTTCTCCCCCTGTGGGGGATGAATAAGAATGAGACAATGGAGAATAACTCAACCGCTGCCCGTTTATCACTTTATAGAATGACGTATTGCCTGCGGCAAGCATTTCTTCCACCCACGGCGCTACCTTATAACCCGCTGCCTTCATGGCTTCCACGGTTTTAGCAACACCCAACACATCCCAACTTTCAAATGCGCCTATCTCCCATCCAAAGCCTGCCATCATAGCATCGTCAACACGGTATATTTCATCACTTATTTCAGGTATGCGGAAGGAGATATAAGAAAACAACGCATAGTGAAACTGCCGGTAAAATTCGCCTGCTTTATCCTGCCCTGCCACCAATACTTTTAATCGCTGCTTCAAATCTTCGATGGGCTTTGCCGCTTCAAGTGTGGCAAACTTTGGCTTTATGCGTGGCTTATATTCCATGCTCTGCAGGTCGAGTACAAATATCTCTTTATCCTTTTTCAGTTCTTCCGGGCTGCCCTGTGTAACCGGCAGTTTTTGTTTCTTAAAAAAACCCTGCCCTGTTTTATCGCCCAGCCAGTTATTGGCAACGATTTTATCAAGCCACACTGGAATATTAAACAGTTCTTTAGCTTCATCGCCGGGGCAATTTTCCGCAACCCCTTTTGCCACTTTAACCAGTGTATCAATGCCCACCACATCCGCCGTTCTGAAAGTAGCCGATTTAGGGCGGCCAACTATAGGGCCTGTTAAAGCATCAATCTCGTCAATGCTCAAACCAAGCTTCTCCATGCTGTTAAAAATGCTCATAATGCCAAATACGCCAATGCGGTTGGCAATAAAAGCAGGCGTATCTTTTGCCAGCACGGTTGTTTTACCGAGGAACAAATCGCCATAATGCATTAAAAAATCAACAACTTCTGCGTCAGTATCTGTTGTTGGGATTATCTCCAGCAGGCGCAGGTAACGCGGCGGGTTAAAGAAATGCGTTCCGCAAAAATGCTTTTTAAAATCTTCGCTCCTGCCCTGTGACAGCATATTAATAGGAATGCCGGATGTGTTTGAGGTGATTAGTGTTCCGGCCTTGCGAAACTGCTCAACCTTTTCATACACCTGCTGTTTTATGTCCAGCCTTTCCACTACCACTTCTATTACCCAATCGCAGGTAGCGATATCTTTCATGTTATCATCGAAGTTGCCGGTTGCAATCCTTTTTACCACGTCTTTAGTATATACTGGGGAAGGATTGCTTTTTAAAGCGGCCTGCAAAGCATCATTCACTATTTTATTGCGCTCTACGGGTTTTGCATCGGCTGCAATGCCTTTGGGTACAATATCAAGCAATAATACCTGTACGCCAATGCCTGCAAAATGGCAAGCTATACGGCTGCCCATTACACCACTGCCTAATACTGCCACTTTTTTAATGATACGTTTCATACAACTAAGCTTTACTTTTCATATCACCTAAGGTTAAATCTCAAAAATTAGTTAGCTATGCAACTAATTTTGTACCGAAGGTAATATTTTTTGTTACAGGTTAATCCGCTATTATAAATTTTCAAAAAATCGTAATCTTACAATATAATGAGGGAGGAAGATTGCATACAAATTTTTAAGGCGGGCGTTAATGCTGTGAAGCCGAACAGGCTTATTCCGGGTTATTTATATTGGGATGATGAGGGATTAGTTGCTGGTAATAAAAAATTTTTTAAAGACACATTAAACGGCATTTATATACTTTCAGTTGGCAAGGCTGCGGCGGCAATCGCGTTTGAAGCAGAAAAGATATTGGCAGATAAAATAACAGCAGGGCTTGTTGTTACAAAATATGGGCATGCACTTCCCCTTCAACATTGCCATATTATTGAAGCGGGGCACCCGGTACCAGATGACAACAGCGTAACGGCATCGAAAGCAATACAACAATTTTTATTACCGTTGCATCAAGATGGCCTGTTGCTTTGTTTAATAAGCGGCGGTGCTTCGTCCTTGATAGGCGATATAGCAGAAGGGATTTCTTTGGGAGATATGCAGGCGCTTTCAAAATTATTACTGCCGTGCGGCGCCGATATACACGAAATAAACACTATAAGAAAACATATTTCGACCTCCAAAGGAGGACAGTTGCTTCGTTATACAAACAATGCCAATGTGGTTTCATTTATTATCAGCGATGTATTGGGTGATGATATTGGCGTAATTGCAAGCGGGTTAACCGCACCCGATAACTCGACATTTGAAGATGCCTTGAAGGTGCTGCAAAAATATGAGCTTATAGAAAAAATACCTGCTTCGATACGAGATCATTTAAATGATGGGTCGGCTAAAAAAATCACAGAAACACCTAAGCCGGGGGATAAACTATTTGAGAAAGTTGATAATAATATTATTGCGGGCAATAGCATTGCACTACATGCCTCGGCAGCAAAAGCAAGGGATTTCGGATATCATGTTGAAATAATAAATAGTAGTATAAATGGTGAAGCCAAAGACGAAGCAAAAAAGTTTGTTGATATTATACAGGCTTACAATGGCCCCAAACCAGCGTGCCTGCTAATGGGTGGTGAAACAACGGTAACCATTAAAGGCAGTGGCAAAGGAGGGCGCAACCAGGAGTTTGTATTGGCGGCTTTATGCGAACTACTAAAAGAAAATGCAAGCCCCGAAAAGATGCCCGTTATCTTATCTGGTGGCACGGATGGCAGCGATGGCCCTACAGATGCAGCAGGCGCTTTTATTGATATAAATGTTATTTTAAATATGCAGAAATTATCCATAAACCCCTTACATTTTTTACAAACCAACAACGCTTATAACTTTTTTAAACAAGTTGATGGCCTTTTAATAACAGGCCCGACGCAAACGAATGTTATGGATATAATTATAGGATTAATACATACATAATAAGCATAGCCGGATTACAGAGGTAACCTGCTTTAAAAAAATATTTTTGTTATTACATTTGGTGAATTGAAAAATTTATATACTTTTAACAAATGTTTAGTCAAAAGATAACATCTTTAAAGCCAGGCTAAACAACGGACCTCTTCGATTGCTACGACCATAATAGAACTCCACCGCCTCCGGTGGAGTTTCGTTTTTTTCACCACATAGGCATGTAGAAAACATAGAAAACACATAGATAATTTTTGTAGGCCATCTATCACTGCGTATATTCCCCTCCTCTCCAACTGGTATAAAACAAAACCCCGCATAACTGCGGGGCTGTATATACTTACGTGCCTCTATGATTACTAGGTGCCTATGTGGTATAGTATTAGTTCTTACCCATCAACTCAACACTCCTGTTTATAAAGTTTGTCAGCTCGCTGCCTTTTAATAAACCTTGCGAAAGCAACGCCAGGTCGGCTAATGAGCGTGTTTGTTTTTCCTGCCTTTCTTTGTTTTCTTCTTTCAGCAGTGACTGGTAAATAGGATGGTTACCGTTTACTGTTAGTGTTACTTCATCGGGCATTTGTGCGTAGAAGGATGTCATACCGCCGCCCATGGCCCCCATATCTTTCATCCTGCGCATAAACTCAGGCCTTGTTGCAACAACTGGCGCTGATTCGGGACTTAGCCCTTTTACTTCAACCGTTACATGCAATTCGGGTATCTCTACCTTAAACAATCCTTTCAATGCTGTTTCTTCATCCTTGCTCAGCACACTTTCCGCGTTCTCTTGTTTATCAATAATGTTATCAACTATATCGGCATCAACCCTGGTAAAATGCACATTCTCCCATTTCATTTCCATGTTATTGATAAATGCCGCGTCAACAAGTGTCTCCATCTTTACAACTTTATAGCCTTTATTTGCACAGGCTTTAATATAAGTATCCTGTTGTATTGGGTTTGTAGTATAAATAATAACCTGCTTGCCTTCTTTATTCTTCTGCAATGTTTCTGTTGCAAGCCTATACTCTTCCATGGTATAGAATTTTTGCTCACCTTCAGGCATGGCATCTTCCATGATAAGGAACTTGTTTGCCTTATCAAGAAATTTATCATCGGTCATCATTCCATACTTCACAAACAGCCCAAGGCTTTCCCATTTTTCTTCAAAAGATTTTCGGTCGTTCCTGAAAATTTCTTCCAGTTTATCAGCAACTTTTTTGGTAATATGAGCATTTATTTTTTTAACGTTAGGGTCGCCCTGCAAATAGCTCCTGCTAACATTTAAAGGAATATCAGGGCTGTCAATAACGCCATGAAGCAACATTAAAAATTCGGGAACAATGTCCTTGACCTCATCGGTTACAAAAACCTGGTTGCTGTAAAGTTGTATCTTGTCTTTCTGAATTTCGTAGCTCTGCTTGATCTTAGGGAAATATAAAACACCTGTAAGATTGAAAGGGTAATCCACATTCAGGTGTATCCAAAACAAAGGCGTTTCGCTGTAAGGGTATAATTCGCGGTAAAAATTCTGGTAATCTTCGGCTGTTAATTCAGAAGGTTTTTTTGTCCAGATAGGGCTGGTGTTATTAATGGGCTTTTCATCTTTTTTCTCTTCGCCTTCTTTCTTTTCACTCCCGTCTGAAAAATAAACCGGCACGGGCAGGAAGCGGCAAAATTTCTCTAATATGCTCTTTATCCTGTGTGCTTCTAAAAATTCTTTGCTTTCGTCATTTATATGCAACACTATTTTGGTGCCGCGGTCGCTTTTATCAATTTGATATAATTCAAATTCGGGGCTGCCATCACAGGTCCAATAGACGCCGTTTTCATCTTTATAGCTTTTGGTAAATATTTCCACTTTTTCGCTCACCATAAAAGCGCTGTAAAAACCCAGCCCAAAATGGCCTATTATATTGGCATCTTTATACTTGGTTAAAAACTCTTCGGCGCTGCTAAAGGCAACCTGGTTTATGTATTTATCTACCTCTTCCTGCGTCATACCCACACCCCTGTCAATAATGCTTAGGGTTTTTTCTTTAGCATCAAGCACTATGTCTATCCTCAGTTCGCCCAGCTCGCCCGTTGCCTCTCCCATACCGGAAAGGGTTTTTATTTTTTGCGTGGCATCAACCGCGTTACTCACCAGCTCACGCAGAAATATCTCATGATCACTGTACAAAAATTTCTTAATAATAGGAAAGATGTTCTCGGTCTGAACACGAATCTGTCCTTTTTGCATGTGCGTATAATTTGAAAGTTTGAAAAAGTTTGAAAAAGTTCCGGAAGTTCACAAGTTCACGCGTTTAAGAAGTTGAAAGGCATTTAAACCGGTGAACTCCTGGAACTTGTGAACTACTTGAACTGTGCCTCATCAAACCTAATACCAAAGGGCGATTTTCTGCCAGTATGGCAATAAAAGCCAACTGCCGGGGTTGTTTATTACCTTTGAGGCTGTTATTTAGCGTATGAAGCAGTTTGATGTTCCGAATATATACCGCAGCAGCCTGATTAGCGCCGTTAAAAACAAACGCCGCCAGCAGGATAAGCTTAAAAAGGATTTTACACCAACTTTACTCAATTTCGGCCCGGTGCGGGTATATCTTGCCCGGCATTTCGGGTTTTGTTATGGGGTTGAAAATGCTATTGAAATAGCCTTTAAAACCATTGACGAAAACCAGGGTAAACGGATATTTTTATTGAGTGAAATGATACACAACCCGCAGGTAAATGCCGATCTGCAGGAAAGAGGCGTGCAATTTTTACAGGATACCTATGGAAAACAAGTGATTCCATTTGATGAACTGACAGGTGATGACGTGGTGATAATACCCGCTTTTGGCACTACCCTGGAAATAGAAAAACTATTGGCCGGTAAGGGCATACACACAGAAAAATATAATACCACCTGCCCGTTCGTAGAAAAAGTATGGAACCGCAGCGAACAAATAGCGCAAAAGGGCTACAGCATAGTGGTGCATGGCAAGCCAAAACATGAAGAAACAAGAGCAACCTTTTCGCACGCGTCGTCTCATACGCCTACTGTTGTAGTGAATGATATGGACGAGACCATTGAACTGGCAAAATACATTACCGGTGAAAAACCAGCCGCTGATTTTTATGATGAATTTAAAGGCAGATACAGCGAAGGATTTGACGTATTGAAACATTTGCAGCAAATAGGCGTTGTAAACCAAACCACGCAGCTTGCCACAGATACACAAGCGATATCTGAATACCTTAAAGAAGTAATTAAAAAGCATTACCATTTAACAGATGCCAATATAAGCCAGCGTTTTGCCGATACGCGCGATACCCTTTGCTATGCAACCAACGACAACCAAACATCGGTATCGGGCATGCTGGAAACAAAAGCCGACCTTGCCATTATCGTTGGTGGATATAACAGCAGCAACACATCGCACCTGGTGGAGTTGTGCGAACAAAAACTATCTTCTTATTTTATTGACGGTGCTGATAAAATTATTTCTTCAAAAGAAATTTTGCATTGCAACTGGAAAACAAAAAAAGAAACGGTGACAACCGGGTTTTTGCCTAACAAACAAAGCGTAAAAATATTAATTACCAGTGGCGCCAGTTGCCCTGATGCTATTGTAGAGGATGTGATAAGAAGACTGGTTGGCCTTTTTGATGTTGAGAAAAATGTGGATGAGGTTGCAGAAGAATTTATATAGGCCCATCATCCCAAAACAATGATCTTAATACGGGTGTAGGTACCCAGCAGGCATCTTTTTTACCATACCATTTGTACCGGTGTTTTGCGATATAGTTATATACTCCATTACGTATAAAAGGCGGTACAATTATAAAAGCATACAGCCAGCCATACAAGCCATCCAATTTTTTTGCAACACGCAACGCCCCTGAGGACCGGGTATATATTTTATTATTCTCCAAAAGAATAAATGAATTTAATTCAGTTGTATTTAGGCCAAAATGCTTCATTACTTCCTGCCCAAACGGTGATTGCAGGGATGCAAAGCGAAACTGTTTTTTCTTATCATGCTTAACAATAAATTGCACAGTACTACTGCAAAGGTTACAAACACCATCAAATAAGACTACCGGGTTACTGATTTTTTCAAGATCGTACATGCAAGAAAAACTGAATTATCGGGCAAAGGTACGATACGTTTACGATGTGCTTTTTTCGAGACTATAGGTGTTCGGGCAAGGCATATAGTCCTGTAGGGACTTTTGGTGGGTAGAATTAGGGAAAAGCACGAGGCGTTCCTATCGGAACGCTTGATGCTCAATGATAAAACATGTTCTACCCACGAAATGTGCCTACGGCACAATAGAAATTGCCTGGAGAATTTAAAGGTACCTTTGGGCACATTACCTTTTCACGGGCTGATGCATAATAAGCTTATTAATAACGGCCTGCACCTGCGCAGATGGAACAGATTCTATAAGATAAGCCTGTTGCGTACCCTCATTCACCCATGCATTACTGCCATCTTTTGCTACGGTAATATGCCCGTATTGTAAATGATAATAAGATTCACAGCCTTTTATCGCAACCAAAACGGCGGTTTCATCCCAGCTCATCCGCCCTGCACTGTCTTCCTTTGCCATAGGAATACAAATACTAAAAACATTTTTAACAGGGCTGTTTTTAATAGCATCATTATGTATCAAAGGCAGGCCCACCTTAATTTTTTGCCCTATTTCAAAACCGCTGAATATAACCGGCGTTTCCCAATTAGTGTAAACATATTGCGATGCAGCAGCATCTTCCATTACATTAAATTCAAAGCCCGAAGGGAATTTGCCGGCCATACAAACCAATTGCTTTACTTTTTGCTTAACAAGCGTTTTCCCATCCAGTTTTGAATATTTATCCGGCGCTGATTGAAGTAAATTAGATAAGTTGGTGAGAAAGCCCACTGTTACTATGGTTACGCTTTTATCCGGCTGAGCCGCAAGCACTTTACGATAAACTTCTACAGCATCGGGCGCCTCATCATTGCTTTTTATTTTATGAGGATATTTTGCAAGAATAGTATCCGTCCAGTGCTGGAAATCGCGTAGTTCAAGTGCCTTACCTTTAGGCACCCCAACTGGTATATCAGGCATATTAAAATATGTATTGAAAACATCCATTACCCCTGCAACGCGTGGATATTTGGTGCTGGTAACAGTGGCAAGAATTTTTGCTTTGCCACTGTCAGCAAAAGCATGCAGAATGGTAATAGCGCCCACATCATCGTAATCAGGGCCCATATCGCTGTCGAAAATAATGGGAACGGGTTTATTGGCTTTTTGGGCCTGCAAAAAAATAATGCATAATAATAAGCATGCAGATATCAATATTTTTTTATTCATAGTAAAATATATAAGTACAGTTTTTTTAAGTATATAACCAGGTCAGACGGAGCCCCCTCAGACCTACGTGAGCTCTTCCTCCTCTCGTCTGTCAACTATCATCTTCTTTCCCAACGACTTATTGACTAATGACTCAATGACCAATGACTTATTGACTGTCTGTTATCATCTGTCATCTCTCCTCATATTCCGGCATATATCAACAATCCAAGTCCGGCAATAAAAAATAAGAACATGGCGGTTATAAGGCCATCTGTTCCCCTGGGTGCATACCTGAACTCTCTCCAGATAAATACGCCCCATAAGGCAGCTATTAAAGTTGCCCCCTGCCCTAACCCGTAAGAAATAGCAGCGCCTGCCTTGCCGGCTGCAATAAGGTTAAGCGAGTTTCCTACACCCCATATCAATCCTCCCAAAACACCAACCATGTGAGTTGAAAATTTTCCTTTAAAATAAGCCGCATAATTGGTAGGTTCTCCCTGCAACGGCTTTCTCATTAAAATAGTGTTGAAGATAAAATTGCTGAGAAATATGCCTGCCGAAAAAACAAATACTGCAGTATAAGGTGTCATCTTTCCAACTGCGGGGTTTTCAAAATTATCCAGGTCCATTGATGCAGCAATAAAGCGGTAAAAGAACGACATTAGTACACCCGCTATCAGTGAAATGACTATCCCTTTCGTAGAAACTTTCCGGCTATTTGCAGATGCCCGCCTGTAAGCGATCGCGTTAATAATAATAGCAATTGCCACCAATGCAACACCCGTAAAAATATAAACAGGGCTCCCCTTTTGCGATGCATAATAATTTACCAACACACCTAATACCAATGCCAACCCAATTGCCACTGGAAAAGCCACCGCCATGCCTGCTATAGCAATAGCAGCAGAAAAAAGAATATTGGCCGCATTAAAAACAACCCCGCCCAATAAAGCGCTGCCGATGCTACCGGTATCCGCCTGGTGAAGGTCATCCATAAAACTTCTGCCCTTATCACCAAAACTGCCAAGCGTAAATGCAGCGAGAATGGAAAACAGTAAAATACCTATTACATAATCCCAATAAAATAATTCGAAGCGCCAGGTTTTGCCTGCAAGCTTTTGTGTATTTGCCCAAGAGCCCCAGCATAGCATGGTAATAATGCAAAAGAAAATTGCTTCACCGTAATTTTGAACTATGAACATATTGGCAGGTTTAATATTTATGAGCGTTTATCGTGAAATGGGAGACGACAAACGTGAAATGCGTCTCCATGAACCTCCGCAACTCGTGAACTTGTGAACTCCTGAACTGAACTCTCAAACACTCAAACTCTCAAACACTCAAACTTCCCTTCTCCACGGCGCCGATGCCTGCGCGCCTAACCTTGTTACTGAAATGGCAGCGGCCCTGCAGGCAAAGGCTATTGCATCAAAAATATCCTGCCCTTCTGAAAGCGCCACGGCCAAAGCCCCGTTGAAAACATCCCCCGCTGCGGTAGTATCAACTGCTGTTACTTCAGGCGCGGCTATACGCCTGTATTCATTGTTACAATATACAAAGGCGCCCTCCGCCCCGAGTGTTATTACCACTTTATCAATGCCTTTTTCGTGAAGCGCAAGCGCTGCTTCCATTGCCGATACATCATCATAAACTGCAATTCCTGTGAGCATTTCGGCCTCTTTTTGATTAGGGGTTA